>OGGU01001893.1_pt1 | contig 11314 bp, 10 predicted proteins | sample 1571241 | NCBI WGS metagenome assembly OGGU01 (sample SAMEA2581934, study PRJEB24529) | metagenome | biome: Human gut stool | place: China | collected 2011
TGACGATCGGCGTGGCGCGGCGGGAATGTTGTAGATCGCCTGCACCCGGAGATACCTACACTGAGCTCTTTTCGGACATGGGTTCGACTCCCATCGCCTCCACCAGTAAAAAAAGCCACCTGAAAACGTAAGTTTTCGGGTGGCTTTTGCTATACGGAGCGATGTTGTATTGTTACGCCAGATCCGGTAGGATATCCGACCACAGAGCCTGCTCCTGCCGCAAGGCATCAAAGCAGCAGTCCAGATACATTTTGTTGACCGCCGCAAAAATGGTGCTGCGCAGCAGCAGACGCTCGTCGTTGAGCGTGGCCTCCGGCTGGGCTGTCTTGCCGCCGAACACCACGGAAAGACTAGTCTCTAACTCCTCGCAGAAGATATCGTAGGCTGTCCCGGCGGAGCAGTGCTCCCGCTGCATTTTGAACAGGGTGTCGATGTTTTCGATCGAGAGCACCGTTTTGGAGACTGCAATGTACATCAGAGATGCGATCTGATCCCGGGTATATTTTTTGCGGATGGGGTGATCCACCACCCCTTTTTTGACATAGTTGCTCACCATAGACGGGGTCAGCTCCACCCCGCAGAAACTACGGAAGTAGCCGTTGACAAACTGCACCGTCTGATCCAGATACAGCCCTACCGAGGGGAGATCGTTGTACCGGGGCAGGGCAAAGCCCGCAGCACACGCCGCAACGCGGAGTTTGGTTTCAGCTTTCATAGTATCTTATTCCGTTCATGCTCCTGCACTTTTTACAAGCAGGAACGTTGTTTTTGTGCAAAGGCAGGAGAAACACTTTCAGTAAAAGCACTTCTGCCTGTGAAATAGTATACCGCATTTTGGAAAATTGGTCAACTGGCAATGAAAACTTTGTAAAAGAATTTGAGAAAACAGTTGACAGGGTTTTAGAAAACTGCTATGATGGTCACGGACAAAGGAATGACTGCGGCGTGCGCCGCTTGAAAATGGAGAAAAATATGAAAAGCAAAATCGTTGTAGATTCCTCTGCAAATGTGTACGAGCTCCCCGATGTAGGGTTTGCCTGTGTGCCGCTGAAGATCCTGACCGACGAGCAGGAGTATGTGGACACCGCAGAGGTGGATGCTCCCGCGCTGGCCGAGATGATGCGCACCTATAAGGGACGCACCAGCACCTCCTGCCCCAACATCTCGGACTGGATGGCTGCCTACGAGGGTGCAGACGAGGTGTATGTTGTAACCATTACCGGTACGCTGTCCGGTGCCTATAACGCTGCACTGCTGGCGGGCGAGGAGTACGAGCAGAGCCACGAGGGCGCGCGGGTCTTTGTGCTGGACAGCCTGTCTACTGGTGCGGAGTCCCGGCTGCTGGTGGAGCGTTTGGCGGCGCTGATCAAGGCCGGCAAGCCCTTTGATACCGTATGTGAGGAGATCCGGGCGTACCATGAGCACACCCATCTGCTGTTTGCACTGGAGTCTCTGGCAAACCTTGCACGCAATGGCCGCGTGAAGCCGGCTGTGGCTGCTGTGGCGCGGATGCTGGGCATCCGGGTCATCGGGCAGGCCAGCGATGCCGGTGATCTGGAGGTTCTTTGCAAGACCCGCGGCGAGCACGGCGCACTGGAGCGCATGGTGCTGGAAATGAAGGCGCACGGCCTGACCAACGGCCGGGTGCACATCGACCACTGCTGCAATGCTGCCGCTGCGGAGCGGCTGAAGCACATGGTCCATGCGGTGTTCCCGGAGGCCAAGGTGGAGGTAGGCAGCTGCGGCGCGCTGTGCAGCTACTACGCGGAGTACGGCGGCCTGATGGTAGGCTACGAGGACAGCGAAGCACCCACCGTCTGAGCGGAAAATATGATACTATGATTTCGATTCACCGGGGCATCTGCGGACGCTCCGGTGAATTTTTTTTTTCGAGGGATAATTCCGGTGCACCCGACACCAAAAACTTGCAAAGGGTGAAAAACCGCGTTATACTTAACTGTATTATAGAGGTAAGGAAACACGGGAAAGGGGAAGATGGTATGCTGTTCCGGCTGCCGATCGTCAGGTTTTTCAACCGCATCCTCAACCGCATCACGGTCACGGTGGTGCTGGTGGCGCTGCAGCTTGCATGGCTGGCGTGGGTGTTCTTCGCCCTCACCACCGGCGCGGCGCGGGTGTGGGTCACCGGGGTGCTCAACGGGTTAAGCCTGCTGATCATTCTGTATCTGGTGCGCAAGGACGAAAACAGCGCCTATAAGGTGGGCTGGATCGCCCTCATCGGGCTGCTGCCGCTGCTGGGCGGTGCGCTGTATCTGGCCTTTGGCAACAAGCGGCCCTCCCGCCGTCTGCGCAGCAAAATGCAGGCGGTGGAGCAGGCGCACCGGGCAGACCGTGCTCAGCAGCCCGGACAGACCGCCGGTCTGTGCGATGAAAACCGGGGCGTGAGCCGTTACCTGACCCAATACGGCTGCTACCCCGCATGGCAGAACACCACCGCCCGGTATTTCTCCTGCGGTGAAGCCATGTATCCGGCATTGCTGGCCGACCTTGAAAAGGCAGAAAAGAGCATCTTTCTGGAGTTTTTCATCGTCAGTCAGGGCAAGATGTGGCAGGGCGTGGAGGACATTCTGCGGCGCAAGGCGGCACAAGGGGTGGACGTGCGGCTGATCTACGATGACTTCGGCAGCCTGCTGGGTCTGCCCAAGGACTTTGTGGTGCGCATGGAGCGGGCGCATATCCGCTGCATCCCCTTTAACCCGGTGGTGCCGCTGCTCTCGCTGGTGATGAACCACCGCGACCACCGCAAGATCGTGGTGATAGACGGCAAAGTAGCCTACACCGGCGGCATCAATCTGGCAGACGAATATATCAACGCGATCACCCGCTTCGGCTACTGGAAGGACGCGGGCCTGCGCATCGAGGGCGCTGCGGTGTGGAACTTTACCGTAATGTTTTTGGATTTCTGGAACGCCTTCCGTCCCTTTGAGCAGGATTACAGCACCTTCCGTCCGCAGCTTGCGGTGCTGCCCGCCAGCGATGGGGTGGTGCAACCCTACGCGGACAGCCCGCTGGACGAAGAGCCGGTGGCAGAAACGGTCTATCTGGATGTTCTGGCACAATCACAGCAGTACGTTTATTTTTATACGCCTTACCTTGCCATCGGCGAGGAGATGCTGGACGCGCTGCGCAACGCCGCCAAGCGCGGGGTGGATGTGCGGCTGGTGCTGCCGGGCATCCCGGACAAAAAGCTGGTGTTCCGGCTGAGCCGCTCGTACTATCTGCCCCTGCTGCGGGCGGGGGTGCGCATCTACGAGTATACCCCGGGCTTCCTCCACGCCAAGTGCTGCGTCAGCGATGACCGCGCGGCGGTGGTGGGCAGCATCAATATGGACTACCGCAGTATGTTTCTGCACTTCGAGTGCGGGGTGCTGCTGCTGCAAAACAGTCAGGTGCTGGCCTTGCGGGACGATGTGCGCCGCACCCTGCCCCAGTGCCGGGAGGTGCAGTGCGCGGACTGCCGCACCGGTCTGGCCGGTACGGTGCTGGACAGCGTGCTGCGGCTGTTAAGTCCTTTGATGTAACTGTCTGCTCATAAAATCCCGCGCGGCGGGGCACACTAGCTCCAAAGCCTGCATCTGCAATGCAGGCACGGAAAGGGAGCGTATGTGACGATATGAAACAGGCATCGCGATGGTTTTTGTGCTGCACGCTGGCGGCAGCACTGGCATTGACCGGCTGCGGCGGGGGAAGTTCCGGCAGCAGCTCCGGTACTATGAGCGGCAGTACCTCTGCGGGCAGCAGCGCGGCGCAAGGCGCAGCGTGGCGCACCGGGTTGGGGGTTCTGACCGAAGCGGCCGGCACAGACCGTGCGGGCAACATCCACACCGTAGCGGCTGCCGTGCTGTTGGATGCAGACGGCAAGCTGGCCGGGGTGACACTGGATGAGCTGGAGCTTTCAGTCAGCGCGGACGGCACCGGCAAGGTGACCACCCCCACCGACACCCGTACCAAGCGCCAGAAGGGGAAAGACTACCCGCTGGCAGAGGTGTCCGGCCTGAAAAAAGGCTGGGCAGAGCAGGCCGATGCCTTTGGCGATTGGCTTAAAGGCAAGACCCCGGACGAGGTGAAAAAGCTGAAAACGGATGCAGACGGCAAGCCTACCGATGCAGACCTTTTGTCCGGCTGCACCATTGCGGTGGACCGTTACCGGGATGCTGTCGTCCGCGCCTGCGAGAATGCACAGGTGCTGGGTGCTGCCCGGGGCGATACGGTCAAACTGGGCGTAGAGGTGGCAGAAATGCCGCAGGGGCTTACGGGCACAGACGACAAGGACGCACAGGTGCAGGCTAAGATCACGCTGGCGGTGGTGACCATGGACGAGAACGCCCGGGTGACCAGCGCTATCGGCGATATGACCGAGCCGGAGCTGACCGTCAGCGCGGATGGTACTGTGTCTGCCCCGCGGGAGCCGGTGTACACCAAAAACGAGCTGGGCGACCGTTACGGAATGCGCAGCGCAAGCGCGTTAGGCAAGGAATGGTACGAGCACAGCGCAGGCTGGTGCGGCTATCTGAAGGGCAAAAACGCCGTGGAGATCGGCAAGCTCTCCGCAGACGGCACGGATGCCGACCTGAAGGCGCTGTGCACCATCTCAGTTACCGACCTGCAAAAAGCGGCGCTGAAGGCCATGGCGGAGCAGTAATCATAAAAACAGGATGTCCCTCTGCACAAAAAGTGCGGGGGGATTTTTTATGGATACCCCCTCAGGCGCAAAGCCGGAAGGGGTATGTGCACACTTTCCCACAAAAAGCGGGCTTACAGGCGGGGCAAAGCAGTGCATTGTGCAAAAAATAAAGGTTTCCTCTTGCAAAACGGCGACAAACGCGCTATTCTATAACCACAGTTTACCACTTTAGCATGGTAAAACGGTGAATCAAGAGGGAAGCGGGACGCAGAACGTCCCCCATGGGAGGAAAAAGATATGAAGCTCAAGCGTATTGCAAGTGCATTTCTGGCCGGTGCTCTGGCACTGAGCCTTGCAGCCTGCGGCGGCAGTGCATCCACCTCTGCGGCGGCGTCTGCTTCCGGCAGCGCAGCCGGTTCGACTTCTTCCGCAGCGGGCAGCGATCTGGACTACATCAAGGGCAAGGGCAAAATGGTCATCGGCTACACCGTGTACGAGCCCATGAACTACACCGACGCCGACGGCAACTTTACCGGCTTTGATACCGAACTTGCCACTGCGGTGTGTGCAAAGCTGGGCGTAGAGCCGGAGTTCGTAGAGATCAACTGGGACACCAAGGTGGTGGAGCTGGACGCCAAGAGCATCGACTGCATCTGGAACGGCATGACCCTGACCGAGGATATCATGGCCAACACCGCCACCACCAAGGCCTACGCCAAGAACGCACAGGTCGTGGTGGTCAAGGAGAGCACCGCCTACACCTCCACCGCCGACCTTGCCGGTAAGACCGTGGTGGCTGAGGCGGGTTCTGCCGGTGAGGCTGCCATTCAGGGCGACGAGAACCTTGCCAAGGCAGACTACGTTTCCAAGAGCGTGCAGACCGACTGCCTGATGGAAGTGGCTGCCGGTACGGCAGATGCCGCTGTGCTGGATCTGACCCTTGCCAACGCCATGATCGGGGAAGGCACCGACTATGCAAGCCTGAAGATCGTGGACGAGCTGAATGCCGAGGAGTACGGCGTGGCCTTCCGCAAGGGCAGTGATGCCGCCGCCATAGTGGACGCCGCCTTTGACGCGTTGAAGGCTGACGGCACCATGCAGGCACTGGCCGAGAAGTACGAGCTGGCGCTGGCCGACTGAGCCGTGCGTAAAACAAAACGATAGATGGGTGTGTTTTTGTGTCTGTGATCCTTGGGCGCCTTTCCGGCGCGTTCCTGCTCAACTGTGAGTTGTTTGCCCTTACGCTGCTGTTTGCGCTGCCGCTGGGGCTGGTGGTGGCCTTTGGCTCCATGAGCCGGTGCAGGCTGCTGTCCGGTGCGGTAAAGACCTTTGTCTGGGTCATCCGCGGTACGCCGCTGATGCTGCAGATCATCGTCATTTATCTGGGCCCCGGTCTGCTGGGCATGAATAACCCGTGGCCCTCCGGCTCCGGCGGACGCATGGTGGCGGCGGTGGTGGCCTTTGCCATCAACTACGCCTGCTATTTTTCCGAGATCTACCGCGGCGGCATCGAGGCGGTGCCTAAAGGGCAGACCGAGGCCGGGCAGGTGCTGGGCATGACCCGCACGCAGATCTTTTTTAAGGTCACCCTTTTGCAGGTGGTCAAGCGCATCCTGCCGCCCATGGGCAACGAGATCATCACCCTTGTCAAGGACACCTCGCTGGCGAACACCATTGCCAACAAGGAGATCATCATGATGGCCAAGGAGTACAGCGCAAAAGGTCTGATCTGGCCGCTGTTCTCCACGGCGCTGTTCTTCCTTGTGTTCGTAGGTGCGCTCACCCTGTTGTTCAACTGGGCTGAAAAGAAACTGGATTATTTCCGCTGCTGAGGAGGTTTTTAAGAATATGGCATTACTGGAGGCCTCCGGCATTGGCAAAAATTTCGGAGATACAAAGGTCTTAAAGGACATTTCTCTTACCTTAGAGCAGGGCGAGGCGCTGGCCATCATCGGCTCGTCCGGCTCCGGCAAGACCACCCTGCTGCGCTGCCTGAACTTTCTGGAGCGGCCGGACACCGGCTGCATCCGGGTGAACGGCGAGACCATGTGGGACGCCGCCGACCCCGCCACCCAGCGGGAGAGAGAGATCCGCAAAAAGCGACTGCACTTCGGGCTGGTGTTCCAGAACTTCAACCTCTTCCCGCAGTATACCGCCTTACAGAACGTGATGCTGGCAGGGGAGCTGCTGGCAAAGGAGCGTCCGGACTACCGCGCCAACAAAAAGGCGATGCACGCCCAGCTGGAACAGCAGGCGCGGGAACTGCTGGCGCAGATGGGGCTTTCGGAGCGGGCAGACCACTACCCGCACCAGCTTTCCGGCGGGCAGCAGCAGCGCGTGGCGATTGCCCGCGCACTGGCGCTGCACCCGGACATCCTCTGCTTTGATGAGCCGACCTCGGCCCTTGACCCCGAGCTGACCGGCGAGGTGCTGCGCGTCCTGCGCGAGCTGGCCGAGCACAAGACGACGATGATCATCGTCACGCACGAGATGAAGTTTGCCCGCGACGCTGCGGACCGCATCCTCTTCATGGACGGCGGTGTCGTCGTCGAGCAGGGCGACGCCAAGGAGCTCATCGACCACCCCAAAGAGGAACGCACCCGGCAGTTTTTGGCAAGCTACGGGAAATAACCGAAACCGGCAGACCGTTCGATTCAACGGCCTGCCGGTTATCTTTTTCTGTAGGGAGGGGTCTTGACCCCTCCGCGGCGCTTTGTGATCGGCACTCACGGCCCGGAACGGTCAAGACCGTTCCCTACAAATCCGCGTTTCCCATTTGCGATTTTCCCTCACGGAGCCTCCGTAGGGGCGCATTCTATATGCGCCCGCGCCGTCCGCGGCGGCGGAAGCATCCCCGGGCGGACAGGAAATCCGCCCCTGCAAAGCATTTTTTCGCGTCAATGCGCTATTACCGCACCGCAATGCACTCGATCTCGACGAGCGCTCCCTTCGGCAGTGCGGCGATCTGCACGCAGCTGCGTGCGGGGAAGCCGCCGTGGAAGTAGGTGCCGTAAATTTCATTCACGGTGCCGAAATCCCCCAGATCCTGCACAAATACTGTCGTCTTGACGACATTGTCCAGCGTCAGACCGGCCTCCTGCAGCACAGCCTGCAGATTCTTGAGCGCCTGGTGCGTCTGGGCCTGCACGCCCTCGGCCAATGCACCGGTGGCGGGGTCCAGGCCGAGCTGGCCGCTGCAATAGACGGTGTCACCGGTGTCAACGGCCTGGGCATAGGGGCCCAGGGCGGCGGGTGCGTTCGTGGTAGCAATACGCTTCATAATACTAAACACTCCTCTATATTATTTTTCAGGCTCGTCGGCCTCGGGCGGCCATACAAAGCCGCGCCGGGCCAGACAATCCTGTAAAAACTCCGTTGCCTGCTTCGTGTAAGCGTCGTTGTCGTGGTAGTAGCTCACGGCGTGTTCTGCGCCGTGTACCGTCAAAAATTTCTTGCCTTTCGCGCGGCAGGCTTCATAGTTGCGCTTCCCCATATCATAGGGTACAAAGCCGTCCGCGTCGCCGTGGACAAACAAGATCGGCACCTTGCTCTGCGCTGCGGCGGCCTCGCAGTCGGCGTCCTCGGGGTCAAAGTGGCCGAACAGGATCGCGCCCAGCCGTCCAACCGCATAGGTCAGCTCCAGCGGCATGCCGGGCAGATACTCCGGCAGGCACTTGCGGGTGATCTCCCGCGGGCTGGTGTAGCCGCAGTCTGCCACAATGCCGCAGACGTTGTCCGGCAGGTTCAGCCCGGCGGCCAGCAGCACGGTGGCCGCACCCATCGAGACGCCCATCAAAAAGATCGGCACCTCGGGGCCGAAGCGGCTCCGCGCCCAGACCGTCCAGTCGCGGGCGTCGTAGCGCTCCTTCACGCCCATCGTAATCGTATGGCCGCCGCTGTAGCCGTGGGCGCGCTGGTCGGGCAGCAGCACATTGTAGCCCAGCGCCGTACACAGCGTATAGCCGCCCAGGCCGTCCCGCTCCGCATAGCCGCGGTAGCCGTGGAAGATGATTGCCAGCGGCGCGCCGTCGGCGTGGTGGTAGTAGCGTGCGGCCAGCGGCGTACCGTCCTGCGCCGTGATGTGCACGGCCTTGAACATATCCCGCGCCAGCGCGTCGGCGTCGGGGCCCATGGCCTTGCGGTAGCACTCCCGCGTGGGCATATCCGCCGGGGAGGGCACCTTCGTCGTCGGCTTCTGGTAAAAGGCAACGCGGTAGACGGCATACGCCGCGCCCAGCACCGCCGTGCCCGCCGCGGCCCCTGCCGCCAAAAGAGGATGCTTTTTCATAACGGTCACCTCGTTTTCACTTTCCCAGATTATAACAAATTTCCCGGCATATCGCAACGATGTACCAAAAAAGTTTACACTTGCCAGCGCGGGACTTTCGCGGTATAGTAATAGCATTCCATAAATGGAGGCCGCCCCCATGAGCGAACTGACCCAGACCCTGAAGATACTCGTCACCCGCTACCCCGGCACAATGGCCGAGCTGGCCCGCAAAGCGTCGATCGACCGCTCCACGCTGTACAAAATTGTAAGCGGTCAGCGTACCCCGCGGGAGTTCCAGCTGGAGCACCTGGCCGACGCGCTGGAATTGAGCGAGGAACAGAGATCCGCCCTGCTGCTGCAATACAAGCAGCGTGGCCGCGGCCCCGATCCCAGGCTGCGCGCCGAGCTGCACCACCTGCTGGAGGTCTCTTTCCGGGTGGAGGATTTCACCCACCGCGAGGGCCTTATCTCCAACGAAGCCGCCAGCCAGCTGCGCTGCAGCGAGCAGTACATAGAGGGCAGCCGCGCAGTCGCCGCCGCCGTGGCATCGCTGGTGGCCAACCACATTCTGTCCGGCGATACCCGCCCGCTGCTCCTCTCGCCGTTCACAAACCCCACGCTGGACCATGTGCTGGTGGAACGCTTTTCGGCAGCGGACGGCGCACCCGTCACACTGTCCCAGCTGCTGATTTATGCCGAGAACCGCGACATCCCCCGGGAATGGGTGTCCGGCGTGTCCGTCCTGACCCGCACACTGCCGTTCCTTTTCCTGCCCAAGCTGAATTACGAGGCCCGCGTCGTGCGCCACGTCATGACCGAGCCCAGCCCCGGCACGCTGATGCCTGTCTATCTGCTGCTGCCCAAGGCCGCCGTCATGATGGACATCCAGGGCCAGAAGGCCTACATCATCATGGACCGTCAGGCCGTCGATAATCTGCGCCTTGCGTTCAGCCGCAAATATCTCAACGCCGCATCGGTGCTGAAGCTCGCCACCGATGCCCACGACTTTTCGGAATCCATTGCGCTGTACAACGTCCTCTTTTCGGAAAAGCGCCGCTGCTCCATGATCCGCTACCAGCCGCCGTTCACCCTGTTCGCCGACGAGAAAATGGCCCTGCAGCTTGTCCGGCCCGGCGCCGCGCTGCAGTCCCTGCCCGCCCTGCTCGAACACCTGCAGATGTGGAGTGCCCAGGCCCCGGACCTCTATTTCTGTGAGGAAGGTCTTTTGCAGTTTGTACGCACCGGGAAAATGTTCGACATTCCGCCGGATCTGTGCGATGCGCCGGACATTCCCACCCGCCGGGAGCTGCTCCTGCGGCTGCGCCGCGCTGCGGAGTCTGACCGCCGCACCCTGCGCATCGTGGACCCTGCCCAGCTGGCGCTGACTCCGTCGATGTGCGTCAATGTTTTTCAGGGCCGCGGCGTTGTGTTCTGCCAGGCTATCCTGGAGCCGGACGGGCAGTACTGCCGCGAGTATCTGATGCAGGACCCCATCCTGACCGAAGCCCTGCTGACCTACCTCGATGACGGCCACGCCTCTGATTGGCTGCGCAGCCAAAAATATACGCTCGACTTTATTGATTATTGTCTGCGTCTGCTGTAAAATAGAGGCAGTATCGGCCCTGCCTGTACGGCGGGGCCTTTCTGCAAAGGAGAAAAGCAATGGCACATACCGAGACCATGCTGGAAAGCAGGGAAATCTTCAATGGCCGCGTCATCCGCGTGACCGTGGACAAGGTACAGCTTGAGGACGGCACGACCTCGACGCGGGAGATCGTCCACCACCACGGCGGTGCCTGCATCCTGCCTGTGGACGCCGACGGCAGCGTGACGATGGTACGTCAGTTCCGCTACGCCTTCGGCGAGGAGATCTGGGAGCTGCCCGCCGGTAAGCTCGAAGCGGACGAGGACCCGTTTGAGGCCGCCAAGCGCGAGCTGAGCGAGGAGTGCGGCCTGACCGCCGACAATTTTATCGACCTCGGCGTCGTCTATGCCACCGTCGGCTACGACAGCGAGAAAATCTATCTGTGGGCCGCCACCGGCCTGCACAGCACAGCGCAGCACCTCGACGCGGGCGAGTTCCTTGATGTCGTCAAAATGCCGTTCGACGAGGCCCTCGGACTTGTGATGGACGGCACGATCAAGGACAGCAAGACCCAGGTCGCGCTGCTGAAATACGCGCAGCTGCGCGCAAAAGTCTGAATGGGCGTTGAAATTCTGGACAACGGCACCCGCGTGCTGACCGCGCCGGGCGCGACATTCGGCACCGACGCGCTGCTGCTGGCCCGCTTCGCGCAGCCCCGCAGAAACGAGCGCGCGCTCGACCTGTGCAGCGGGTGCGGCATCGTCTCACTCGTTTGGCACGACGCCGGGCACCGTGGCCCCTGCACCGCGCTGGA
>OGGU01001894.1_pt1 | contig 11309 bp, 12 predicted proteins | sample 1571241 | NCBI WGS metagenome assembly OGGU01 (sample SAMEA2581934, study PRJEB24529) | metagenome | biome: Human gut stool | place: China | collected 2011
GCGTCCGGAAGATCAGCCGTGCAGGCCGTTTTCCTGACGCTCCATGTTTTCGATGACGACGTCGTGAATGTCGCCCAGGCCCGCGCAGTATTCGAGCACCTTCCAGGGCGTGTTCGTATGGAAGTGGATCTTGATGAGATCCTCGTCGCCAACGGCCAGCAGGCAGTCGCCCGCGATGTTCTGCTGAATGTAATCGTGGATGGCGTCCTCGTCGAGGCCGTGGCCCTCGATGAGCAGCTGGGTGTCAAACCGGAATTCGAGCATGCTTTGCTTCCTCCTTATTCATCGAGCTTGAGCACGGCGAGAAATGCCTCCGTGGGGATCTGGACCGTGCCGAGCTGGCGCATTTTCTTCTTGCCTTCCTTCTGCTTTTCGAGCAGCTTCTTCTTGCGCGTGATGTCGCCGCCGTAGCACTTGGCGAGCACGTCCTTGCGCAGGGCCTTGACGGTCTCGCGCGCGATGATCTTGCCGCCGACAGCCGCCTGACTTTCCAGAATGATGACGTCCGCGCCCTTTTCCGCCGCCGTCAGCGCCGCGGTCATGCCAGCGCCGCCCGCGCCGATAATCACGATATCCGTGTTATAGGTGGCGTCGTCCGCCTTTGCCGCTTCGGTCGCCGCATAGGTAGACCACTTTACCGTGTCCAGACCTGCCGCCGTGACGGCATCCAGCACAGCCATCTTGATTGCTTCGGACGTCATCGTCGCGCCGGAAACGCCGTCCACGTTCGCAGACTGCGCCGCCATGATGCGGCCCGGCATCGCCTCCACAGCAGCATCCGCAATGCCCGCCGTGTCGCCGTTCTTCGTCACTTGAATGTCCGTTACCACACCGTTTTCATCCACGGTCACGCTGACTTCGATGGCGCCCTTGCCGCCAATTTCGCTGTCACCCACGCCCGTGTACGTTCCCGCTTCCGCCATTGCGAAGCTGCACATCGTCAGCAGCATTGCAAGGCAGAGCAGCGCGGAAGTCAACTTAGAAAGCATCGTTTTCATGCGCGTACCTCCTTGTTTTGCCATTTCCTTGAATGGCACAATTATGATACCACATTCCGCACCGCAGTTCAAGGGTTCTTGTCAATTTTTTAACACGGAAATTGAAGGTTTTCATGATTTTCGCTGATTTTCGCGTTGGAATAAAAAGAGACTGCGGAGCAAGAGCGCGCCGCAGTCTCTTTGCGTTATTCCGGGAAGTTGACGTATTCCGTTTGGATGAACAGATAATTGCCCTGATAGCAGACGATTGTCCAATCCTGTTCCCACTTCTGCGGAATTGCTTCAATCGTCCCTCGCCTCCCGCTTACCCCCACGGCACATACTCATATTCCATGTACGCGATTTCGCCCGCATCGTTCAGCGCAATCCGCACCGTGATGAACCAGAAGTCGAACGCCGCGTCCTCCTGCGAAACATCATACGCAAAGACGATTTCGCCGCTTTCGGGCGCTGTGCCATCCAGATACGCGCTGATGTACCACGCCCGCAAGTCGGTCACGGGAATCATCCGCATGTCCGCATCCGTCATGCTGCTCAGCATCATAGCGGAAAAGTCCGCCGCCAGTGCGAACGTCACCGTCTGCCCGTTATTTGCATACTCGCCCGTTTCACAGTCGTCGTCTGTCACAACCCGCTCGAAGCGCCCCGTCACCGCCGTGACGCAGTGGTTCTCGTCCTCCTGCCACTTGACGATTTCAAACAGGTCGTAGGTGTTCCCAGACGCATCGGTGCAGGTGTAGAACGTCGGCTGCGCGGACACCGGCAGAGGAATCTCCTGATAGACTGTCTCCGCGCTTCCCGCCATCCCCATCATCAGCATGATTGTCATCAGCGTCGTCAAAATCCGCTTCATGATAATTGCCTCCTTCGTCTGCGGCTTTCGCCTTGTTATTGCTATTGTATCATCTTCCATGGAAAAAAGGAAGCGGCGAATTGGAACAGTTTTCCTTGACTAATCAATATTTCAGGCATATAATAATCGCTCATGACATACAGGAAACTGGGGGATGAGCGGCATGTCGATTTGGGAGATTCTGCTCCTTGGTGTCGGATTGAGCATGGATGCGTTCGCGGTGTCCATCTGCAAGGGCTTGAGCGTGAAGAAAGTCAAATGGCAGCATCTGCTGTGCGTGGGCGCGTATTTCGGCATTTTTCAGGCGCTGATGCCGACGCTGGGGTACTTCCTCGGCACGACGTTCTCCAATCTGATTGACCAGTTCGACCATTGGGTGGCGTTCATCCTGCTGGCGATTATCGGCGTGAACATGGTGCGCGAGGCGCTGAGCAAGGACGAGGATGAAACCAATGACGATTTCGGCTTCAAGACGATGCTGCTGCTGGCGATTGCCACAAGCATTGACGCGCTGGCGGTCGGCGTCACCTTCGCGCTGGAAGGCACAGACATTGCCCTTGCCGCCTGCCTGATTGGTCTGACGACGTTCACGCTCTCGCCCATCGGTCTGCTGGTCGGCAACCGCTTCGGGCTGCGCTACAAGAGCAAGGCGGAGCTGGTCGGCGGTCTGGTGCTGATTGGCATCGGCTTGAAGATTCTGCTCGAAGGGCTGGGGCTGTTTGGGTAAAATGTTGCCGGGGAAGCACGTGAAATGCTTCCCCGGCTCTTTTCTTTATCCGATTGTTCCCTCTCCCGTCGCGTCATCCACCCACACGACCGTCTGGTATTTATGCTGCACATAAACCACCACCGACCAACGCGCCGTCTCCGGGTCATACAGGCAGGAGTATGATGCTTCCTGTTCCCCGGCATTGAAGCCGCTCGCAAGCAGTGTGCGCACTGCTATCGCCTGCACATCATCTGCGGAAAGGTTCGTCAGGTTCGCGGACTGCACAAAGCCGCGCATCGGCTGGGCATTCGCCGCGTTCCATTCCACATACGTCCATGTTCCCATCGTCGCTAAGCGGGTCACTTCCGTATTCGCAGGAATCGCCGAAATCGCCGCGGCGGAGAACAGCGGGTCATCCGTCAAGTTGCTTGAAACCTTCGTCCACACCTTTGCTTGACTAAACTGCACATCGCTGACATTCGCGTTCTTCGGCAGTGCGCTTTCCTGAATCCAGCCGATGCGCATGTGATCGCTGGTAATATCGTACTGAAGCATAATCCAGCCATTTTCCCTGCCGAACACCTGAATCCAGTCGTTTGTGGATACCGCCGCCTTGCCATTGCCGCCGCGGAAGTAGTTTTCGCCGGGTCCAGAATAGACGGCGTATTTCTTGTTTGACGTGAACTTGATGTTCTGCGGCTGCGGCAGGCTGTATTCGCCCGTTGCCTGCGGAATATCCGGCGGCAGAGACAGCTGCTCCCGCGCCTTTTCCGGTGTCATCGGGATATTGTCCAGCGAGAACTCCGCAAAAGATGTCGGCGGCGTTACGCCCTCCACCGTGGTTCTGGTCGATTTGCTTCCACCGTTTGCGTAAACAATCTTCAAATATTCGATTTTGTTCTCATAGAGGGAAAGTTCCATAAAAACGTTATCCTTATCCCAGTTAATTCGCGTCACATACCAACCATCCTTTTTCTTTTCTATTTCAAGGCTCAATTCACTTTTTCTATCATCATCAATATAACTTACATAATAAATGCCGTATTCTTCAGACGTAATCAGCGGAATCCGCTCTCCCTGCTTCACAATCTCGCTGGATTTTGCTTTCAGTACCCACTTGCCAGCGCTATTTTTTTCAAAAAGGCAAAGGACATTCTTATTTTCGCTGTGCATTAAGACAAATGCTGCTGCATGACCATACTGGTCATACCAACAGCAAGCATCACTGTAATAATCCGCAAGGCTGCTGCCGCAATTCACACGTCCTACTTTATAAGACGACCATTCCGTTCCTGATAGTATTTGCAGAATATCATTCGGCAGCAGCGATGCATCCTCTCCTCCGTCTGCATTGGCAATAGAACTAAGCAGCAGAACGAACAGCATCATCAAAAGCACAAATTTCCTTTTCATTTTCTTTCCCCATAACTTATATAATGATGCTTTCAATGCTGCAACAGGGAAGCCAGCGGTTGCAGCATTGAAAGCCTTTTGTTTTAGCGATTCAAATTGTCGCCATTACTTAGTGCTTAATGACTCCACGCATAGGGATAAATCAACGCTTCTTTCGTTGCTTGTCCTGCAATTCCATCCACCGTCAAGCCGAATCGCGGCACACATGCCGTTTGGAACGCCTTCACTGCATTTTCAGTGTTTGCTCCATATTTTCCATCAACTGTTCCAGAAGAGAAGCCGAGATAATTCAAACGTGTTTGCAAATTTCTAACCGCCTGTGTCGCCGTGTTTGAACGTTTCAGAGTCGTTTTCCCAAAGTCCGCTTGTGCAGTCGTTTTGTCTGTTTCATCCTCGTAGTCCGGGTCGATATAATCATACTGAATGCTCTCATCCGGAATATGAATGTATGTGCAGATGCTGTTGTTAGCCGTCTTATCAGCATCACGTTCATCCTTTGTATGCCCGCACACAACAAGCTTTCCATAAGTTGCATAATCTTCACTCAATATAACAATGTGCGAAGGATTGCGAGAAATGTCTCCCGCATCTCCTGACGCAACACTGAAAACAATGTCCCCCCTTTTCAAGTTTTCTGGCGTTGCATAGCATTCAAACAGCAAGCGTGGCGAGCCAAAAGACTGCCTAATGTAGGCAAGAAAGCTATCAACCCCTTTCCAAGACGCGCTACTACCACTCTTCGCACCATACCATAAGAAACCTTGCTGCTTAATCGGCATTCCACCTGCATGTAGGCACTGCGACACAAAATTCATGCAATCGCCTCTGCCTGCTGCGCCCGTCGAGCTTTTATAATTCGCGTACTGCGGATTATAGCTCAGGGCATATTGCCGCGCGTAAGCAACAGCAGCATCACGGTCGTACAGTTCCAAGCAACTCATAAGGGGTACCTCTTTCTATTTTTCTGAAGATTCTCCACACCATCTACTTATGATATGGACATCTTCACCTATATAAACGATTCACTTCCCACATTTCTTCCAGCCAATCAAAATTTTTTCGTTTTTCGTCGCGAAAAAGGCACTTTTCTGCCGCAATTCACGAAAAATTTTCCCCTTAGTCAAACATTCCCGGTGGAAAATACGTCTAAAGTGTTGTACAATGAAAGCACCTGTTATTGTGCGCGGAAGGGAGGCGGTCGGCGTGTGGAAACGGCTGATGAGCGTGCTGCTCGTCGTCTTGTTGTGCTGCCCGATTTTCGCCGTCCGCGCGGAAGAAATCACGGCGGATGGGCGCGTCAACCGCGCGCTGCTCGTGGGCTGCGACCGCTTCCTCACCCAGACCGATACCACCCCCTCCTCCCGCAATAACGTCCTGCGCATGGCGGATGCCCTCTCCGGCGGCACGCTTAACATGCAGACCCTCGTCACCCGCGAAGACGGGCTGTCCTCCGCGTCCGCGCTTGTCGCCCTCATTCGCGAAACATTCGCCGATGCGGACGCGGACGACGTCAGCTACTTCTACATCAGCACCCACGGGCTGTGGAACACCGCCGTGAACGGGCTGATTACGCTCCTGCTCTCCGACGGCGAATCCGAGGAGGGCATTACGGCGTATGAGCTGCGCCGCGTGTTCGACACGATTCCCGGCAAAAAGGTGCTGCTGCTGGACGCATGCCACTCCGGCGCAATGATTGGCAAGGGCGTGGAGAAGTCGTTCGAGAACCTGTTTGCGGGCGATAATTACTATGTCGTCTGCTCTTCCGGCGGCGAGGAGGAAAGCTGGTACTGGTCGGGTGAGGTCGGCGGCGAGCGGCTGGCAGGCGCGGGGTACTTCTCCGGCGCGCTGGCGGATGCGCTCTCCCGCACGGGCAGCTTCGGCGCGGATGAGAACCGCGACGGTGCTATCACCCTGACCGAACTTCGCCGCCGCCTGCTGCAAAGCCACGGCGCATCCACCGTCCGCACCTATCCGGAGGACAGCGATTTTGCCCTCTTCTCCTACGACCTGTCTGCCGTCAGCAGCCGTCGGCGCGAGACAAGCATCGAGGGCATCACCTTTAGCGGCGATACGCTCTCCGCTGATGCGCCCGTAATTGATTTTTCCTTCAACGTTGTCCGCACGGCGCAGGTTGCCTATCAGCTGGTCTATCGCCGTCAGGGCATCTGGGATTTCGACCAATCCACGCTGATTTACGACAACAACGGCGATTTCGGCAGCTACGCCATTGCCGGACGAACCCTATCCCCCGGCTTGAAGGAGCGCTCCATTACCCTGAACACCGCCGATGCGCAGTCCTCCGGCTATGTTCTCTTGCAGATTCTGGTGATTGAAAAGGGTCTGCCGAGCGTCGTCTGGTCGAAAGTCCTCTGCGTTCCGCCAACGACGGATGACCCGCAACTGCGTGTGCATGTGCAGGACACATTCTGCCCCGAAAGCGGCGAGGAATTGACCTTTGTGGTGTATCACGGCGTTCCATGCGAACTGACGGTGACGATTGAGGATGAAGCCGGCCAGACGGTGCGGCGATTGTCGTCACGGCAGGCATCACGCCCGGAGCAGCTGAGTGCACTGGGGTCGACGTTCTGCTGGAATGGGACGGATTCGCAGGGAAAGCTGGTGAATGCGGGTCTGTATCGAGTGCGCGTGAAGGCGTATGTTGGGACAGAACGGTATGAGGTGGAGAGCGGATGGATTTCACTCACGGAAATGGTTGGATAAAAAAAGGATAAACACGCGGGCAAAGCATGGAGAGGAAGCCAACTCAATCGCGCGAAAGGGTCAAGAATCCGGATGATGATATAATGGAAGCAAACAGGGCGGAAAGCCCGGAGCAATGAAGGAGGAGAAACGGATGAAACGGCTGCTGGGACTGCTGCTGGCGATGATGGTGCTGTTCAGCACGACCGCGTTTGCGGATAACTACTGGACGAAAACGTGGGCGCAGGGCGAATACACAATTTCGCTGACGCCGGAGGATGAAGCAGTGATTGCTGACCTGCGGCAGAAGATGGACGAAGGGTCTGTCGGGACGTCGCTGCGGGCGAGCATTGATAATCATCCGCTGAGTGAGGCATTTGAGGATTTTCTGTTGGGTCGGCGTCAAATGGCGCATAGCACCTATGATGATATTGGCTATTATTCATGGGTTATGGCAATGCCGGATGAAAACGCAGTTCCGCAGGAAAAGGCGTTCCAGCTGGCGGTAATGGCGATTCATGAGCAGTTCGATGTATCGTGGGACACGCTGGCGGAATATTATCCGGAGTTCCAGTTCAAGATTGCTTTCCCGGAAAGCGACAACCCGATTGCAGTGTGGGAGCTGATTTTCTGCAAGTATGAAGAGCATCTGACAACCAATGAAGTTTACTATGAAGTAGGAATCTATGCGGAGGATGGAAGCATCTGGGGCGTAGATGCTTCCATCCCAAAAGGATGAGAGAGTGTGACAGGAGTGTGGAGCGCAGTCCTGTCACTTTTTTAGTGTAATGCAATCAGCAGAGACCCAGCCTGTGCCTTTTACAGAAGCAACACGATACCAGTTTGCAACCGATGTATCCAGAATTTTGACATAACTATCAAAAGGAAGAAGAGAAATACGGTTAGCACTGGTAGAAGGAAGAAGACGAAGATAAACGCCCTGCGACTCGTTAACCTGTGCATTACCGCTGAACGAATTTGCACCGCCACCAATATAACGAGCACAAACATAGCCAGAAAAAGCACCGTGATCCACATATAACCATTGACGTTGCTCGGCGACTGTACCTACACCAGTAAATGTGTAGAATGTCGTGACTTCTGTTACTTCAAAGTGATGTATGTCAGCGCTGCTTGCACGGGGATGACTTCTGATAGTTACATAGCTGGAAACAGCATCTGTGGTATAACCCTCAAAACTTGTGCCCAAAACTCTGTTTTCCATCGTTCCGCCGCTGGCATTATCCACTGCAATGAAGTCGGAGCGAACCCAGCCATTTGTACGGTTCTGCGAATCCTGAACGCGATACCAAGTGTAACCGCCGGCGGTACTCACTTCCAGAATGGTGACCTTTTCACCGTTGTAAAGTTTATAACTCAGCAGGCTGCCGTTTGCACTGCTGCGTACATTCAGCCCACTTGCATTGACAGCGACCATTCCCGATTTTCCAACAAGGTCAGAGGAAGAAGAACTACCGCCGCCGCTGCTGTTGCCGCCGGAAGAACTACTGCCGCTGCTCTTCTTGTTGACGTAATCAGCCTTAATCCAGCCGACCTTTTTGCCGGAGGGCTGAATCTTCACCCAATCGGACGAAACATCCTGAACCGTTGCGGTTGCGGGCGAACTAAGCGTGTAGAGGACAGTGCTGCCGTTAGCAGAATTACGAACATTGACGTTCGTTGCATTCACTTCCACCGTGTCGGATGCGACGGCAACGAAGGACTTCATGACATAACCAGTACCATAGGTGCTGTAAGTCGTCTGATACCAGCTGTCATTGCCGCTGACTGCCGAAACACTAAGCACAGTGCCAGTGGGAATCGACGTGATAACAGTGCCGCTCGTGGAAGCCTTCTTTCTGAATTTCAGCTTGCCACCAAGAACAATACCATTTGCCATAAGGGAAAACATCTCCTTTGTTTTTTATGTTCAGTGAGTATAGGGTGTCATTTATCTGGGCGGGGAACGATTCGCTATGAAGAGATGGCGATTCATTTTCTGCCCTCCTTTCGTTTCTTGAAAAGGAACACATCCGTTCTCAAAACGTTCGTTCTTGCGACCGAATGTTCCCTTTCGACGTGAAGCATATCACCATTCGGTTATTTTGTCAAGCGAATTTTCGACCAATTAGGTATATTCGTCACTTCCGACAATTTTGCTGTACTTCTTTTGTCCAAAACGACAAACGAATGTTCGCATATGCGCGAGAACGAGATGCTCAAGGAAACCAGCAGTCCAGCACGGGCGTTTTTTCCGCCGGAAGGGGCTTGCTAACAGCAACATCATGACATATAATAAGAAGAAAGCAAACGATAAAGGAGGAATTTCCCCGTGATCCGCATTGAGCTGGACGTGATGCTTGCTCGCCGCAAAATGACCCTGACAGAACTGTCGAGGCGACTCGACATTGCGCTGCCGAACCTCTCCATCCTCAAAAACGGTCACGCGAAGGCAATTCGCATGGCGCTGCTCGATGCGCTCTGCCGCGAACTGGACTGTCAGCCGGGCGAACTGCTGGTGTGGGAACCGGACGACGCGGCAGAAAAGGAATAATCATCCATAGAAAAAAGGGGCTGGTCTCATCCGCTTATGCGGAAAAGACCAGCCCTGTTTTTGTCGTTCGGGTATGCTGCTATCCGGTGCCGCAAAAAAGGCGTCAACAAATACACCTCCGCGAGGGTCGCGGAGAAAACCAGCGGTCAGGACTGCTTGGGCGTATGACCGGCAAGGTAGAAGCGCACAAGCTCTTCCAGAATTTCGTCGCGTTCCAGTCGGCAAATCATGCTGCGGGCAGAATTGTAGCTGGTGATATACGTCGGATCGCCGGAAATAATATAGCCGACGAGCTGAGTAATCGGGTCATAGCCCTTGGCCTGCAGGGCGTTGTAGACATACAGCAGGATGTCCTGCGCTTCATTGCCGGATTCCTGAATGGGGTGCAGCTTGGTGGTTTCAAATTGACTCACAGCGAAGCCTCCTTCCTGCGGCGGCGTAGCATCGGGCGGACGATGTGCCATCGCATTTCATCATCTATTATACACAACAAAGCGCGGAAAGAAAAGTCCTTTTTCTGTGTTTTTGATGAGAATCAGATGAAGATTTTCTGCGGTGGCTTTTCTTTCCTCCTCGGCTATGGTATAATGAAGACAGAATATTCCCTTGGAGGGAGGATGCGTATGCAGATTCTGGATATTATCACCAAGAAGAAACTCGGTCAGCCGCTGACGCGCGAGGAAATTACCTATTTCGCGCGCGGTGCGGCGGACAAGACCATTCCGGATTATCAGCTGGCGGCGCTGCTGATGGCGATTCGCTTGAACGGCATGACCGCGCAGGAAACCACTGACCTGACGCTTGCCATGCGCGACAGCGGCGACGTGTGTGACCTGTCTGCGATTCCGGGCAAGAAGATTGACAAGCATTCCACCGGCGGCGTGGGCGATACGACGACGCTGATTCTGGCGCCGCTGGTGGCGGCGTGCGGCGTGCCGGTGGCGAAGATGAGCGGGCGCGGGCTGGGGCACACCGGCGGTACGCTGGATAAGCTCGAATCCATCCCTGGTCTGTCCGTGGAGGAGACAGAAGAGCAGTTCATCCGGCAGGTGCAGGAAATCGGTCTTGCGGTCATCGGGCAGACGGCGGCGCTCGCCCCGGCAGATAAGACGCTCTATGCTCTGCGCGATGTAACATCCACCGTTGACTCGCTGCCGCTGATTGCCGCGTCCATCATGAGCAAGAAACTCGCGTCGGGCGCGGACGGTATTGTGCTGGACGTCAAGACGGGTTCGGGCGCGCTGATGGAGACGCTGCCGGACGCGCTGGCGCTGGCGCAGACGATGGTAGACATCGGCAAGCTGGCAGGCAAGCCGGTTGTGGCGGTCATCACGAGCATGGCGCAGCCGCTGGGAACGCACATCGGCAACGCGCTGGAAGTCAAGGACGCCATCGACGTGCTGGCAGGGCGGACGCAGGGGGATTTGCTGGAGATTTCGCTGCTGCTGGGCAGCCACATGCTGGTGCTGGCGGAAAAGGCAAAAACCTTGCCGGAAGCGCGGGCGATGCTGGAAAACGCGCTGTCATCCGGCGCGGGTCTGCGCAAGCTGGCGGAGATGATTGCCGCGCAGGGCGGCGACCCGCGCGTGGTGGAGGATTTGTCGCTTTTGCCGCAGGCGGCGGTCAAGCGTGTGATGCGGGCGGAAACGGCAGGTTATCTAAGCGCGATGGACACGACGGCGTTGGGCATGGCGGCGCAGCGGATGGGTGCTGGCCGCGCGAAGAAGTCGGATATGCTGGATTACTCGGTCGGGTATGTGCTGCATGTGCGGCTGGGGGATGAAGTGACGGAGGATACGCCGCTGGCGACGCTGTATGCGAGGAATGAAGCAGAGGCGGAGGAGGCGGAAAAAGCGATTCGTAAGGCGCTGACGATTGCGAAGGAGAAGCCCTCTGTGCCGCCCCTGTGGGATGCCGTTGTCACGGCGGAGGAAATCACTTATAATAGGTAAGAAAAAGGGATAAACACGCGGGCAGAGCATGAAGGAGAAGCCAACTGAATCGCGCGGAGGGGTCAAGGGGGGATTCCCCCTTGCGGGGTCAAGGGGCGGAGCTCCCTTGTGGGGTTTGGGGCAACGCCCC
>OGGU01001909.1_pt1 | contig 11235 bp, 8 predicted proteins | sample 1571241 | NCBI WGS metagenome assembly OGGU01 (sample SAMEA2581934, study PRJEB24529) | metagenome | biome: Human gut stool | place: China | collected 2011
CTTCCTTACTCCTTTTCCATCTTTAAGGAGGATGAACAGCAGTGGCACAACCCCAAAAAAGACGTCCCGAATCCGCGCGACGGGCAAACCGCATCATTCAGACAAGAACGCTGCTGTTGCTCGGCGTGTTCGGCGTGCTGACTTTCGTGCTGCTCTTCACGAAGCTCTATCACTGGCAGATCACCGAGCACGATGAGCTTCAGTCCGTCGCCGCGCGGCAGCAGACGCTGCGCACCACGGTGGAGGCGAGCCGCGGCACCATTTACGACAGAAACGGTACGATCCTTGCGATGTCCGCCTCGGCGGAGGATATTTTTCTCTCGCCCAAGGAGATCGTCGAGAACGATCAGGATCAGAACCTGATCGCAAACGGCCTTGCTGAGATCCTGAACCTCGACGCTGCTGACATTCTCAAAAAGATGGAGAAAACAAATTCTCAGTACGAGATCCTCAAGAAAAAAGCGGACGATGAGCTTGCCGACAAGGTGCGGGAATTCATCAACAAGAATGAACTCAGGGGCGTTTTCCTGCGCCCGACGAGCAAGCGCAGCTATCCCAAGGGGACGCTTGCCTCGCAGGTCATCGGCTTTGCCAACGACAACGGCGGCTCGATGGGACTGGAGGCGACCTATAACAACGAACTGACCGGTGAAAACGGCATGGTCGTCACCGCGCGCGACCGAGACGGCCGCTCCGTGCTCTACCAGTATGACCAGTATTTCGACGCGGAAAACGGCTGCGACCTGCACACGACGCTCGACACCACCATTCAGTATTACCTTGAAAAGGGCGTGCAGGAGCTGGAGGCACGCTTCGGCACGGGAAAGGGCGCAACGGGCATCGTCATGGACGTCAACACCGGCGCGGTACTGGCGATGGCGTCGCTCCCGACGTACGATCTGAACGCTCCCGGCAAGGTCTACAACGATTTTCTGACCTCCGGCATGACGGAGGAGCAGATCGAGGAGAACATGAAGGATCTTCTCAACAAGCAGTGGCGCAGCAAGGCCATCAACGATACCTATGAGCCGGGTTCCACCTTCAAAACGCTCACGCTCGCCATGGCACTTGAGGAAAACGTCGTCGATCTGAACACGGGCTTCTACTGCGGCGGCAACATGACCGTCGAAGGGCAGAAGATCTGGTGCTCCAAGCGCACGGGCCACGGCCAGCAGGACCTTTCCACGGCCTTTGCAAACTCCTGCAACCCCGCCTTTATGAACATCGGCCTTCGCGTCGGCAACGCGAAATTCTACCAGTACATGCAGGATTTCGGCTTGCTGGAAAAGACCGGCATCGACACCACGGGCGAGGCCAGCGGCTTTGCCAACAGTGAGATCAAGTATTCAACGCTTGCCCTGGCGTGCTATGCCTTCGGCCAGAACTTCAACGTCACGCCTGTTGCGCTGCTTGCGGCACAGTGTGCCTGCGTCAATGGCGGCTATCTCTACACGCCGTATCTTGTGGAAGAGATCACCGATCAGGACGGCAATGTTGTCTCCCGGCACGACGCAACGCCCATTCGTCAGGTCATCTCTGCGGAGACCTCCGCGCTCGTGCGCGATATTATGGAGTACGAAGTGACCACCGGCACGGGCAAAAACGGCCAGGTCGCGGGCTACCGCATCGGCGGCAAGACGGGCACTGCCGATAAGGTCGGCGGCAACGTTATCGTTTCCTTCGTGTGCTTTGCCCCTGCGGACGATCCGCAGGTGATGATGCTTCTCACGCTCGATGAACCGAACAAGTGGACCGGAACCTATGTTTCCGGCGGTAACATGGTCGCGCCCGTGGCAAGCTCCGTGATGGGCGAGATCCTGCCGTATCTCGGCATCGAGCCGAGCTACACCGCCGAAGAACTTGTCGGCGCGGATAAAACCGTGCCGAACGTTGTCGGCCTTTCAAAGGACGCGGCGGCCGAGCGCCTGAGCGCGAACGGCTTCAGCTTCCGCACCGTCGGCAGCGGCGACACCGTCACCGACCAGACGCCCGCGGGCGGCGCGATCGTGCCCAACAGCGCAGAGATCATTCTCTACCTCGGCGCGGAGAAATCGGGAGAGAAATGCATCGTGCCGAATGTCGTGGGCGACAGCGCCGCGACCGCGAACCAGAAGATCGTGAACGCGGGGCTTATCATGGGTGTTTCCGGCGCAACGAACGCAAGCTCGTCCACCGTGCGCGCCATCTCGCAGAGCATCGCGGCGGGCACAGAGGTCGAGGCGGGCACGGTCGTGCGCGTTCAGTTCAGTGACAGCTCGGTGCGCGACTAAAGACAGCAAGACCCAATTCCGAAAGGAATTTTTGAAAACGCAGTTATCTGAGCTTGTTTCCGTATTGGAAGAAAAGGAAGTGCGTGCGCCGCAGGATCTGACGATCGGCGGCCTTGCGCTCGATTCCCGCGAAACGGGGGAAGGAACGCTCTTTTTCGCCCTGCCGGGGGAAAAAGAGGACGGCGGCGACTATATCGCCGAAGCAAAGGCGCGCGGCGCAGCCTGCGCCGTGTGCGAGCAGCCGCCGGAAACGGAAATTCCCTATATCTTAGTGCCGGATGCGCACAAAGCGCTTGCGCTTTGCGCGGCGGTATGGTATGGTACTCCGGCGGGAAAACTCACCGTGGTCGGTGTGACCGGCACGAACGGCAAAACAACCACGACCTGTCTGATTAAGCAGCTGCTGGAGCGCACGAAGGGCGCGAAGGTCGGACTCATCGGCACGAATCAGAACCTGATCGGAGAATGTGCCGTTCCGGCAGAGCGCACCACGCCCGACGCGCTGACCTTGCAGCGCCTGCTCGCCCAGATGGTCGATGCGGGCTGTACTTACGCGGTGATGGAGGTCTCCTCCCATGCGCTGATGCAAAAAAGGGTGGAGGGGATCCGCTTTCGCGTCGGCGTTTTTACGAATCTGACGCAGGATCACCTCGACTATCACGGCACGATGGAAGCCTATTGCGAGGCAAAAGCGCGCCTTTTTGACCAGTGCGACATCGCCTGTGTCAATGGCGACGATCCGTGGACGGAGCGGCTGCTCGCTCGCTTTGCGGGCGAAAGTGTGACATTCGGGCAGGATATGACGAACGATCTTGTCGGCTGGCGCGCCCGCTACGAAAATGACGGTGTGCGCTTTACCGCCTGCACCGACTTCGACCACGAGGAGACGAGGATCGGCATCCCCGGCGGCTTTTCGCTCTATAACGCGCTCGCGGCGCTCTGCGCCGTGCAGGCGCTCGGCGTGCCGCTTTCCGACGCGGCAAAAGCGCTGACGGAATGTGTCGGCGTCAAGGGCCGGTGCGAGGTCGTACCGCTTGATGCACCGTTCACCGTCATCATTGACTATGCGCACACGCCCGACGGGCTCAAAAATATTCTCTCTACGGTCTGCGGCTTTGCCGACGGGCGCGTCATCGCGCTCTTTGGCTGCGGGGGAGACCGCGACAGGACAAAGCGACCCCGCATGGGCCGCATCGCCGCGGCGCTCTCGGACTTCGTTGTCCTCACGAGCGACAATCCCCGCACCGAAGACCCTTACACCATCCTGCGCGATGTGCTCCCCGCCATTTTGGAGGGCAGAACGCCGTTCGCCGTCATCGAGAACCGGCGCGAGGCCATCGGCTTTGCTCTGCGCGAGGCGAAAGCGCGCGACGTCGTCGTCCTCTGCGGCAAGGGGCACGAGACCTATCAGGAGATCGGAACGATAAAATACCACCTCGACGAGAGGGAGGTCGTGCGCGAGAGGTTCGCGCAAGTACAAAGGAAGGACGCCGCCGACGCGGCGAAGGAAAACGAACATGAAGATCATCATTGCCTGCATACTGAGCTTCGCGGTCTCCGCGATCACGGGAAAATTTCTGGTCCCTGAGCTGAGAAAGCTCAAGGCCGGACAGAGCATCCGCGAGGACGGCCCCACCTGGCACGCCGGAAAGGCCGGCACGCCGACAATGGGCGGCTTAATGTTCATCCTCGGCATCTTCGTCTCTATCCTGATCTGCGGCTGGAAGGGCATGATGGCAGGGGACTTTGAGCACCTCTACATCTTCTTTTTTGCGCTGATCTTCGGCGGCATTGGCTTTTTAGACGACTTTGAAAAGGTGAAGCACAAGCAGAACCTCGGCCTCACGGCCATCCAGAAGTTCCTGCTCCAGCTCGCCGCGGCGGTCGCGTTCCTCTGCCTGATGCGATTTGAGGGTATGCTGACGCCGAACCTCTACGTGCCGTTTTTCAACACGCAGATCGTCATGAGCTGGTGGGTGTACATGGTGTTTGCGGCGTTTGTCATCGTCGGCACGGTCAACGCCGTCAACATCACGGACGGCATCGACGGCTTGGCCGGCAGCGTGACGGTGCCGGTCGGCCTGTTTTTCACCGTGCTCGCCATCTGGTGGCAGGGCTATGAGCAGCTCGGCATTTATGCTGCGGCGCTCGTCGGGGGAATTCTCGGCTTCCTCATCTATAATTTCCACCCCGCCAAGGTCTTCATGGGCGACACAGGCTCGCTGTTCCTCGGCGGCACGGTGGCGGCGCTGGCTTTTGCCTACGATATGCCGCTTGTGCTGATCCCCGTCGGCTTTGTCTACATCTGCGAGACGCTGTCCGACATTTTGCAGGTCATCTACTTCAAAGCCACGCGCGGCAAGCGCCTTTTCAAAATGGCACCGCTGCACCACCACTTCGAGCTCTGCGGCTGGAGCGAGGTGAAGCTCGTCGCCGTGTTCACCAGCGTGAGCGCGCTGTGCTGTCTGGCGGCGCTGTTCGGAGTACTCAACAGATTTCATTTTTGAGAAACGGCAAGCCGTTTCTCAAAAATGAGAGGGGATGCGCGGCGCTCTGTGCCTCGCCGCCCTTGGCGGCTCGACACTCACTCTGCGAGAAGTATTTTTCGCCACGCACCGGTCGTGGCGAAAAATGATTAAAAATATTTCTCGCCTGCGGGCGCGAAAGTCTGCGACGCTTGGTTGCAAAATGGAGGCAAACTCGCGCAGAGCGCGAGTTTGCAATCAGTATGAAAGGGGGAAGACTGCATGACCAAGGAAGAACGCTTGCTGCGGCAGGAGCAGCGCGAGCGGGCGAAGGCCATCGAGGCGGCGGCGCGCGAAGCGGGCCGCGGACCGCTGGACCTTCCGTATCTTCTGCTGGTGCTTACGCTCGTGGGCGTGGGCCTGATCATGCTGTTTTCCGCCAGTTTCCCCTCGGCCTACTATGAAGAGGGGAACCCCGCGCACTACCTCATCCGTCAGGGCATTTTTGCGATCCTCGGTATCACGGCGATGTTTATTGTCGGCAAGATCAATTACGAGCGCTATCGCGCGGTGGCGAAGATGCTGCTGATCTTTTCCATCATCCTGCTGGTGCTCGTTCTGATCCCGGGCATCGGCACGGGCCGACTGACGCACGGCGCGCAGCGATGGATCCGTCTCGGACCCATCCAGTTCCAGCCGTCTGAGATCACCAAAGTCGGCATCATCCTCTATTTTGCCGACAGCATTTCGAAGAAGAAAGACAAAATGGCCACGCTGCGCTACGGCATCGTGCCCTATGTTGCCATCCTCGGCGTGATTGCGGCGCTGATGGCGAAGGAGCCGCACTTTTCCGGTATGGTGCTGCTGCTCGGCATCGGTGCTGTGATGATGTATGTCGGCGGCATCCGCAACTACTGGGTCGGTCTCGGCTTTGCGATGGTGCTGCTGGTGATCTACGCCTTTGCGACCGGCATCATCACCTACAACTCGAGCCGAATCGACATCTGGCTCGACCCGTTCAACGAAGAGTGGATGCGCGACAAGGGCTATCAGATCCGGCAGAGCTTGCTCTCCATCGGTTCGGGCGGATTGTTCGGACTGGGCCTTGGCAAGAGCCGGCAGAAGTTTCTGTTCCTGCCCGAAGAGCACAACGACTTTATTTTCGCCATCATCTGCGAGGAGCTCGGCCTTGTCGGCGCGACGATCATCATGGTCATGTTCGCGCTGCTCATCATCCGCGGCTACTGGATCGCCCTGCACGCGCGCGACCGCTTCGGAAGCCTTCTTGCCGTCGGCGTGACGACGCAGATCGCCTTGCAGGTATTCCTGAACATCGCGGTCGTGACGAATCTGATCCCGAACACGGGTATTTCGCTGCCGTTTTTCAGCTACGGCGGCACGGCGCTTGCCGTGCAGCTGGCCGAGGTCGGCATCGTACTGAGCGTTTCGCGCCAGATGCGCTGACGCGGGAAGGAGAAAACGGCTATGAAGGTCATCTTTACCTGCGGCGGCACGGCGGGGCATGTCAACCCCGCGCTCGCGCTCGCGGGCTATATGCGGGAAAAGGACGCGGGCACGCAGATCTTATTTGTCGGCGCGGAGCGAGGACTGGAGCGCGATTTGATCGCGCACACGGACTATCCGTTCCGTACGGTGAACATTTCATCGTTCCACCGCTCGTTCAGGCCTGCGGAGATCAAGCACAACCTTGTCTCGCTCAAAAATCTCGCCCACGCCGAGCGTGAGGCGAACGCCATCTTACACGATTTTCACCCCGACATAATCGTCGGCACCGGCGGCTACGCGAGCTATCCGCTCGTGCGCTACGGCGCAAAGGCGGGCATCCCGACGGCGGTGCACGAGTCAAACATTGTGCCGGGCCTGACGACGCGGCAGTTAGAGCCCCACTGCGACCGCATCATGGTTGGCTTTGAGGACTGCCGCGCGCACTACAAGCACCCCGAAAAGGTGGTCGTGACCGGTACGCCTGTGCGCGGCGACTTTTTCACGGTAACAAAGCAGCAGGCGAAGGAAAGACTCGGCATGAACGACGGGCGCAAGCTCATCGTCTCGTTCTGGGGCAGCCTCGGGTCGAACGCGATGAACCGCGCGATGGCGGAGTTTCTGGCGCTTGAGAGCGCGAAGGAGCCCTTTTACCATATCCACGGCGTCGGCGAGATCTGCTGGAAGCCGATGCAGCAGTGGATGCACGATGACGGGCTGGAGATCACCGAGCATCCCGCGCTCGACGTGCGCGAGTACATCTACGACATGGCGACTGTCATGCGCGCCGCCGACCTCGTTATCTGCCGCGCGGGCGCGTCTACGCTCAGCGAGCTGACGGCGCTCGGTGTTCCGGCAATTCTGGTGCCGTCGCCCAACGTGACGAATCACCATCAGGAAAAGAACGCGGCGCTGCTCGGCGACCACGGCGCGGCGCTCGTGCTGCCGGAAGAGGGCCTTGACGGCAAGAAGCTCTTCGCCGCCGCGGCGGGCATCCTGAACGATCCGCAGCGGATGGAGACGATGTCTCAAAACATGGCGGTGCTCGGCATCCCAGACGCGACCAAGCGCATCTACGACACAGTGATGACGCTGCTCAAGTGAAAACAAAAGGAAGCGAGCAAGGCTCGCTTCCTTTTTGCGTGTTTTTGCGATTTATTCCGCCTTCAAAATGAAATCCATATAGATGGGATTGTGGTCGGAGTAGCGATACCCCGCGTCGACGACATCGGCGGAGACGGCTTCGACGTTGTCGGAGACGAGGAAGCCGTCGACCGTCACGCGGAAGGTCGTCTCCTCGTTGTAGGGTTCGTTGGCCGTGCGGCAGGTGGCGACGGGATGGTCGACGTCAAACGGCACGACGAGGGAGAGCCCGTCGGGGATCGTCCCCTCGGGGATGGGCTGCGCCCAGGTGTCGTTCTCGCCGCCCGCGACGCCGAAGATCTTGGCAGAATTGCCGAGCAGGTCCTTGTTGAAGTCGCCGCCCGCGACGCAGTAGTTGCCGTTTTCATATTCCGCCAGCATATCGGCGCAGAGCATTTCAAGCTGCTCGGTCGCGATGGTGCCGTCGGACGTGTAGGCCGAAAGATGCAGGTTATAGAGCACCAGCTCCCTGCCGTTTTCCATCGGGACGCGGCTGACGGAGTAGCAGCGATCGAGGTCGACAAGCTTCATAACGCTCGTCTCGATCGGCAGCGAGCGGCGTACGGCGGACGAGATCGGATGGCGCGAGAGCGTCACGATACCGGACTGGTTCGCGCCGTGGGGGTTAATAAGAGGATAGAAGAGGTAGGGACTGTCATAATTCTGCGCGAAGACCTCGTTGAATTCGCTGTTTTCCATCACATCACTGAGATAAGCGTCCTCTGCGATGTGCCAGCTGCGCGTGCCGTTGATGTCGACCTCCTGAAAGAGGGCGAAGTCGGGCGAAAGGCCTTTGACGAGCGAGACCTCGCCGCGCATATTCTCGTCGACAGCCTGCCTGCTGCGAGCGCGGCTCTCCTTGCCGCCGTCCATGAAGAAGCTGTAATCGTCGCTGTACGCGCCAAAGCCCACGTTGGCCGACGAAACGCGGTAGGTGACGCCGGTCTGCGGCGCGCCCTCCATCGGTGCGGCAGAGGCGGCGTCGCAGTGCACCACGCTGAGCGTCTGCCAGTCCTCCACGCGGTAGTACGCGGCAAAGACATAGATGACGTAAGCCAGCACGATCAAAACAAGCGCCAACAGAACAGAGAGCGCAATTTTCAGCGGTTTTTTCATCGAAAAACTCCTTTCGGGGAGAAATGCCAGTAGTCTCATTTTGCCACAAAGCGGGCGGGAAAGCAAGGCAAAAAGAAGTTGACGCGCTGCGGCAAAATAGCTATACTGAAAATGCCCAACTATTGCCCTGTGAAAACCGGCAGTCACCCATTTTCCGCAAAAGCCATACGATGGAAAAGTAATGTGCTTGCGGGAGGGAACATAATGTGTGAGCTGTTGGTAGAGGGCGGGGAGCGCCTATGCGGAGAACTCACGATACAAGGCTCAAAAAACAGTGTGCTGCCGATTTTGGCGGCGACGCTTTTGTGCGCGGACACCTGCGTGATCGAAAATTGCCCGAAGCTGCGGGACGTGGATGCGTCCGTTGCCATTTTGCGGCACTTGGGCTGCTGCACGCACTGGGAGGACAGTGCGCTCGTGGTCGACACAGCGCGCATGGACCGCGCGGTCGTGCCCGACGCACTGATGCGAGAGATGCGCTCGTCGGTCATCTTTCTCGGCGCGATTCTGGCGCGCTGCAAGGAAGCGACGATCTGTTATCCCGGCGGCTGCGAGCTGGGGCCGCGTCCCATTGACCTGCACTTAAGCGCCCTGAGCGCCTTGGGGGCAGAGATCAGGGAGACGGGCGGCGAGCTCAGGTGCCGCGGCGGAACGCTTCTCGGGAGCGATGTGTACTTACCCATGCCGAGCGTGGGCGCGACGGAAAACGCGCTCCTCTGCGCCTGCGGCGCAGACGGCGTGACGACGATCTACAACGCCGCGCGCGAGCCGGAGATCGTCGATTTACAGAACTTTATCAACGCGATGGGCGGCAACGTCCGCGGCGCGGGCGGCTCAATCATCACAGTCGAGGGAAAGCGCGCGCTGCACGGCGGGAAATACCGCATCATCGCCGACCGCATCGTGGGCGCGACGTATCTCTGCGCCGCGGCCTGCTGTGGGGGAGAGGTGCGCCTTCGCGGCGTCGACCCGCGGCCGCTTTCGACTGTGTCCGGCGCGCTGAGCGAGGCGGGCTGCACGGTCAAAAGCGGGGAGGACGATGTTTTCCTCCAAAGTGATGGCAGTCTCAGATCCATCCGCCCTGTGCGCACGGCGCCCTATCCGGGCTTTCCGACGGACGCGCAGCCGGTGCTGATGGCGGCGCTTTTGAAAAGCGCGGGCAGCACCGTTTTTGTAGAGAATATTTTTGAAAACCGTTACCGCCATGTCGACGAGCTGGCGCGCATGGGCGCGGAGGTGCGCGTCGCGGGGCGCGTGGCCGTCGTCACGGGACGCGAGCACCTGCACGGCGCGCGCGTCAAGTGCACCGACCTTCGCGCGGGCGCGGCGCTTGTGATTGCGGGCCTGCAGGCCGACGGACTCACGCGCATTTCGCGCATCGAGCACATCGACCGCGGCTATGAGAGCATCGAGCGCGACCTTGGCGTGCTGGGCGCGCATGTGCGGCGGGAGACGGGTACATAAGCAAACGAAGAAAAAAGGCAGGAAAACTATGGCGTCAAAGCGAAGAAACAGACGGCGCAGGCGGGGAAGAGCCTCTTTCCCGCTGAGACTTTTGTGCCTCGCGGTCGTGATCGCCGCGGTTCTCGGCGCGCTGACGATGTTCTTCCGCATCGATATGATCGTGGTGGAGGGCAACGAGCGCTATACCGAGGAGCAGATCATCGAGGCTGCGGGCGTGCAGAAGGAGCAGAACCTTGTGCTGCTGAACAAATATAAGGTCAAACAATCCATTTTCGATACGCTTCCGTATGTGGAGACCGTTGTCATCAACCGCAAATACCCCGACGCGCTCATTCTGACCTTGACGGAGTGCACGGCCTCCGCTGCGCTGACGGGCGAAAACGACACATGGCTCATGAGCGACGAAGGCAAAATTCTGGAGCGCGCATCGCAGATCCCCGAGGGCTGCGCGCGCGTGACCGGCTGCACGCTCGTCGAGCCCGCGGTCGGCGCGATGGCGGCGTTTGCGGACGAGGATTCGTATAAATTCGAGCGCCTGCTCACGCTGCTGCGCACGGCGGAGGATAAGCAGCTTCTCTCCATGATCGGCGAGATCGACCTGAGCGACGGCACGGCCATCACCTTTACCTATTTGGACCGCTTTACGGTCAAAATGCCCTGGGATGCGGACATTGCCTACAAGCTCGGGAATGTGCGCACGGTGGTGGAGCAGCTTGAAGCCAATCAGACCGGCACGATCAACCTGATGAACGACGGCAGGGCTGACTTCATCCCGGAATAAAGGCGGAAGTTGACGTAAAAAAGTTTCCCCGAAATGGCCGATTGCTATTGACCCCGCGGGAAAACCGTAATACAATGATTAAGATAGCAAATACCTGATATTGTGGCGCTTGCAGCGGCAAGTGCCTTGCCCATACAACAGATTGCAGGAGGAACCGACATGGCATTCGGATTGGAGACCGGTCCTGAAAACGTAGTTAAGATCAAGGTCATCGGCGTTGGCGGCGGCGGCAACAATGTGGTCAACCGCATGGCGCGCACCGGTGCGCGCGGCGTCGACTTTGTCGCGGTGAACACAGATAAGCAGGCGCTCAACGTGTCTGCCGCCACTTATAAAATTCAGATCGGCGAAAAGCTGACGCACGGTCAGGGCGCGGGCTCCGACCCCGAGGTCGGCCGCAAGAGCGCCGAGGAGAGCCGCAACCAGATCGCCAAGGCGCTCGAGGACACCGATATGGTCTTCATCACCGCCGGCATGGGCGGCGGCACCGGCA
>OGGU01001911.1_pt1 | contig 11232 bp, 9 predicted proteins | sample 1571241 | NCBI WGS metagenome assembly OGGU01 (sample SAMEA2581934, study PRJEB24529) | metagenome | biome: Human gut stool | place: China | collected 2011
AGTCACATGATGAACCAATCTTCTTTAACTGGCTTGTGATAGTTCCACCATATTCTTTCTTCCATTCCCATGTTCTTTTAAGAAAGCCCTCTCTTCCAAGCTCATGCTTGTCAATACCTTCTTCCTTTAAAGCATTAGTAACCTTTACTTCTGTTGATATACTTGCATGGTCTGTTCCCGGAACCCATAATGCTTCATAACCCTGCATTCTCTTAAAACGGATAATTATATCCTGCATTGTGTTGTCAAGCGCATGTCCCATATGCAGCTTACCTGTTATATTAGGTGGTGGCATAACTATAGTAAATGGTTTCTTGCTTCTGTCTACTTCAGCGTGAAAATACTTCTTATCAAGCCACTTCTGATACAATCTGTCTTCTATTTCTGAAGGATTGTAATTCTTCTCTAATTCCTTACTCATGGTACTGATTCCTTTCTATATCCTAAGAAAACAATATGTTGTACAGGTTTAAAAGCTTTACCGTTAAGACACGGACACCTTTCAACTCTGACATCATATTATTACCTTATAATCTCAATCTGTTTAATCATAATATTACCAGAGGAAAATGTCAACACGCCTCTATTTCTTTAATGTTAAATTCACTGCCCTGAAGCAGATATGTATGCCCGCTTCCGCACTTTGGACACGTTTTCCCATATTGTATCGTGCTGTATCTGTTATGGCAGTCTTCACAGTATGTTATAGCAGGAATTTTCTCTATAACAAGCTCTGACTCCACTAGCAGCTCTTCTTTCTTAATTGCCCACTTCCAGCAGTCTGTCAGGTATGTGTCTATAACTGTCGACACTTCTCCTAATTCAAGCACTACCTTTGTTATCTTTTCTATGTCATTCTGGATGGCTACTTCTTTAAGGTCATCTATTATGTGAAATACAACGCCTAATTCATGCATATTGTTTCCTCGTATTATATATGTAGTAGTTTTTACAGACCCTCTCCAAGGTCTTCATAACTATTTAGTCATAGTCTTGTCTATCTTCAAATGTGGTGGTTTGCAATGACATAACTGTGACGGACGGACGATATAAGATATGGGACGGGAGGTGTTTTGGTAATAATGCGTAATGCACACTTGAAAGCTGTTTGTGATAGTTCTTAAACTTTCCCTTCAACCCACAGCAGCGATTTGACACGGATGTCAAATCGAGCGAAAACGAAACAGGACGTTTCGTATGAGCGGCTGCGTCCACAGAAAAGCATCTGCGGAAAGTTTTAGAAATATCCAGACAGCTTTCTGGTGCGTGAAGCTTTATTACCGAAACACCTCCCGACCTTTTTGCGTCCGTCATTAATATAATAATATCAGGTAACGCAATCCTCTGACACCCTAATTCTTCTTCCCAGAAAACTTTATCTTAATAGCCTGCTTAGCCCCATAAGGAAGAATATACTTAAGCTTATCTTCACTCTTTCTCATAGTGCTGCACTCTGGAAGGTCCCTGTTAAGATGTATGGCATCAAACTCACACTTAGTTGTACATATACCACAACCAATACATTTGTTAGGGTCAACAACAGATGCGCCACAGCCTAAACATCTGGCTGTTTCAGTCTTAACCTGTTCCTCTGTAAATGTGAGCTTTGCATCCCTGAATGACTTCTTTGTGTCAATAGCCTTATTAACTCCCGGAACCTGTCTACTGCTGTTATCATATCCCTCAACCTTGATATTATCCTTATCAAGCTCGATGAAATCTCTTCTGTTACGTCCGATAGTAAGTGAGCTGTGTGGCTGTACATATCTGTGTATAGATATAGCTGCCTCCTTACCTGCTGCAATAGCATCTATGGCAAATCTTGGTCCTGTATATACATCACCACCGATAAATACATCTGGGTCTGTTGTCTGGTATGTAAGCTTGTCAGCCTTTACTCTCACACCGTCAACTTCAACCTTAGTACCCTTAAGAAGGTCGCCCCATATAGTAGACTGTCCTATACTTAAGAATACATGACGACAGGCGATAGTCTTAGTATCATTTTCATCATACTGTGGGTTGAAATGTCCATTTGCATCCTTAACAGATGTACATTTCTTAAGCACGATACCTGTAACCTTTCCATTCTCTGTAAGAATTTCCTTAGGTCCCCAGCCACAGTCAAGCTTAACACCCTCTTCAAGTGCTTCCTCAACTTCTTCATCCGATGCAGGCATATTATCCTTGTCCTCAAGGCAGAACATTGACACGTTATAATCACCAACTCTTGTGCTTGTTCTTGCAACATCGATAGCAACATTACCACCACCGATTACAACAACGTCACCTTCAAGTGGATATTCGTGAGCTGTTCCAGCCTCTTTTAAGAAATCGACTGCTGATACTACACCATCTGCATCTTCGCCGTCAATTCCAGCTTTTCTTGAGCCCTGACATCCGATGGCTATATAGAAAGCCTTATATCCCTGCTTCTTTAATTCATCTATAGTAATGTCCTTACCTACTTCAACACCTGTTTTTATATCTACACCCATCTGGCGTATAACGTCTATTTCAGCTTCAACGACATCCTTTTCAAGCTTAAATGATGGAATACCATATACAAGCATACCTCCAGCTTTTTCATTCTTTTCAAATACAGTTGGCTTATAGCCTTTTTCTGCAAGATAGAAAGCACATGAAAGACCAGCAGGTCCTCCACCTATTATAGCAACCTTTTCATCAAAATAGCCCTTAGTTGCTGGTACTACTGGTTCTGGGATATAGCGTGTTTCAGCCTTTAAGTCCTGCATAGCAATAAACTTCTTAACTTCATCTATAGCTATAGCCTCGTCAATAGTTCCTCTTGTACATGCATCCTCACATCTTCTGTTACATACGTGTCCGCATACTGCTGGGAATGGATTTTCCTTCTTTATAAGTGCAAGAGCATCCTTAAATCTTCCCTGTGCTGCCATCTTAAGATAACCCTGAACCGCTATATGCGCTGGACAGGCTGTCTTGCATGGTGCTGTACCTGTATCATAACAGTTAATTCTGTTCTTATCTCTATAGTCCTCTGTCCACATATGTGGTCCCCACTTCTGCTCTGATGGAAGTGGCATCTTAGGATACTTGACTTCTGCGCCATCCTTTGTACATAACTTCTGTCCAAGCTTAACTGCACCTGCAGGACAATACTCCACGCATCTTCCACATGCTACGCAGTTTTCCTTTGTAACCTTTGCAACATATGCAGAACGTGACATATTAGGAGTATTGAATAACTGTGAGGTTCTCAGCGCATAACAGACATTTACATTACAGTTACATATAGCAAATATCTTATCCTGTCCATCTATGTTAGTAATCTGGTGGACGAAACCATTATCCTCAGCCTTCTTGAATATTTCAAGTGCCTCTTCCTTAGTGATATAATGACCGCCCTTACCTGTTTCTACAACATAGTCAGCCATATCACCTACTGCTATACACCAGTCCTCTGGGTCATCCGCACAACCCTCATCATATGTTTTTCTTGACTTACGGCATGAACATGGACTTGCTGCATACTTTCCTTCATACTTATCTAACCAGTATGATATCTTTTCAAGCGAAATAGCCTGATTATTCATATCTATAGCCTTTTCAACAGGTATAACATGCATACCTATTCCTGCGCCTCCTGGTGGAACCATAGGAGTTATCTTTTCAAGTGGAAGGCGGCTCATACGCTCAAAAAACCTTCCCATCTCCGGATGTTCTTCAAGTACTGTTGAGTTCATATTAGTAAATTCTGCACTTCCCGGAACAAACATAGGAAGAACATACTGCTTTTCGTGCTGTTCATTCTCCCAGTTATACTCTAAAAGTCCGTTAAACGCCATCTGCTCTAACTGCTTTTCAAGCTCTTTTTCTTCCATTCCTGTTATCTTAACCATCTGCTTAAGAGTCTTTGGCTTACGCACACCCATTTTCAAGGCAATCTCTGCCTGCTCATCTGTGCATATAGGTGCTAAGCCCCAGTACTCAGGACTGTCTGCTGTCAGCTTCTCAAAGCCTAACTTGATAGGCACTCTGTCTGTTATCATCTTGCCAAGTCTTAAGACTGGCTCTCTTACCGGAAGTTCCGGATGTGGATTTTTGAATTCTTCTTTACTCATAAATGTCCTTTCTACCGCATACATATGACGGCTTTTATCCTCTTTATATAATTCTTTATTATTAAAATTAACTAAGCATTTTTCCATTCTGTGACCTGTGACTTAAGCCATCCAGTCCACTCTGTCATACCCTCGCCTGTCTTTGCACATATAGGTATAACCTTTGCATCAGGATTTCTTTTAGCTATATACTCTTTGCATTTATCTATATCAAAGTCAAAGTAAGACAGTACATCAATCTTATTGATAAGCACAACATCACATACTGAAAACATAAGTGGATACTTAAGTGGCTTATCATCTCCCTCTGGCACCGAAAGAATCATAACATTCCTAACAGCTCCCGTATCAAACTCCGCTGGACAGACGAGATTGCCTACATTCTCAAGTACAACAAGGTCAACATCCCCTGTGCCAAGCTCATTCATGCCCTGTCTTGTCATATCTGCATCAAGATGACACATTCCTCCAGTGTGAAGCTGTATTGCCTTAGCGCCTGTATCAGCAATCGTCTTTGCATCAACATCTGAATCTATATCAGCCTCCATAACACCTATTCTTATATCATCCTTTAACATCTCTATGGTTCTTGTAAGTGTTGTTGTCTTTCCAGAACCCGGCGATGACATAAGATTAAGAAGAAATACTCCTTCTTTTTTCAGGTCATCTCTTAGAAGCTTTGCACGTTCATCGTTACTTTCAAATACACTCTTCTTGACTTCAATAACTCTTACGTCCTTCAAACTTTACCTCCATAATATATATTTCGCCCTATCAGACAAAAATCTAAAAAAGAGCTCTGTGCCAGCACAAGTCTTTTTAGACTTTCATCCGGTACTTGCCGCCGTGCAAGTCTAAGAAAGCTTACACTTTCTTAGACTGTAGGGCGTTCGCCCTATCAGACGAAAGTCAAAAAAAGAGCTCTGTGCCAGCACAGCTCTTTTTAGACTTTCGTCTGGCACGGCTCATTGCTTACACATATCTTAACAATATGTTAATTTATTGTCAATTAAAAATAAACCGTTTTTTTTATTTTAGTTTCCGTCTTATATTATATATAGTATACAACCTCTACATAATAAAAGCCAGCATAAATGATAGCTTTTATCAATAATATATCTAAAGCTACCATACATACTGGCTTTAATACCTATATTAACATCTAAAACTATAATACAGAAAGATAGTTATCCATCTCCTCTGACATTTCTTCAAAGTCCTTTCCCATAGACTCTGCTATCTCTCCGTATAAAAGCTTTCTTGCTGTTGTGAGCATCCTGCTGTCTGCCGACTTCATACGTCTTAATTCTTTGGCTCTTTCGTTCTTTATATTAAATAAAGCTCTTACAAGATGCATAAGCTGTACTAAATCCTGTGACTTTACCATCTCATCATACTTCATAGGATGAACCTTTTCATTCAGTTCCTCATCATCCTTGCAATGCTTTGCTCTTGCAATAAGTTTCTCACAACTGTTCTTATCAATGATACTTCTAATCATAACCTTGCTGCTGTCAACTGGTGAATATATAATACCTTTACTGTCATACACCGGCTGAAGAAAATAGTAATCCTTATCAATACCCTTAATAGGTGGCTTTCCAATATCCTCTATCTCACACACACCTACTACACCATAAACAACTTTATCATTGACTTCAAACATATCATTACACCTCTCATATGCACTAAACAAATTATTAAATTATCTCTTACAACCAGGTATAATTATACATCAATTCGACATTTTTTTCAAAACGATTTTACAAAAAAACAATTAAAATACAATCGTTCAGAATAAAGAGCAATACAAAATACATATAAAATGTTTATACATTAAAACCAAAATCACTATAAAAGCGCAAAATAAAACAGATTACCTGCATATACCTGCTGGTAATCTGTCTTATAAACAATATATACTATGTCCTGATTATAATTCTTTACTAAATATTCTTATGAAACATAATATCTCATGCTTCCATAAATAAATTGTAATTTCCTACTTTATGTAAATACATATATTATAGCTGTTTTATAATTATATGCCGTTCTTAAACTTCAGACATTATATTCAATAAATCTTAGAAAAGGTCAACCTTTCCTGCAAAACCATTAGCTACATAATAGCAAGCCTTATCTTCTGGCTTAATGTACATTTCAAGTTCACTGATTTCTACATTCTGGCTCTTAGCATCTTCTATAATTCTTGCAAGAAGTGTTTCTTCATCTATCTGATTTCCTTCATACTGGAAGAATACTTCCTTCTTTAAAGCCTTCTTAGCTGTAGTCTTTCTTGTTGTTCTCTTAACTGCTGGCTTTGTTTCAGCTTCCTTCTTAACTGGCTCTTTCTTTGCAGTTTCTTTCTTAGCTGTAGTCTTTCTTGTTGTCTTCTTTGCTGCTGGCTTAGCTGCCTTTTCTGCTGCCGGCTTTCTGCCTCTCTTCTTAGCTGGTGCTGCCTCTGTTACAACAGCCTTTGCTTCTTCTACTACTGCTTTAGCTTCTTCTTTCTTTTCTGCAATATCAGCCTTAACTTCGTTTATCTTTGCTGCTACATCTTCCTTCTTTTCTGCTACTGCTTCCTTTACCGTCTTCTTTTCTGCTGACTTAGCGGCGGCTGGTTTCTTTGCAGCTGGTTTACCTGTCTCTTTAACTTCTGTATCTGCTGTCTTGTCAGTTGTTAATGCGTTACCAAATATTTCGTTTGTTTCAACTTTTTTAGTTCTCATAATTACATCCTCCCTAATCAGTCATTACATGTTAAAAAGTTTTTAATAGCATCTGTTGCTTCGTTCTCATCGCTACCAGCAGCTATAACTTTCACTTCGATGCCTTCTTTTAATCCAAATGCCATAATCCCCATAAGACTCTTGGCATTGATATTTTTTCCTTCGCCCTCAATCTCAATATGACTATCATACTTACATGCTATCTGAACAAGCTCAGCAATCGGATTCTTATGTGTTTTATCAATGTCTGCAACCTTAACCAATTCTGTCATCGCTAACATCCACCTATCTTTCATTTATTAATTACATTTGTAAAATATAACGCAACATTCAGAATAAGTCAATACCTAACTTAAGTCACACAATATATTATATAATCCAGCTTTATCTTTTTCAAGTACTATTTTAAAGCTTTTTACTCTGATAACCCATATGATAAAGTTCGTCCATCTGTGCATCAAATTTCGGCGTAATCTCATAATCTTTAAGTATTTTAACAAGCTGTTTTATTTTTTCATCCTGCGTATTTATTTTGTCCACATTTTCCATAACATCTTTATAAACACTGTCAAGCTCTGTTATTACAGAGTGCTCATTAAGTCCTTCAAGATAACTCAAAAGACCTAATGAATATGCGCACTCGTAATTGCCAGTCATTCTTGCATTTTCATAAAGACACTTGGTAGCTATGGCAGTCTTAACAAGCTCAGTTACCATAAACTAAGAATTCATCTCCTCTTTAAATGTCTTAATATAATCCTTAACTGCTTCTGTATCAAAGTTATGTTCTCTCATAAGCTTAATAAAATGTGAACCAACAATAGCTCCGTCTATAATATCGCGAAGCGGCTCTACATCTTTAGCTGTTCTTATTCCAAAGCCCATCATAACAGGTACCGGACTGTTCTTCTTAACGTCTGCAAGATATTCTTTTATCTTTGCATGGAAGTTAGCGCCCTTTCCTGTAACACCCATCTGTGAAACACAGTATACAAAGCCCTTTGCATCCTTTGTAATCATAGGTATACGGTCTTTTGATACAGGGGATACAAGCTGGATTAATATAGGCGCTCCTTCAGCCTTTTCAAGAGCAGCCTTTAACTCTCCCTGCTCCTCATATGGAAGGTCAGGTATAATAAGTCCGTCAACGCCACACTCAGCACACATAGCTGCAAATGCATCAAGACCATAATGATATACAGTATTGTAATACATCATAAATACAACTGGTGTAGTAAGCCCTTCTGTCCTTACTTTTTTCATAAGCTCAAATACCTTTGCAAGTGTTGCGCCACGCTGTATAGCTTCATATGATGCATCCTGTATAACAGGGCCGTCAGCTACAGGGTCAGAAAATGGAACTCCAAGCTCCATAATATCTATGCCCGCCTCCTGCTGTGCGTGCATAATCTTTGCTGTTGTTTCCATATCTGGAAGACCTGCTGTTGTATATGTTATAAATGCTTTCTTACCTTCTGCCTTAAGTGCAGACATCTTTTCTTCTATTCTATTCATTACTTGTTTGTCTCCTCTCCCTTAAGATACTTCTGTACTGTGTGAACATCCTTATCGCCACGTCCTGAAAGGCACATAACTATAGTCTTGCCTTTATACTCACCCTGTGCCATCTTTAACACATGTGCAAGTGCGTGCGCACTCTCAATCGCTGGTATTATGCCCTCTTCCTTGCATAACTCCATAAATGCATCCATACACTCAGAGTCTGTTATAGATACATACTTTGCTCTTCCGGAATCTCTTAAATATGCGTGTTCCGGACCTACACCCGGATAATCAAGTCCTGCTGATATAGAATGTGCAAGCTTTATATTGCCTGCCTCATCCTGTAAAAGATAAGACTTCATTCCATGAAGCACACCAGGTTCACCAAGCGCCATGGCAGATGCGTGCTTTCCTGTTTCTATACCAAGTCCGCCAGCCTCAACACCTATAAGGTCTACATCCTTGTCATCCATAAAGTCTGCAAACATACCTATGGAATTAGAACCACCACCAACGCAGGCAACTACCGCATCTGGAAGCCTTCCTTCCTTCTCTAATATCTGTCTTCTTGCCTCTGTAGATATTATTCTCTGGAATTCCTTAACCATCTTAGGATATGGATGTGGTCCTACTGCTGAACCTATTACATAAAATGTATCTTCTGCTCTTTCAGCCCATGTTCTTATAGCCTCATTAGTGGCATCCTTAAGCGTTGAACTTCCTGTTGTAACCGGCTGTACTTTAGCACCTAAAAGCTCCATTTTAAATACATTAAGCGCCTGTCTTTCAATATCCTCAGCACCCATATATACTGTACATTCCATACCGAAAAGTGCTGCTCCGGTCGCTGTTGCAACTCCGTGCTGTCCTGCACCTGTTTCAGCTATAACCTTAGTTTTTCCCATTCTCTTTGCTAAGAGAATCTGGCCTACTACATTATTAATCTTATGTGCACCTGTATGGTTAAGGTCTTCTCTTTTAAGATATATCTTTGCACCGTACTTTTTACTGAGTTTTTCTGCATAATATAAAGGATTTTCTCTTCCTACATACTCTTTAAGATAATACATATACTCCTTTATGAATTCAGGGTCATTCATAGCATCGTTAAATGCTGTTTCAAGCTCCTTAAGAGTGTTCATAAGTGACTCTGAAACATACTGTCCGCCAAACTGTCCATAATATCTGTTATCTGCCATTGTTACTCCTCTTTTCCTGTTTTTTCGTATATATATGTCAGGGTTAAAATGTATTTTCCCCTGACGGATACCCACTGGTTACTATATCGCTTCACCATTCATAATTAGTTTTTACAGCTTATTTTGCTGCTCTTGCGTTACATATGAATTCTTTTACTTTTTGTTCATCCTTGCCTTTTATTAAGACATCATCATATTCAACGCCTGAACTTATATCAACTACATCAGGTTCAACACATTTGATAGATGCTGCCACATTAGAACTGTTAAGTCCTCCTGCTAAGAACAGCTTTTTCTCCTTTAATTCAAGCTCTTTGACACTGTCCCAGTCAAATGTTTTTCCAGAACCCGGAATACCTGCATCAAGGAGAATTCCTACAACTTTATCCATAGCTGTGGCACTCTCTATGCTTTTCTTTACACTATCTATATCATCCTGTGATATATTGACTGCCCTTATGATTGGAAGCTTACATAAATTGTACACATTTTCACTAAGTTCACCATGTATCTGAACATAATCAAAGCCTTTATCCTGTATCTTTAATATCTGTTCTTCATCTGGTGACACTGTAACGGCAACTGTTTTTATGTCCGATTTTTTCAATATTTCAACCATTCTGCCAGCTTCTTCTATTGTTACATCACGCTTGCTTTTTGGATAAAATACAACCATTCCACCATAGTCGGCACCATACTTTATGAGCAGATTAACATCCGCCATGCTTGTGATACCGCATATCTTAACCTCAGTAAGCCCATTTTGGTCTATAAGCTCTGTTTTATCATATTCGTTATCATATACACCCTTAAACTCTGCTATGAGCTCCTGTGGCTTCACAGCCTCCATAAGCACTGTTCCTATAAGGAGTGCATCTGCGTGGCTCTTAGCAAGCACCTTTATATCATCTGTATCTGACACACCGCTCTCTGATACAAGCACCTTTCCTGCTACTCTCATCTGCGGCGTAACCATATCGCAGAGCTTCTTTGTAGTATCAAGATTAACCTCAAATGTCTTAAGATTACGGTTATTTATTCCTATAATTTTTACATCAAGTGCAAGCATTCTTTTCATTTCTTCTTCATCATGCACCTCACACAGTACGTCAAGTCCAAGACTGTAAGCTAAGTCATATAATTTCTTAAACTTATTATCATCAAGGATTGCCGCTATAAGAAGAATGGCATCTGCACCTATAACCTTTGCCTCATATACCTGATATTCATCAATTATAAAGTCTTTTCTTATGATTGGAAGGTCTGTCATACTTCGTATCTGCTTAAGGTATTCTGTACTTCCGTTAAAATGGTCTTCCTCTGTAAGACACGATATTGCATCTGCACTGCTGCTGTACTGTCTTATTCTTTCATCAAGCTCTATCTTGTTATCCATAGTTCCGTGGCTTGGTGAAGCCTTCTTAAACTCACCTATGATTGACAGTCCGTCTTTTTTTAACGCATCATAAAAACTTATGCTTTTTCTTGTTGATGAAAGTGCAAGTTCTTTCATCTTTTCTTCACTTATATTTTTCTTATGTTCAGGGAGTCTTTTTTTCTTATCTTCTACTATAACGTCAAGTATCATATTTTCCCTTTCTTCAATATATTTATTATTATATTTGGAGCAAATATTCCTTACTATGATACCTACGGATTGTTCCGTGCTACGCACTCCCACGTCTACGCTCCGCT
>OGGU01001918.1_pt1 | contig 11210 bp, 9 predicted proteins | sample 1571241 | NCBI WGS metagenome assembly OGGU01 (sample SAMEA2581934, study PRJEB24529) | metagenome | biome: Human gut stool | place: China | collected 2011
GTGATACGCCATCTTGTCCTCGCCCACCTGCGACAGTACCCGGCACAGCAGCGGCGTGCCGACGAAGCCGGTGCTCAATTTATCCCCGCGAAGGTGCAGCAGCCGCATCAGTTCTCGATGCGCTCTTTCCGGGTAATCGGTCAGCCCGAAATACAGCGCCAGAATCTGCGCCGTCTGCGTATCCACCGCACAGCGGCCCGTCGGTGTAAAATACTCCTGCTGCAAGTCAGATAGTATCTTCTCCGCCCGCTTCTGATACGCTGCTGCCGTCTCGTTATCCCCCAGCACGGCCGCAGCTTTCGCGACCAAGCGCGTGCTGTGATAATAGTACGCATCGGCAATAAAGCCTTCATCCGTCCCGCCGCGAACCTCATCCGCCCGCCCCGACGGATGATCCAGCGCCAGCCAGTCGCCGAAATGAAACACCTCGCGCCAATGATGCGTATCGCCATCCACTGCGGCGATATAATCCACCCACGCCCGCATACTCGGCAAAGCTGTCCGCAGAATGTTTACATCGCCATAAAACAGATACAGTGTCCACGGCAGAATCGTTGCCGCGTCACCCCACACGCAGCATCCGCCACGCATATAAAACGCCGGAATCGTATCCGGGACGCACCCGCCGCGCTTGTTCTGCTCCTTCTGCATGTCATAGAGATACTTCTCATAGAAGGCACACGCATCCGTCAAATAGCACGCCGTCGCTGCAAAAACCTGCGTGTCTCCCGTCCAGCCCATACGCTCATCCCGCTGTGGGCAGTCCGTCGGCACATCCACAAAATTGCTCTTCTGCCCCCAGCGAATATTCGACAGCAGCTGATTCAGCTTTTCGTCCCCCGTCACCATCGTGCTGACCGGGCGCACATCCGAATAGTACGCCACGCCCACAAAGCTGTCCAGCGTCAGGTGATGAACACCCGTCACCTTTGCATACCGATAGCCGTAGTAGGTGAACTTCGGCGACAGCACATGCGGTTTGCCATCCGAAATGTACACATACTCCGACTTTGCGCCGCGCAGATTGTCGCGGTAGAAATTGCCCTTTTGCAGCACCTCCCCCGTTTGAACGCAGATGCGTGTGCCGCGCGGTTCATGCACGGTGAGCCGGAATCCTCCGGCGAAGTTCTGCCCAAGGTCAAACACTTTTTCTCCAGCGGGCGTGTCCAGCAGCGCAATCGGGCGAATTTCTTCCTGCGGCAGCACGGGAATGCTCCGCTGATCTTCCAGCGGAAGCGCTTCATGCAGCAGCACCGCGTTCTCCTCCGGCAAGTCCGGCAGCGTATCATCCACCTGTTCGCCATCATAAATGTCGGAAAAGACAATGTTGCTCCGCGTCACCTGCCAACTGTCATCCGTGCCAATAACCTCTTCGCGCCCATCCGCATAGCGAAGTTGCAGCTCTGCAATCAGCTTCCAGCGCGTCCCGTGGTATGGCACATCCACCTTGCCTTGGTCAACCGTAAACCGCCCCAGATACCATCCGCGCCCCATCAGCACGGAAATTTCGTTCTCCGCTTGCAGCAGCTTTGTCACATCATACGTCTGCACCTGAACCCACGAAGCATAGTCCTGCAAGCCCGGCGTCAGCTTCGCCTGCGTCACTGCCTGACCATTGATAGACGCTTCATACAGCCCCAGTCCGCAAATATACAGCCTCGCCTGACGAATTTCGCCATCCGCCGCGAACGTCTTGTGGAAAATCGGATGCCGTTTTTCTTCCGGTGCACAGGAAATCCACTGACCCTGCCACGCCTGCTCTCGCTTCCCCGTCTCAAACCAGTGCGGCTCGCTCGCTGCTTCCTCGCCCGCATCCGTGCGAACCGCTGCCGTCCACCAATAGCGCGTACAGGGGCGCAGCGGCAGCGCAATCCGCTCGCCCAAGCTGTTCAGCGGTGCAAAGCCAGTATCCGCCAGCACTTGTTGCCCTTGCGCATCCGCCGAAATCCGAATCCGCGCCGCCGCTTGATGTTTGCCCGCAGCATCTTCCACCTGATAGGAGAAAACCGGCGCATCCATCGCAAACCCCAGCGGATTTTCAAGATGGTTCATCAAACAATTCGTAATCTTCATCGCTCTATCCCCTCATTCTGTCACTTTGCAGCAGTCTCGATGCATATGAATCTGCCATTCTATGCTCTATCATAGGGGTTCTTTGGCGCGAAAGCAACCTATAATCTTGCGCTTTTGAACGAGGGACATTCCTGCTGATTTTACTTTGGCTGGAATGGAATCGGCATAATTTTACTCAAAACAAACTGCATAAAAAAACACCCTATGACTGCCATAACAGCCATAGGGCGCAAAAGCCTTGGTATAGAAGGGAACTCAGCGCTTGCTGAACTGGGGCGCGCGACGAGCAGCCTTCAAGCCGTACTCTTTCGGGAAAGATGGACGGCTGGATGAGAGTGTATATTCATACAAATTGAGAAAGGAGAAGGTGGACGGGTGAGATGGTTTGGGGCAAGGTACCTCGTACTGCTCCCACTGCTCAATGGTCATCGCGTCGAAATCCGGGTCGCCGTCCTGATGAATAATCGTGCTTCCTTCTGCGAAAGCAGCGCCCGTCATGCCAACCATCAGCAGGGCGAGCAGGAACGCCAGCATTTTCTTCATAATGATTTTCTCCTGTCTTTCCGTCGGGTATGCTGTTGCCATCCGTTATGTTCCGTGCACTGAACATAACTTCTGTCATCATCATAGCATTTTCGCATGGATGCGGAAATAACAACATCCGTCCTCCTTCATAACGAGAGCGGACAAAAGATTGCTGATTTGGAGGTTATCATACCAGAGTGTGCAGGTTTCGTCCCTGTTCAGCGCTTAATCCGCCATGATTTGCAGCCTGCGTCGGAGCTGAAAAGTTGCTATTTGTGATTAGTACACATATTCCGGCGCCAGCAGCTGCATCAGTTTTTCATCGTGATGATGTACCAGCGCGGGCGTTTCATCCAGCAGCATCGTTGCGCCGCTGTCGCGCGTGTAAGGCTCCCATTCCGGCAGACCCTCGGCTGACGGTACGCCCGTTTTGGCGAAATTGACCCACGCTTGGCTCCTCAGGTCGGCAAGCTGCTGTGCCGCCTGACTGCGCTGCGCATGATGGAACACAAACGGAATTTCCGCGCCGTGATATGCTCCCCGCAGTCCCGGATTCCATGTAAACACATACGCATACACCGGTGCGCCCAGCTGATCAGCTTTGTGGGACATGATTTTGAGCATCGGCAGACGAATCAGCGTATCCACCCGATTGGCGCGGCTGGCCTCCTTCGTCGGATACGCCGCTTGGAACGCCTGCACCGCCTCTTCTGACAGCTTGCCCTGATTGCCGCCCATCATCATCGTCCACTCATTCAGGTTGCTGCCAATCAGCAGGGCAACATCCTTTCCGTTCTCCGCAAAGGAATCTGCTGTCACAGGGTTTGTCGGCAGATAGTCTCCCTCCACCACAGGCCCCCATTCCATCGCGTAGCCGCTGGACAGCGGCGCGGGAATCTGATACTTTTCCGCTGTCCGCCGAAGCGCCTGCTGGGATGCGCTCTCCAGCGTCTGCCAATCCAGCGTCTGCAAGGCTTCGATGTCGTCCGGCTGAATATTCAGCTGCGCCAGTACCTCCGCCGTCAGGTCAGCGCTGACTTCCTTCTGCGTGAAGGTGACGCCCATCGTTTCAGTTGCGCCGCTCTGCACAATGCCTTTCTGGAACAAGCCCTTGGCATACGGTGTCGTCATCAGCGCCAGCACCTTCGCACCGCCGCCGGACTGCCCAAACAGCGTCACATTCTCCGGGTCGCCGCCGAAAGCCGCTATGTTCTCGTGAATCCATTCAAGCGCCTGCACGAGGTCGGTCAGCCCTGCATTGCCCGAATAGCGGTACTTTTCGCCATATGCCGACAAATCAAGGAAGCCCGCCACGCCCAGCCGATGGTTAACGGACACAACAACCACGTCGCCGCTCGCGCTCAAATCTTTGCCGCTGTACAGTTCCTGATTTGCGCTGCCGGTCGAGAATCCGCCGCCATGCAGCCAGACCATGACCGCGCGCTTCTGACCATCCATAATGCCGGGTGTCCAGATATTCAGGTTCTGACAGTTGTTGTCCGTGCCATCCTGATTTCCGGCGGACATTCCCAGCATCCCGCTCTGCGGGGACATCGCCCCGACGGCATTCGCGTCCAGCACGCCGCTCCACGGCTGTACAGGCGCTGCCGGCGTAAAGCGTTCCTTCGCCTCTGCGTAGGGAATCCCCAGATACTGATACACGCTGTCCGTCAGGCTGCCGCGAATTTTGCCATTCGCCGTTTCCACAATCGTCCGGTCATCCCCCGTCGCCGCCGGAATGCTCGGCTGCATAAAGATACTGCGTAGAATCAGGAAGCCCGCAAGCAGCAGCACCAGCACGATGCACAAAATAATCAGCAGCACTTTCTTCCACCGTTTTCTCTGTTTCGGTTGATTTTCTTTTTTCACTGGTCTTTCCTCCAATTTTTCTTTATTTTCCTTGACAGCACAAAGTCCCGCAGTCCTCTTTATCGGAAAACTGCGGGATATGTTGTTATTCGTGTTCCCCAAACAGCCAGCCCATGACGCTTTCCTCGTGTGCAAACGCCTGACCGCCGGAATGCTGGTCGCGGAAGCCGCGCTCGGTGAAGTATTCTGCCGGACGGACATCCAATACAATCAGTTTGCTGATTTCGTCCTCCGTCAAGCCCTGCGCGGCGTATAAGTCATGCAACGCATGGTAGGTCTGGACGAAGGAGTCCGAACCATACGATGGCGAAGTAGACGGGCGTACGCGCCTGCGCCAGCACGTTCAAATCGCCGTCCCACTGGGAGCTGGTCGCGAGGTACGCGGTGAATAATTCCGGCTTCGTGCCCATGACCAGCGAGCCCGTTTCGCCGCCGCCGGACATGCCGTGCAGATACACGCGCTTGGGGTCAATGTTGTAATGGCTGAGGAAGTATTCCGTCAGCGCAATCGCCTCATTCGCGGAGGTCTGCCCCCAGTCGTTCAGCTGCGGCGAAAGGATAATCATCTTTTCGTTGTAGCGGATGGCTTCCACCCCGAAGTCCTCCACCATATTCGCGCCGACGCCCTGAAAGTACAGCCCTTCCCATCCCGGCAGGGTGACAAAAAGCGCATACGGTTCGCTGCCGTCATAGGATGCGGGAATGTAGCTGCTGAAATGAATGTCCCCGATGGCGCTGTGCAGCACGTTGTCATTCACAAAGCCGCGCTGAGTCTGCGTGCCGAGGGTGATGGATTCCTCTGCCGATGCCGCGCAGAGCAGCAGCATCATGCAGCAGAGGATGGAAATCAAACGCTTCATCATGATTTGCCCTCCATATGGATGGCGCTGTCCATTTTCGCGGTTACTCCTGTGTCAAGCTTTCCAGCCATGCCAGCACGTCGGCTTCCTCCGTGCCGTAGGAGAAGCGCTGACCCGCCAGCCATTCGCCCGTGCCAGCCGCTTCCGCCAGCAGTTCGCCGCTCTGACCGATGCCGGAGCTTGCGGAGGTGCAGAAGGGAATCACGGTCTTGCCGGTGAAATCATTGCCCGTCACAAACTGGTTGACCGGCCACGCGGCAATGCCCCACCAAATCGGGTAGCCGATATAGACCGTCTCGTAGTTCTCCCAGTTTTCAGGGGTGATGGTGTTCAGCGCCACTTCATTCTGCGTTTCGGGATGGTCATGCTCGTAGGAAACGCGGCTGTCACGGTTCGTCCAGTTGAGGTCGTCGTCGGTGTACGGCTGCGTGGGGTCAATGACGAACACATCCGCGCCGGTCGCTTCGGCAATCATGTTCGCAATGCGCTCGGTGCTGCCCGTGGCGGAGAAGTACACAACGAGCGTCTTGCTCGGTTCTTTTTCCTCCGCGGGTGCTTCTGCAAACGCACCGACCGCCGTCAGCGTGAACATCAGGGTCAAAACAAATGCAAGAATCTTCTTCATGGGGAAATGCTCCTTCCTGCGTCTTTTCAGACGATGTTGTTATTTCAGGCGGTTTTCCGACCTGATGGCTGCATTATACCAGCCGATTCCGCCGGATGGAAGTTTCCGTTTGTTCACCAGTCCACACCTTAGGGTTAGCATGTTTACAATTTCGTTGCATCTCTTTACAATTTGTTGTTTGATATCTGCATGTGTTTTTTGTATAATATAATCAGAAGATTTCGGAAAGGAGCGCATGCATATGGTCAATCCGCAGCTGGAAACATTTCTGCGCGTCGCCGACGCGGGCAGTTTCAGCAAAGCCGCCGAAGAAGCGTTTATTACCCCGACCGCCGTCATCAAGCAAATCAATCTGCTCGAAAATTCGCTGGGCGTGAAGCTCTTTGACCGCACCCATCGCGGGCTGACGCTGACCAAAGCCGGGCAGAGCATGTATCAGGATGCGAAATACATCATCCAATACTGCCGCGATTCCGTCACCCGCGCGAAAAATGCCATGCTGGAGGATACCAGCGTCATCCGCGTCGGCTCGTCGCCCATGACGCCCGCGCAGCTGCTCATGAAGCTCTGGGCGAAGGTCAACGAGACGTGCCCCGACATCAAGTTCCAGATTGTCCCCTTCGAGAACACGCCGGAAAACGCCCGCGAAATCCTCGGCAACCTCGGCAAGAACATCGACATTGTAGGCGGCATTTTTGATGAAACCATGCTATCCCTGCGCGGCTGTGCGGGCATGGAGCTTGTCCGCGCGCCGTTTGAATGCGCCGTGTCGATTCATCATCGGCTCGCGGTGAAAGACCGCCTGACGCTGCCCGACCTCTACGGCGAGAATCTGATGCTGATGCACCGCGGATGGAGCCACTATGTGGATCAGCTTCGGGACGAATTGTGGCAGGAGCATCCGCAGATTCACATTGTGGACTTCGATTTCTACAATATGGACATTTTCAACCGCTGCGAAAGCTCGAACAATGTGCTGCTGTCCATTTCCGGCTGGGGCAATGTGCATCCGCTGCTGAAAAGCATCCCCGTCGATTGGAATCACAGCATCCCCTTTGGCATCATGCACTCCCCGACCCCCAGCCCAACCGTGCAGCGCTTTCTGGATGTCGCACGGGTCGTCAGCAAAGGCATGTACACCTGATTATAACGCAAAGGTATAGACCCGTGAACGAAACGAGACTTCTCAGGGAGTCTCGTTTTGTTTATCATAGAATCGACACGGAAGGGAGTGAGGTTGTGAATCGAATGATACTTTGGCTGCTGATGCTGTGCATCCTGCCCGTCAGTGCCTTGGGCGAGGAAGCGGTCGACATGCAGACCATCACCCGCGACACGCGGATTCAGTCGGTCATCACCGACCCGGTCTTTGGCGATTACGGGCGGCTGCTGTTCCCGGTAGACACGGGATATTACAGCGGCGACACGCTGGGGAATCTGCATCTGACGTGGTACACGCACATCGATCCGAACGAGACGGTGGAAATCATCAGCACCCTGCGCAATCGCGTGCTGGCGGGCGAAACCGTCTTCTACGACATTTACACCGACGAGGAAAAAGCTGCTGATCCGGCGAAGCGGGACATGGGGCTGTTCTTCTTCCGCGGAACGCCCGGCGCGAAGTTCGCCGTGTGCAATGCGGGCGGCGGATTCGCGTATGTCGGCGCAATGCAGGACAGCTTCCCCCACGCGCTGGAACTCTCGAAGCAGGGCTACAACGCCTTTGCGCTGATTTACCGCCCTGGCGCACAGACCGCGTGCGAGGATTTGTCGCGCGCCATCAGCTTCATTTTCGCGAACGCAGAGATGCTGCAAGTAGACACGCGCGACTATTCCCTCTGGGGCGGCTCAGCGGGCGGACGCATGGCGGCGTGGGTCGCTTCGTATGGCACGGCGGCGTTCGGCGGCGACGAACTGCCGCGCCCGGCAGCGGTGATTCTGCAATACACGGGGCACAGCGAATACAGTGAGCTTGACCCGCCGACGTACGCCTGCGTCGGGGACAGCGACGGCATTGCCAGCTGGCGGCTGATGCAGCGGCGGCTGGAACTGCTCTCTGACCTCGGCACACCGACGGAATTTCACGTCTATCCGGGTCTTGGACACGGCTTCGGGCTGGGCACGGGCACGGCGGCGGAAGGCTGGCTGAATGACGCAGTGCGCTTCTGGGAAAAGCAAATACAGGACAAATAAGGAGGGAATCCCCATGAACAACTTCATTTTTGAGAACAAGACCAAGGTGTATTTCGGCAAAGGCGGCGTAAAGGAATATCTGGGCTGTTTGCTGAAAAAGTACGGCAAGACCGTTATGCTCGCTTACGGCGGCGGCTCGATTAAGCACAACGGCGTTTACGACGAGGTGACGGGCATCCTGAACGCGGCAGGCAAGACGGTCGTCGAGTTCTCCGGCATCATGCCGAACCCGACCTACGCGAAGGTGCAGGAGGGTGCGAAGCTGGCGCGCGAGAAGGGCGTTGACCTCATTCTGGCGGTCGGCGGCGGCTCGGTGTCCGACTGCTGCAAGATTATCTCTGCACAGGCGAAGCTGGACGAGGACATTTGGGACATGGAGATGGTCAAGCACACCTTCCCCAGCCAGTTCATTCCGCTGGGGACGATTGTGACTGTCTTCGGCACAGGTTCGGAAATGAACGCGGGCGCGGTTATCACCCACGAGGAGAAGAAGCTGAAGTCCGGCATTTTCGGCGCACAGGCGGATTTCGCCTTCCTTGACCCGATGTATACGCTGTCCGTCCCGTTCGGTCAGGTGATTTCCGGCGCGTTCGACACGCTGAGCCACGCGATGGAAACCTACTTCGGCAAGCCGGACGAAAACAACCTGTCGGATGATATCAACGAAGCTGTCATGCGCAGCGTCATCCGCAACATCCGCGTGCTGCTCAAATCTCCGGAAAGCTACGAAGCTCGCAGCGAACTGGCGTGGGCATCCGCGATGGCGGAGAACGGCGTGCTGAAAATCGGCAAAATCACCGACTTCCAGTGCCACCAAATCGAGCATCAGCTGGGCGCATACACCAACTGCAACCACGGCAAGGGCTTGGCGGTAATTCATCCGGTGCTGTACCGCCACCTCTGCACGGCGGGCGCGGCGCGGTTCGCCCGTTTCGCGCAGAACGTCTTCGGGCTTGCGCCGAAGGACAGCATCGAAGAAACGGCGCTGGCGGGCGTGGAAGCGCTGGCAGCATTCATCAAGGAAATCGGTCTGCCGACGACGCTGACGGAGCTTGGCATCCCGGCGGACACTGACCTGCGCGCCGTCGCGGATTCGACGAACATCACGGCGGGCTGCTGCAAGAAGCTGACGCACGACGAAATCTACGAAATTCTGCTGGAATGCAAGTGAGGAAATGCGGTTATGGCGAAGAAAGTGCTGATTCTCTCCGGAAGCCCGCGCAAGGGCGGCAATTCCGACCTTCTGTGCCGTGAATTTGCCCGCGGCGCGCAGGAAAGCGGCTGTGACGTGGAAATCCTCCGCGTGGCGGCGAAGAAGATTGCGCCCTGCTCGGCGTGCTACTACCGCCGGACGCACAGCGGCGAATGCGTCCATAAGGACGACATGGCGGACGTGCTGCAAAAGATGATTGACGCGGATGTGCTTGTCCTCGCCAGCCCCGTCTACTTCTATTCCATCAACGCGCAGCTCAAAGCCGTCATTGACCGCACGGTCGCGCGCTGGCTGGAAGTCAAGAACAAGGATTTCTACTACATTATCACGATGGCGGACGAGGACGAATCCTCTGCCGATACGACGCTTGCGTGTCTGCGCGGGTACGCCGACTGCGTGCAGGGTGCGCAGGAGAAGGGCGTCATCATCGGAAACGGCGTGTACGAGCCGGGCAAGGTGACGGATACGCCCGCCATGCAGCAGGCATACCAAATGGGGAAAAACGTGTAAAGGAGCATGAACATGAAACGAATTTTCGCAGCGCTTTGCAGTCTGCTGCTGATGTGCGCGCTGTTCATTCCCGCGCTGGCGGAAAATGCGCAGGTAGAAGCCCCCGGCGAAGGGGCGGCAAGCGTTTCCAACGTGGTTTCCGTCAAGAATGTGCCGATGATTACGCTGAACAACGGCGTGCAAATGCCGCAGCTTGGTTTAGGCACGCAGATTCAAAGTCTGGAAAACGGTGATTTGGGCGTTTTGAACCAAACGTCCCGCGAGGCCGTCGCTTCCGCGCTGGAAGCCGGCTATCGTCATTTGGATGATGCGCACGGCTATCTCAACGAGCGCGGTGTCGGGCAGGGCATCCGGGACAGCGGCGTGCCGCGCGAAGAAATCTGGATTACCGACAAGCTCTGGCCGAGCGACTACGGCGACGTGGAGCATGCCATCGACCAAATGCTGGAACGTCTTGGTGTGGACTACATCGACCTCGTCTACCTGCACCATCCGGCGGGCGACCTTGACACGATTGTCAGCGCTTGGCAGGGGCTGGAGAAAGCCTATCGCGAGGGAAAAATCCGTGCGCTGGGCATCAGCAACTTCGATAACCGCATGGATGCGTTCAATGCCATCATGGAGCAGGACATCAAGCCGCAGGTGATGCAGATTGAACTCCACCCGTTTGCGCAGCGCTTGGAAACGCGGGCGTTGGCGGCGCAGTACGGCATTCAGGTGGAATGCTGGTATCCGCTGGGACACGGCGACCAGCGCCTGCTGAATGCGGACACGCTGGAAGCTATCGCACAGGCGCACAATAAGAGCGTCGTGCAGGTGATTCTGCGCTGGCACATTCAGGCGGGCAATATCGTGATTCCCGGCTCCAAGAGCCCTGCCCACATTCAGGACAACTTTGACCTGTTCGATTTCAGCCTGACAGCATGGGAGATGGCACAGATTTCCATTATGGATAAGAATGTGCGCTACTACACCAGCACACCGGAACTGCTGCAACGGTATGCAGCTATGGTTCCTCCGGTAGACGAGCAGAAATAATCAGAGAGAAATTTAAATGACAGGAGGAAATCATATATGAAATCCAGATTTGCCGCATTGCTTTTGGCAGGCATCATGACATTATCCCTGGTGGCTTGTGGTCAGCAGGCTGCTGAAAACACCGCTTCCACAAGTGAACCTGAGACCATCGTGGAACAGCCCAGTATTCCGGAAGGTGTATTGGCGATTGCCGAGCAGGGAATGTTCTCTGCTGGCGGTACCGTAATCACCTCAGATGGAACCTTTGATGTTTCCAACTACTATACGTCCAGAGAAGGTTCCACTGCCCATGTGGATCATGCCA
>OGGU01001921.1_pt1 | contig 11183 bp, 8 predicted proteins | sample 1571241 | NCBI WGS metagenome assembly OGGU01 (sample SAMEA2581934, study PRJEB24529) | metagenome | biome: Human gut stool | place: China | collected 2011
ATGATATAGGTAATTCCATATTCATCACGCCATGCGTCTCCATTGGAGTCTGACAGGCACTTGTGATCCAGCAGTATTCCATATAATACTTAGTAAAATCGAACATCCTTTTTGTAAATGTGTGTTTCTATCGCCTTTTAGATTAAAATAATGTGAACATTTATTTTTACACGTTTTATTCATTTTTGCTTTGGAATTATAATCATTTCGTGAAATTGAATATTAGAAAAGGCTATCTCACTTTAGATGTGAGGTAGCCTTGACTTGAAAAATTATACACTATCTGTTCTTTTAATTTACAATTTATCACCATACGGTAACGACTTAATATAATCTTCCATAAAATGCCAATCTGGAACATATCCTTCTTCTGAATATTTATGTTTGTCATCAATAAAAATCGTTCCGTCAGTATTATGTTGCACAGGAAGTTTTATAATTGTATCCGAAATTCTTTCCATTAAGAATGCTCTGCCATATGAATATTTATATTGCTCTTTTTGCAATATGCTCACAATAAACATTCCTAATAATTTGTTTAACCACTCAGCTCTAACTACTACCATATGGTCACCTGTAATAAATTCATCCGCTTGATAAAAACAAGTAGCTGTTGTATCGCCTATCGAGATTGCATTTCCTTCTTCGACAAATTCACTAGGTATATCTTTTTTATTAACAATTAACTCACAACCATTATTTTCACTCGTTCTTGTAATGTAATGAATTCCAAAATCCTGCTCTGTTGTTTCTTCTAACTCGTCTTTATTAAATGCTTTTGCTTTATATGGTTTCTGAATCAAATTTCCCAAACGAAACTCCTTCCATTTGACAACTTTCAACTCCACAGTTTCATAATTATTTTGTGTCGTCAACGGTTTATGATTTAATGATTTTATATAATCTTCCATGAACTTCCAATCTGGAACATAACCATCATCCGAATACTTTTTATCCACATCAATAAATGGTGTTCCATCAGCATTATGCTGAATAGGAAGATTGATCTTTGTATCAGCCAAATGAGTTTTCCATTTTCTTCCAAATGAATATTTTGGTCTTTCTTGCGAATATATAGTTGCTAAAAATATACCTGTATATTCATTCAAATTATCATTATATCCTGCAACAATATCTGTGGTTCCTATAAAATCTACATCCATATAATTTGCATATCCAACAGAACCTTGTCCGTTGCAAATGAATATAATACAATTACCCTTTGTCATTAAACTTTCATCTTTAACACAATGCAACATAACTCCATTGTCATCTTTTTTCGCGCCTACATAAAAACATTCATTTCCATTTTCAAGCATTTGTTGATTTGCTTTACCATTTTGCATATCATAAAACAATTTTGATGTTTTAAACTCTTTCCAGTCATTAACATTAAGATTCATAAATCTTGCCCTCCTTGATAAGATACGCAAGATAACTATTCAATGTCCGCTGAAAATCTTCTTCACGAAGTTTTGTGTAATCAGTTTTCATATATGCTTCGCAAAGCCATTCATCTTTCCCGGTTACTTCTGCTGTTGCAGATAAGCCCGCAACTGATTTATGATTACGGAATAAACGAAGCCATTCTTCTTCAATAGCCTTCCATTTACTATTTCCATCATCATCAAACTGTTCTACGCGTCCGAGATTTTTCTTTTTCTTGAAACCATCTTCTTTATAGTAACCAAAAAATGTTTCTTTTGTGGTTCCATCAACTTTAACATGTGGTTCACCTAAAGTAAAAACCATACAACAAGCCGATGCAGATGCTCCCGGATAAAAAATTTCATTTGGAAGTGTAAACACAGCTTCTAATGTGTTATTTTCTAACATTGCTATTTTTTCATTTTGAATAATGGATTTTGTTCCTATTGCTGTTGCAACTGGAAGCAATACTGCCATTTTCACCGTCTTACGAGGTTTACCATCTTTTTCTCTTTTATCATTCATTTCTTTGATTACATCAGATAAATAATGAACAAATACAAACCCCTTTGTTGGGTCTTCTTTTCCATTCTTTGAATTTCCCCAACTTGCTTTGTATTTAGCTGGTATTCCAATCGGTTTCGCATTATATGGCGGATTCATAAGAATAATATCAGGGTTTGCATCTTTGATAAACTCCTTGCAATCAAAACAACTTCCAAATTTAATATTGCTGTTTCCATCACCATGAATCAGCATATTTGTTGTAGAAAGACCATAGGCATTCTCCTCAACTTCAATGCCATAAATATGTTCTTCTTTTACCTTACGCATAAGGTCTTTTGCCTCTTCCTCACGTTTACCACGTCTACAATCAGCAAGCTCTTTTACCATCGCTTGTACAAGAAAAGAACCACTTCCACAAGTTGCATCAAGAACACGCTTTGTTCTATCTACGCCCGTAGCGCGACACATAAACTCTGTAATATGATCAGGTGTAAATGCCTGATTCTTATCTGCTTTTCCTGTGTATTTATTAAAAGCGATGAAGAACATGTTCAGAATATCCTGCCCTTCTGAACTGTCAGTATCAATATATCTGTAAATATCCAACATAATTGTTTCAAGAATTTCTACCCAATCAGTTGTTTTCAAAGCTCTAACCTTTTGATTTCCCAGAACATTCTTTTGAAGTAATTCAATCTTCTTAGCTTTATTGTCAGAGTCATCCAACAAATCAGATAATACGCCTTCAATAGCACCTCTGATGCCCTTTGGTGTCATCAGACTCCAGAACTCTTTCATTGAATCAACAAATTCTTTTGTAATCAAAACAGTACCTTTCTTTTTTACAAGGTCTTTGATATACAAGAGACTTGTTCCTACGAACTGACTACGAAGATTCTCGTCAATATCCTTTTTATGCAAAAGTTCATTTAATGAATATGTATTTCTAAGAACTGTTTCTCGGTCATTGGATTTATTGATTCTGAACAATCTTACATAATGGGCCATTCTGTCCAGCATAGCTTCATCTTTCAATACATGTTCATCATCAACAAATGATTTCCATACTTTGATTTTATCGTTATTTGTATTGGCAAGAACACAAATAGCTTTGTTTCCCGGATGAATTGCACGTTCTTCCTCAAGATATTCACGCAACTGCTTTTCGTCATCATCCACATAGTTCTGCTTTGTCTCAATCAAAACCACCACATCATCCATTTCAAATCGAATATCCAATTTGAAGTGTGATACAGGATGACCAACCTTTGCTTCCAGTTGTGCTTTTCCACCTGCCGCCTGAACATAACTGTATTCTCCCGCTTCTATATTGCTTGTCAGAAATTCCTTTCCGACAATTTCTACCATGTCATGTCTAAGCATAATATCCTTAACTCCTTTTCATGAAACAATCTATATAATTCCGAAATGCTTAAACGCTTGCATGATTGCTTCTTCCTTCTCCGGTGTGCATTATGGCTGTCTCGCATTTTCTGATTTAGGTAAATTAAAATTCTCTCTCACATCCAGTCCGCATTTCTTCTTAATCTGTGCAATATACAGCGAAGAAACCTTAAGTCCTGTCTGTTCGAGTACATAAGTCTTTATCTGTTCATAGGTTGCTTTTCCCTTGAACTCTGATAAATCCATATCCTCCAACGAGATGTCAACCTTCACTTTCCTACTGTCGACCAGTCTCCGTTCCACTTCGGTCCGCGCTGAGCAAAGCCACAGTCTCCACATGTGTCGTGTGCCCAAACTGATCCACCGGACGCACTTTCCGAAGTGCATAGCCGCCCCCGCACAGGATCTTCAGATCTCTTGCAAGCGTTGCCGGATCGCAGCTGACATACACGATGCGGTCCGGTTCCATACGAAGCATCGTCTCCAGGCACTTCTCATCGCATCCCTTCCGGGGCGGATCGACAACGATCACATCCGGATGAAGCATGTCCGCATCTGGCTTCCGGCTCTCCTTTTCATAGAACTCAGGAAGAACCTCCTCCGCTTTTCCCACGAAAAAGGAGGCGTTGGTAATACCGTTTAATGCCGCATTGCTCTTAGCGTCTTCGATTGCCTGCGGCACGATCTCCACGCCGTAGACCTTCCCTGCCTTCTGTGCCAGAAACAGGGAAATGGTTCCAATGCCACAGTATAGATCCCAGACGGTCTCCCTGCCAGTCAGACCCGCGTAGGAAAGTGCCAGACTGTACAACTTCTCCGTCTGCACCGGGTTTACCTGGTAAAAAGACTGCGGAGAAATGTGATAGGCGATTGCCGTATCTGTCAGTGCAAAATCATGGTCACAGTCGCGCAGATGAATCTGATCCGTGATATAATCCGATCCCCAGACGGTCCGGGTCTCCTCCCCCAGAATCACATTCGTATTCTTCCGGTTGATGTTCACGGAAATGCTGGTCATGCCATCTAGTTTACATAAATCATTCACCAGCTTCTCTTTCTGTGGAAGTGTCTCTCCATTGATGACCAGACAAACCATCAGCTCTTTTGAGGTGAAGCCATAGCGGATCAGCACATGGCGCACCAGCCCCCGCCCTGTCGTCTCATCATACGGACGGACCTCATTCTCACGCATATAGGAAAGCACCACTCCAAGAATCTGCTCATTCTGCGTAACGCCCAGCTTACAATCCTCCACCGGGATAATGCTGTGCGTGCGCGCTGCGTAAAATCCCGCCACCGGCATCCCGTCCCTGTCCGCGCCGATCGGGAACTGTGCCTTATTGCGGTAACGATACGGCTGCTCCATCCCCACAATCTCCTCCATCACGGAATCAATGAGTTCCGGCGCAAATCCTCCGATACGGATCAGATTGCCGCGCACCTTTTTCTGCTTATAGCAAAGCTGCTGCCTATAGTCCATCGCCTGGATCTGGCAGCCGCCGCAGCGCGCATACAGCGGACACTCCGGCTGCACACGGTACGGCGACGGTTCTAAAATCTCCTGCACCCTGGCATAGCCGTAGTTCTTCTTGAGCTTCGTGATGCCGGCACGGATCGTATCCCCGATCACAGCATCTTTCACGAAAAAGGTCATCCCCTCGTATTTTCCGATGCCCTCTCCGTCAACGCCCATATCTTCGATCTTTAACTCAATACTGTCGTTTTTCTTCATATCCTGTGATATACCTATGACTCTCTTCCTGATCTGCGGATATTGCTCTCCAGCAGGCGGTTATATCCCTGCCACTCCAGATTGTTCTCCGGAACACTTGCAAAAATCTCCCGTATTGTCTCCATCTTGGCGTCAATATTGTCCGCAAAACTGAGTGCCAGTGCTTCCGCAAGTGCCGGTTTCTTCGGCGAACCGTATTCCAGTTCTCCATGATGAGCTAAAATGCAGTGCTTCAACTCATTGGCGGTTCCCTTCGGGAATCCCGGAATCGTGCGGATCCGCTCTCCGACCATCTCGGCACCGATCATGATATGTCCTAAAAGCTGTCCCTCATCCGTGTAATCGTTCTCCGGGAACGTCGAGAGTTCCTCCAGCTTTCCGATATCATGGAAAATTGCCGCAGACACGATCAAATCGCGGTTTAAGATCGGATAAGTTTCCGCAAAATAATCACAGTTCTTCGTCACAGAAAGCGTATGCTCCAGCAGTCCGCCCACAAATCCGTGATGCACGCTCTTTGCTGCGGAATGGAACTTGAACCGTTTTTCAAAATCCTTATCCTCGACAAAAAAGCTCTCCAGAAGCTTTCTTAAATACGGGTGCTTCACGGAAGCAATCAGTCCGAGAAGCTCTGTATACATCCCGTCGATGTCCTTTTTGGATACCGGCAGATAATCTTTCGGATCATATTCCCCTTCCTGCACCTTGCGCACACGCTTTACGTTGAGCTGGAGATTTCCCTGAAAACTTGTGATGTCTCCCATGACTGCGATGTAGTCTAACGAATCAAACTCATCGATTCCAACCGAGCCCGGCTCCCAGATCTTGGCATCCAGTGTACCGGTCTTATCCTGCAGGATCAGATTATCATAAGGCTTTCCCGCCTTTGTCAGCGCTGACTGCTTTACCTTGCACAAATAGATTTCGTTGATTCTCTCGCCCTCACGCAGGCTCTCAATATACTTCATTTCTGACCTCATTTCCATAATATGGCGGTGCCGCAAGGCACCGCCTTCTGTTACTATCCTCTACTTTAACACTCCGACCTGTACCGTGCAGGTGATCTCCTCATACTTTTCAGCGCCCTGCCGCTGTACAACGATCTCCACCTCGTCGCCCGGTTCCAATGCCAGAAGCTTGCTCTCATAACTGTCCACCGTGTAGACAGCCTCTCCGCCCATCTCTGTAATGACATCACCGCTCTGCAGCCCCGCCGCCAGTGCCGGTGAATCCATCTTGACATCCTTGATATATGCGCCCTTTGGAATATCGTATTCCTTGGCGGTTGCCGCTGATACCGTCGTCAACTCCAGACCAATATACGGAATATCCTGATTGTTGGACAGTTTTTCGATCAGCTGCTTTAACTCGGAGATCGAAATCGCTGTCAGTGTCGTCTGATCCTCCTCATTTCCATAATCCTGCATGACCAGACCAATCACTTCGCCGTTCACGTTGATGATGACGCCGCTGCCGCTGCTGCTGCCAACAATATCCGTCGTAAAGACGGTATAATTATTGTCAATCGTGGAAATCACATTATTGGTAGATGTGATGTTGCCCGTGAGGATCGAGTAGTTCGTTCCAAGCGGACTTCCCACCGCAATAACCATGGTTCCCTGCATCGTCGTCAATGAATTCCCAAGCTTCGCCACCGAGATCGCATTCATGGTATCCGTATCCACCTGCTCCTTCGGTACCGAGAGCACTGCAATCCCCGTATTGCCGTCGTAGTGCTTCATGGACGCTTCCACCGTCACATCATTGATGAAAGTAACATAGACCTCCTGTGCATCTGAGATGACCTTGCGCTCCGTTAAGATCAGAAGTTCCTGACCGCTGTCTGCAATGATAATGCCGGATGCCTGTCCTCTGCTCTCGTAAGAATTGTTGAACCAGTCCGTGTCGCTCTTGACCCCCGTCACGGTCACGACAAAGCGGTTTGCTTCTCTTCCCACCGCATACAGCTTGTTCTGCACGTTCTGTACATCCGCAATCTCAAGCTCCTGGGGCTGCTGTAGCGGCGGTTCCTCGGATGCCTCCGTCTCCTCGGATGTCTCTGTCTCCTCAGTCAGCTCCGTCACCGCAACCGAATCCTGCGGAATGGTGACCACCGGTTCCTCCTCGGGGTAAAACAGTGATTCAAACTTAGGCTGAAAATACGCAAAAACCAGACTTGCTATGATTCCAAAAACGACTGCCATCAGGGCGATAAAACCTGCCTGCATCAGCAATCGCTTCTTATTGACCGGCTTTTCTTTGATTTTTTCGTTAATAAAAGAAAACTGATCGTTATCCTTTTGTGCATGTATTTACACACGAATTTCTGAAAACCGTACCAGTAATCATTATAAAATGAATCACATACGCTTGCAATAGGATTCTACAATTCTTTTCAGGTTCCGCTTTCCAAGACTCCCGGAATCATATATAATAAGAAGGACATAACCATGTGACAATCAAATCAAAGGAACTGCTATGAACGAAAAAGTATTACACACCTTAGAATATAACAAGATTCTCGATCAACTGACCGAATATGCGTTCAGCGCCGACGCCAGGTCGCGCTGTCAGAAGCTGCGCCCGATCACCGACCGCGCGCAGATCGAACAGCTGCAGCAACAGACATCGGATGCCTTAAGCCGGCTGTTCAAATACGGCTCCCTGTCCTTTTCGGGAGTTACGGACATCCGTGATTCACTAAAGCGCTTAGAGATCGACGGCGCCTTAAGCGCCATTGAACTGCTGCGTGTCTGCTCCCTCTTAGAATCCGCGAAGCGCGCGAAGGCTTTTGCCAGATCACAGGAAGACAATGATCAGCCGGACGATTCCCTGACCGGTCTTTTTGCCGGCATCGAACCTCTCACACCGCTGTATGACGAGATCCGGCGCTGTATTCTCTCCGAGGACGAGATTGCCGACGACGCCAGCAGCACGCTGCACTCGATCCGGCGCTCCATGCGCGGAATGAACGATAAGATCCGCGCACAGATGAACTCCATGATCAACAACACCACGACCAGAAGCTATCTGCAGGACACCGTCATTACCATGCGCGACGGGCGCTACTGTCTCCCGGTCAAAGCGGAGGCAAAGTCTCTCGTTCCCGGCATGATCCATGACCAGTCCTCCACCGGCTCCACACTTTTCATCGAGCCGATGGCTGTCGTCAATCTGAACAACGAATACAAAGAGCTGCAGCTCCGTGAGCAGGAGGAGATCGAGGTTATCCTTGCCGGCTTAAGCAATCTGACCGCCTCCTACGCCACACAGCTGCTCGCCGACTATGAACTTCTGACCGAGCTGGACTTTATCTTTGCCAGAGCGGCTTTCGCTCAGACATACAACGGGGTTGCCCCGCTGTTCAATGATGACGGGCGGATTCACATCCGCAAGGGACGCCACCCACTACTCGATCCGAAAAAGGTTGTTCCGATCGACGTACGGCTCGGCGAGGATTTCCGCCTGCTGATCGTGACCGGTCCAAACACCGGCGGTAAGACGGTATCCTTAAAAACCGTCGGACTGCTGACGCTGATGGGACAGTCCGGCCTGCATATTCCGGCGTCCGAGCGCTCGGAACTCGGTATTTTCGACGAAGTGTTCGCCGACATCGGGGACGAGCAGAGTATCGAGCAGTCGCTCAGTACGTTCTCCTCCCACATGGTCAACATCATCCGTATCTTAGAGCAGGTCAATGACCGTTCTCTGGTACTTTTCGATGAGCTCTGTGCCGGAACCGATCCGACCGAAGGTGCTGCGCTTGCGATCTCCATTCTCTCGAAGCTCCACCTTTACGGAGCACGCATTATGGCTACGACGCATTACAGCGAGCTCAAGGTCTATGCCCTCTCCACACCAGGCGTGGAAAATGCCTGCTGTGAGTTCGACGTGGCGACGTTAAGTCCGACCTACCGCCTCTTAATCGGTATTCCGGGCAAGAGCAACGCGTTTGCCATCTCTGAAAAGCTCGGTCTTCCGTCGGATCTCATTACCGACGCCAAGGGGCGCATCAGCAAGAGTGAGGGCGATTTTGAAGACCTGATCGCAGATCTTGAGAAGAGCCGCAGCACGATCGAGCGGGAGCAGTTAGAGATCAACCAGTACAAAGCCGAGATCGAGTCCTTAAAGGAAAAGCTGGAGCAGAAGCAGGAGCGTCTGGATTCCAGCCGCGACAAGATTCTGCGCGAGGCAAACGAGCAGGCATACAATATCTTAAAAGAAGCCAAGGACGTCGCCGATGAGACGATCCGCAATTTTAACAAATACGGCAAGGCGGGCGCACCGGTCAGCGAGATGGAAAAAGAACGTACCAAGCTGCGCGGCAAGATGGACAAAGCCGCACAGAAGATGTCCGAGCAGAAAAAAGCTTCCGTACCGAACCACAACGTTCCGAAGAAGCTGCGCATCGGCGACAGCGTCAAAGTCATCAGCATGAACTTAAAAGGCACCGTTCATTCCCTTCCGAATGCCAGGGGCGACCTGTATGTGCAGATGGGAATTCTGCGCTCTCTGGTCAACATCAACGACCTGATCCTTCTGGAAGAGGATGCCGCACCGGGCACCAAGAAGTTCCAGAAGACCAGTGCCGGCAAGATCAAGATGAGCAAATCCGCCTCCGTCTCCACAGAGATCAATCTCATCGGTAAGACGACCGACGAGGCCATTCCGCTTCTCGACAAATATCTGGACGACGCTTATCTGGCACATCTGCCGTCCGTGCGCATCGTTCACGGAAAAGGCACGGGCGCACTCCGCAACGCGGTGCAGGCTCATTTAAAGCGCTTAAAATATGTCAAATCATTCCACCTCGGCGAGTTCGGCGAGGGCGATGCCGGTGTCACGATTGCCGAGTTTAAGGATTGATATTTAAAATAAAAATGAGGAGATGATGATATGGCAGCAAAACAGAAAATTCTCATCGTAGATGATGACAATAATATCGCAGAACTGATTTCCCTGTATCTCACAAAGGAATGTTTCGATACCCGGATCGTCAATGACGGCGAGGAAGCCATGATCGCTTTTGATCAGTACAATCCGAATCTGATCCTGCTCGATCTGATGCTTCCCGGCATGGACGGCTATCAGGTCTGCCGTGAGATCCGTGCGAAGGCAAATGTTCCGATCATTATGCTGTCAGCCAAAGGCGAGATTTTTGACAAGGTACTCGGTCTGGAGCTCGGCGCGGACGATTACATGATGAAGCCATTCGACTCCAAGGAGCTTGTCGCGCGCGTCAAGGCAGTGCTGCGCCGCTATCAGCCGTCAAAGCCGGAGGAACCTGCTGCAGAGTTAAAATGCGTCAAGTACACGGATCTGGTGGTCAATCTCTCGAACTACTCCGTCATCTACATGGGGCAGGCCGTCGACATGCCGCCAAAGGAACTGGAGCTTTTATATTTTCTTGCGGCTTCGCCGAATCAGGTTTTTACAAGAGAGCAGCTTCTGGATCACATCTGGGGCTATGAATACATCGGCGACACACGTACCGTGGACGTTCACGTGAAGCGTCTCCGCGAGAAGATCAAGGATCATGCCAACTGGAGCCTCGCAACGGTCTGGGGCATCGGCTACAAATTCGAGGTTCGTGACCTATGAAACGTACCCTTTACCCCAAACTGCTCGCCGGCTATCTGATGTACGGTCTGATCGGTTTTCTCATCATCACAACTTTTACCTACCACATTACGTTCGCCTTTGTGGAAAAAAAGGAGGCTGCCAGCCTCTACCGGGAATCCGCCCTGATCTCCTCCAACTATGCCGGGAATTATTTTTCCAAGACCATGACGTTGGACGAGATACAGACACAGCTTTCCACCTTAAGCACCTATCTCTCCAGTGAAATCTGGATTGTGGACACGCACGGCAACATCATTCTGAACACGGCGGCGCCGGGCTGTGATCCCACACCGGTTCCCGGCTTCAACATTACCGACTTCGGAAGCCGCTATTATCAGACCGGCACGTTTTATAACCAGTTTACGTCAGAGATGCTAAGTGTTTTCTCACCGATCACCGTCAACTACAAAGTGCGCGGTTATGTGGTCATCCACAAGCCGACCAGCAGTCTCGTGTCCTACGCGAACGGACTTGTCGCCATCGCTTATGA
>OGGU01001927.1_pt1 | contig 11156 bp, 7 predicted proteins | sample 1571241 | NCBI WGS metagenome assembly OGGU01 (sample SAMEA2581934, study PRJEB24529) | metagenome | biome: Human gut stool | place: China | collected 2011
ACGGCAAACCGCAACGCCTGCGCGTTTCCACCGCAAGGCGTCACGCGGGCACACTCGATAAGCCAATCCAGCATTCCGGCGGACATCCCCTCGGCTTCCCGGAAACGGCGGCAGGTCCGGGCCCCGGTTACAAGCTCAAGAAAATCCATAAACATCTCCTTGGTTGAGATTGTAAGGACCGTTTCTTTCTAGCACCCCCCGCGCGGGTCCACAACGGGTTGCGTCCTGACGGGGCGCGGGATAGTGTGTCTTCGCCCGGTTACGGGACGGTGGCCCTTACGGAATCCCTTCAACAGGGCTTTCCGCGACACGGAGCGCCGCTTTCATTCCGGGGCATACCGACGCATTCCGCAAAGGATTTTTATGAAGTACCTCGCCATAGACTACGGCCAGAAACGCACCGGCATTGCGGTTTCGGATACCGGGGGCAGCATGGCCTTTCCCCGCAAAACCATCCTCATGCGTACCCGCGCCGCCTTTTTTGAGGAATTGCTCGCCCTCATTGAGGCCGAAGCCACGGACGCCATCGTCATAGGGCTTCCCATCAACCTCGACGGCGAGGAAAGCCTCACGACCCGGCAGGTCCGCAACTTTTCCAAGAGCCTCGCCCGGCGCACCACCCTCCCCCTGTTTTGGATGGAGGAAGCCCTCAGCAGCTACGAAGCCGAAAGGGACCTCCGGGACGCCGGACGTTCCGCGGCTCAAGGCCGGGCCGTACTCGACCAGCAGGCCGCCGTGCGCATCCTGCAATCTTTCCTCGATCAACCGGAAGCCAAACGGAAAACCATATGAACGAATCCCCCGAAGAAACCAAAAACACACCTGCCGACCCCGGCGCCCCGCGCCCAGAAGAAACAGGCATACCTTCCGGCGTATCGGATACACGGAATCAACAGGCTCCTCCGGATCAACAACATTCCGATGCGTCATCCCCCGAAGCAGAGAACTGGCAGCCGACTGACAAGAAGCCCGGCGAGGCCTCTCCCCTTGATGGGGAGGAGCCGGAAACGCCTCTGCCCGCTTCCGCGCCCGAGACGCCCAAACCCAAACGGCTCTGGCCGCGCTTCCTGCTCGGGTTCATGCTGCTGGTCCTGCTGGCTTGCGGCGGAGCCGGTTGGCTGGCCTATGACTTCCTGAACAGCCCCGGTACCGATCCCGCCGTCGCGCCCGCGCAAGACGTGGAAGTGACCGTCAATCCCGGCACGACGTTCCGTACCCTGACGCCTGAGCTGGTCCGCCTTGGGGCCGTGCGCAATGCCGACAAGTTCATACTCCTGCTCCGCTGGATGAACTACAGGGATATCCCCCACGCGCTCAAACCCGGACGGTTCCGGATCAACACGGGCTGGACGCCGCAGCAGGTCATCGATCAACTGGTCAACGGTTCCCCCCTGCTCGACCGGGTAACAATCCCCGAAGGCCTCGCCTGGTGGGAAGTGGGCAAGCGGCTGGAAGAGGCGCAGATGGTGCGTTTCGAGGATTTCGACAAGCTCGTCCATGACCCCGCCTTTCTGCGGCATTGGGGCATTCCGTTCGACAGCGCGGAAGGCTTCCTGTTCCCGGACACTTATCTGATCATGCGTCCGCTGGAACTCAACGAAGCCACCGCAAAATCGGTCGTCGGACGGCTTATCGACAACTTCTGGCGCAGGACCGCCCCGCTCTGGCCAGGCGGCAAGCGCCCGGGCCCTTCCGGGCGCGACGAGGTACGGCGTCTGGTCACGCTGGCCTCCATCGTCGAACGGGAAACAGCCGTACCCTCCGAGAGGCCACGCGTCGCCGGGGTATACGCCAACCGGCTGCGGCTCAACATGCTGCTCCAGGCCGATCCCACCACGGCCTACGGGCTCGGGGAAAGTTTCGACGGCAATCTGCGGCGCAAACATCTCGACGACGAGGGCAACCCCTACAACACCTACAAGCACCCCGGCCTGCCGCCCGGCCCCATCTGCTCGCCGGGCCTCGCCTGCCTCAAAGCTGCCGCTAACCCTGAGCAGCACGACTACATCTATTTTGTCGCGCGCGGGGAAGACGGATCTCATGTGTTCAGCACCAATTTAGCCGCTCACAACAAGGCCGTCCGAGAATATTGGGCAAAAAGGAGAGGGAAGTAGATTCTTGGAGTGGGCGGGGAGAACTTTCTAGAGAACGCTCTCCCCGCCCCTCTCAAAGATTTTGACCTTATCGAACCTCCCATGAAGGCTTTACAAAAAACAAAGCCCGTTAAAGAATTCCTTCAACGGGCTATCATCTTAGCCAAATCCTCCGCAGGAACGAACTCCCGCCGCGCGGCCTCCCCAATCTCTTTTACCCTTCCATGACCCTGATCCGATCAAATCCGGAGAGCAACCGGCGTTCCAACACGCGAACCCTGATGACCAGAAGGACGGCTGCAATGGATACGCCGACAATAAACGCCGTCCAGAACCCCTGCGGGCCAAGGGGATCGCCCCACAAATGCGTCCTGCCAAGCGTATACCCCACAGGCAGGGCGAACACCCAGTAGGAAATCAGCGTCACGCACAGGATGGCCCGCGTATCGTTATACCCACGCAGAATACCGACGCTGACCACCTGCACGGCATCCGTAATCTGATAGGTCGCGGCAAACAGCAGCAAGTGCGACGCCAGCCCGAGCACCACCGGATCGTTGTTGTAGACGGCGGCGATCTGATGCCTCCAGAGGATGGTCACCAACGCCGTGAAACACGCCGCCATGCAGGCCAAAAGCCACGAAGATCGGCTCGCCACGCGGACGGCCTCCACCGACTTGCGCCCGAGGGCAAACCCCGTGCGGATGGTCGCCGCAGTACCGATGGACAAAGGGACCATGAACAGCAACGAACTGAAATTCAGGGCGACCTGATGTCCCGCCACCTGAATGGCCCCGAGCGGCGCGATGAGCAGCGCCACCGCCGCGAACAGCGTCACCTCAAAGAGCATGGCCAGCGCACCGGGAAAACCAATGCCCGCCAGCTTTTTGAGCGTCGCCCAAACGGGGATTTCCCATACCCGCCAGGTCATCAATTCCCGCAAGTAGGTATGCCGGCACACGTACACCACCATCGTCAGGAACATGACCCAATAGACGATCGCCGTGGCGACGCCCGTACCCGGCCCGCCGAGCGCCGGGAGGCCGAGCTTGCCGAAAATCAGGATATAGTTGCACGGTATATTGATGAGCAGCCCCATAAAGCCCGCGAACATGGCCGGACGCATAAGCGCCATCCCCTCCATGCCGCAGCGCAAAGCCACGAACAGCAGGTAGGCAGGAGCGCCCCAGATGATCGCCCGCAGGTATTGCCCCGTCATGAGCCCGAGAGCCCCTTCAACGCCCATATCGGCGAGATGGAACGATACCAGATACACGATAAGGATGAGCGGAACCGAAATGAACAGCGCCATCCAGATACCCTGCCGCATGACGTGCCCGACACCCTGCATGTGTTCGCCGCTCCGCATGGACCCAGCCCCGCGAAGCTGCGCCACGCACGGCGTAACCGCGAGCAGCAGCCCCTGCCCGAACAGGACGAGCGGAACCCAGAGCGATCCGGCCAGCGCCACAGCCGCCATATCCACCGCCCCCACCCGGCCTGTCATGACCATATCCACAAACCCCATTGAAATCATGGCGATCTGCGCCAAAAGGGCTGGAACGGCAAGAGCAAGCTGCGTTTTCATTTCAGTGAGATAGGCTCGACGCTTCGTAGACATGAAAGACCTCAAAAAGGAAAAAAGGAGAAAGACAACCCTCCTTGAAACACTGTCTCAAGGAGGGTCGGCGGACTATAGCTGGAACAGATAAAAAGGCAATCGCTTCTCATGCCCGAGAAAGCGGAAAAAAGGCGTTTCGATGTTTAGATCGGAGCTCCCCTTCCACCGAAAAAAGGGGCGCTCCAATCCGGGCGCCCCTTTTTCGGGTCAAACGCTCAGATCATCAGTAGGCTGAACCTTGCGGCCTGCGGTCAACAGCAGCGCGAAGCAAATCAGCGCTATGGCGATACCCACGATATTGGACAGCTCGTAGGACATGCCGAAGCCCATCGTCTTCTCAAAACAGATATACACGGCGCTCACGGCAGTCATGAAGCAAGCGGGCACGGAGGCAATCCAATGGAACTTGCCGCGATGCAGCAAGTAGGCGGCCGCAGCCCACAACATGATGGCGGCGAGGGCCTGGTTGGCAAATCCGAAGTAACGCCACAGCATCCCAAAGGGAATGAAGTTCAAAGCGACGCCCACGACAAACAGCGGGACGGCTATCATCAGGCGGTTCTTGTGCGGGCGCTGATCATAGCCGATGGCGTCGGCAATGGTCAAACGGGCAGCACGGAAGGCCGTATCGCCGGATGTCACGGGCAGCACCACAACGCCGAGGACGGCAAGGGCGCCACCAAACACGCCAAGCAGTTCCACGGAGATGTTGTTCACGACCAGCGCGGCGTTCCCCTTGGGGCCGAGGGCGGCGGCAAGAGCGGCCGTATCGGAGTAGAAGGACATGCCGAGGGTCACCCAGATAAGCCCGATAACACCTTCCGCAATCATCGCACCGTAAAAGATCTTACGGCCATGCTTTTCGTTGTTGATGCACCGGGCCATCAGCGGAGACTGCGTGGCATGGAAGCCGGAGCAAGCGCCGCAGGCGATGGTAATGAACACCAGCGGCCAGGCGGGCAGGCCGGAGGGGCTATGCATGGTCCATTCGATGTTGCTGTAGAAGGTGTACCCCTTGAAGGCCAGAGCGCCCAGCAGCCCAACGGCCATGAACACCAGCAGTACAGCGAAGAACGGATAGACGCGGCCGATGATCTTGTCCACGGGCAGAATAGTGGCAAGGAAGTAGTACGCAAAGATGATCGCCACAAAGAGCATACTGTGCATACCGGTCAACTGGGACAGCAGGCCAGCGGGCCCCGCCACGAAGACCACGCCCACCAGAATGAGCAGCACGACGGCGAACACGCGCATGAGCTTCTTGATGAGGTCGCCAAGGTTGTACCCGACGATATCCGGCACGGACTTGCCGTTATAACGGACGGACAACATCCCCGAGAAGTAGTCATGTACGGCACCGGCGAACACGCATCCGATTACGACCCACAGGAGAGCTATGGGACCGTAGAGGGCACCAAGGATCGGCCCGAAGACGGGGCCAAGACCGGCAATGTTCAGCAGCTGGATCAGAAACACCTTGGTAGGGCTCATCTCCACATAGTCCACACCGTCAGGCATTTTGCAGGCAGGCGTGGGGCGGTTGGGATCAGGCCCGAACACCTTTTCCACAATGGCGCCATACACACAATACCCAGCCAGCAGCCCTGCCAGGGCCAACACAAAATACATCCATGAAGGCATACAATTCCCCCTCTAAACGTGAGTGTTACGGAACACCCTCCCTTACGGCAAGGAGATTGCTCCACTACCGCAGAAGTCTAATCCCGGCGTTCTTTCCGAGTCAAGGGGAGAAGTGCTTTTTGCGCAATAGGATACAAAACCAGTCCGTATGCTTTGGGATCCACGCGTTGCACGGTCAGAAATCCTCTCCAGAGCCCGTGCAGCGCGTCAAATACAAAAAGAGAAGGGAGCCGAAACTCCCTCCTCATCAAAGCTAACCGGAGTCGGCGTCAGCCGACTTCAATTAGAAGGTGTACTGCAAGGTCACAGCACCGCGATAGATGTTGTCCTTGTAGCTGTTAGCATTCTTCCACACGTCTTCATTGAGATCAAGGTTGATCCAGCCGAGTTCGACGCCGAGGGTCAGATCCTTGTAGATCTTGTACTGGGTGTCGAAGTTGACTTCCCAAGCCTTATCGGCGGTGGTCAGGTACAGGCTGTTACCGCCGTTGGTCAGCGTAGCGCCACCATGACGAACCATTTCGGTGTTGTTGGTACCCTTCACGAAGCCGACGCGGAAAATGTGCGTCAGGTCTTCCATGAAGGAGATATCCTTCGCCTGCAGGTACACGCCCATGGTGCCATCGTTGGACAGGCCGAGCATATCGCAGGAAACACGACCGAAATTATCATCGAAGCCGTAAGAAGAAACAGCCCAAGAGCCTTCAACAGTAGGCATACGTTCGGAGCCGTTGTACTGGTTGCTATCATCACCGGAAGCATACCAGAACAGAACGCCAGGGGTGAAGTAGTCCATCTTGTATTCACCGAGAATAGACGCGAACCAACCGGCGCGCTGGGCGTCGAAGTTCTTTCCACCAGCGGTCTTATAAGAACCCATATCAACGCTACCGTAAGCAGCGTCAAGAGCGAAGCGGAAAGGATCGAAGTAGGTCAGCTCAGAAGCCACGCCGACCCACCAGGCATTGCCATGGCGGTCAAGAGAGGCAGCATTGATGTCACCAGTGGTTCCAATGGGGAGCATCCGCTGAGCCTGGCTCAGGAACTTATATTCATCCTTATCGCTATCATAACCGTTATACATGCTATCGCGACCAACGATGCCGTACATCGCCCACGGGGTCACTTTCACGCCGTCGAAGGTCATCGGAACAGTCAGACCGATGAAATCCATGGCGTCACTAGCAAACTTATTTTCGCGGAGATAACCATCATCATCAAAGTTATCGTTTTCAGCACGGAGCCAGAAGAGGCTGGCACCCACGTTTTCGGTGAACTGACCGGAGATGGTGATACCAGCACCGTCAGCGGAACCGCCGCCGAGGATGGGGTTATTGGAGATGAAGCCGGGCAGGCTGAAGTTCTGAAGACCCATACGGACCTTGGCGTCGGTCTGGGGGATCACCCAGTCAACGTAGCTGTAACGGACCTTGACGATCTTGCCGTCGGTACCGAGGGAAGCGCCCTGATCAGATCTACCCCAGTTCTGGTCGCCCATTTCGAGGAACAGGACGCCCTTCAGGGATTCGGAAGCGATGACGTCGATCTGGGTACGCAGACGCTGTTTCGCGGTGAAGTTATCCTTGCCGGAATGCTTGGCAAAAGTCTGGTCACCCACCTGCCAAGAAAACGTCCAGTTGCCCTTGGCCTTGATATCAGCAGCCTGAGAACCAGCAGCAGCGCCGAGCACGAGGCCGGCAGCAAGAAGCAGAGTCACGATGCGCTTCATTTGTATTCCTTCCTTCTTAAATAAAATTCCTTGATCGACGAACACAGGACAATCCAGTGTTCGCGTTTCTTTTCTCATAACTCTAAACCGAGATCAACCCTTTTTGTAAAAAAATTTAAACTTCGTGATTCTCACCCCTCTCAAACAGGCCAAAAAGGCAAAATCCCTGTACCGTCCCTCAAGGCCGGCGTGGTTTACCCCCTCCGAAAAGCAGGGCTTGACGGGACGGCACAAGTACGCAAATAGTCGCATTGTACGGTTGCTCAACGCTCCCGCCTCGCATCCGCAGACCTCTTTTTTAAGGATAGACGCATGGGTTTCTTCTCAAGTATCAAACGGCTGTGGTCATCGAATAAAACTGCTGAAACTCCGGAAACGCCACAGGTCCCGGCGGAGGAAGCACTGGCCGCGCAGCCAGCGGAAACGGAAGACGGCGCATCTCACGAAGAATCTTCCGTTTCCGACGCGCCACAATCTCCTGTGGAGGTTGTGGAAAAACTGCCGGAAACGGCAGCCGCAGAGCAGCAACAGGCCGATCTGGAAATGGATCAGCTCACTGCCGGACAATCTCTTGAACCGGACGGGCAAGCTCCCGCACCTGCGGCTGCCGCCCAACCTGCCCCTCAGCCCGACGCCCCGAAGGAACCTTCCGGATGGCGCGATACGCTGCTGCTTACCCTCCGGGAAGCCGAACCGCGCCTGTCCGTGTGGCTGTCCATCGCTCTGGAAGATCTCGGACCCGACGCACGCACGGGCGACGAACTCTGGGAGCGTGTCCGCTTCCTTTTGACCGCCCTTGGAGCCCCGGAGAACGAAGCCGATGCCTTCGTCGCCGACTTCGCCGCATGGGCCGCGCGCATGGAATACGAAGAAGTGGCGGACTTCCGTTCGGAACTGCAGTACCGCCTCGCCCTTGCTCTCGATCTTGAGGACGAAGAGGATGAACGCAACCGCATTTTCCTCAAGCTGCATCAAGGGCTGGAACGGACCCGTGAACAGCTCGGCAAAGGGCTCTCCACCCTCTTCGCCAGCCACGGCGACCTGTCCGCCGACTTCTGGGACGAATTGGAAGAACTCTTCATTATGGCGGACATGGGCGTCGAAGCCGCGACCGAGCTGTGCAAACGCCTCAAGTCCCGCGCGCGTGCCGCTTCCGCGACCACTCCCGAGGAACTTCGTCCTCTCCTCGCCGCGGAGCTGGAAGACATTTTCCGCATCCCGCGCCGCGTCGTCGCGGTCAACCCGCCTGAGGTCGTTCTGATCATCGGCGTCAACGGCGTAGGCAAGACCACGACCATCGCCAAACTGGCCTACCGCGCCCGTATGCAGGGCAAAAAAGTCCTCCTTGCCGCCGCCGACACCTTCCGGGCCGCTGCCGTGGAACAGCTCGGCATTTGGGCGGAACGCACGGGTTCCGGTTTCCACTCCAAGGGGCAGGACGCCGATCCCGCCGCCGTGGCGTGGGAGGCGATGGATGTCGCCATCAGGGATCAATACGATATTCTGTTTATCGATACCGCCGGACGTCTGCACACCAAGAGCAACCTGATGGATGAGCTCCACAAGATCCGGGAAGTCATCGCCCGCAAGCATCCCGGCGCTCCGCACCGCAGCATCCTTATTGTAGACGCCACCACCGGTCAGAACGCGCTCCAGCAGACAAAAATATTCAAGGAAGCAGCAGGTATCGACGAACTTATCCTGACCAAGCTTGACGGCACCGCCAAGGGCGGCGTCGCCGTGGCCGTTTCCATGCAGTACGGTATCCCGATCACCTACGTCGGCCTTGGCGAAAAAATGGAAGACCTCCGCCCCTTCAACGGGGATGACTTCGCTAAGGCGCTCCTTGAGCAGTAAAAAATTGATAAAAAGGGAGGAGCTTTTCTGGAAAAGGCGCCCTCCCTTTTCTCTAGGATGGGTTCACTTTGAATGGATTGGAAATATTGGGGAAGGGGAACTTTTCTGAAGAAAGCTTCCCCTTCCCCAAATCTACCCGCGTAGAGTCCGCCACACCCTTTCCAAAATTTTTTGTGCCTATTGAGTCCCCGTTCACGATTCTTTCTGAGGCAGGTTGCCTTTGGAACACGCTATTTGAAAGTGGAAATACCCTGCCGTCCCACCCTTCTCCTCCCAACCCTTTTGACTTTTTTCCGTTTTTTTCCGAAAGTATGTCACCCTTTCACACGCGACCCATCCTCAAAAAACACACTTTGGAGTGGGCAAGACGTTTGGGGGAAACACGGAAAAGCGCTCTCGCTTCTTCGCCCTTCCGCCTTGCCCCTGTTCCTACGCCGGAGACCTGCATGTACGACATCGACGATCTGAAAAACCTTGTGGATATGGAGGCACGCTGCGGCTTGCCCTTCACCACGCCTTCATAGATTGCCAGCCCCGCCGACCTTCTCATTACCAACGCGAAGCTGGTGGACGTGCTGACCGGCGAAATCCGGGAAACGGACGTCAGCGTGGGCGGAGGCAAAATCCTCGGCTTCTCGCATACCGAGGCGGTGAAAGTCGTTGACGCGCGAGGAGCCTACCTGCTGCCCGGCCTCATCGACGCCCACATCCATATCGAATCCAGCATGGTGAGCCCCGCGCGTTTCGCCGGGCTGGTACTCCCGCACGGCACCACCAGCGTCGTGGCCGATCCGCACGAAATCGCCAACGTCCACGGACTGGAAGGCATCCGGTACATGCTGGAAAACGGGCGACACCTGCCGCTCAATATTTTTATCGCCCTCCCCTCCTGTGTTCCGGCGACGCCGTTCGAGGATTCCGGCGCGGTCCTTTCCGCTGAAGAACTGGAAGAGCTCATCGACGACCCCAAAGTGACCGGTATCGGCGAAATGATGAACTTCCCCGGCGTCGTCTCCGGCGACTACGACGTACTGGCAAAAATCCAGCTCGGTACGTCCCACGGCAAAATTGTGGACGGACACGCCCCCGGATTGCTTGGCCGGGATCTCGACGCCTATCTCGTCACCGGCATTACGAATACCCACGAGTGCACCACGCTTGAGGAGATGCGCGAGAACCTTCGCCGGGGCAGCTACATCCTTATACGCGAAGGCTCCGCCGCCAAGAACCTCCGAACGCTCCTGCCCGGCGTTACGCCCGGCAACGCGCGGCGCTGCGCGTTCTGCTGCGATGACCGCCATATTGAGGATATCGTTTCCGACGGCCACATGGACAACCATCTGCGCCTCGCGGTAGGCATGGGGATGGATCCGGTACAGGCCATCACCATGTGCACGCTCAACGCCGCGGAGTGCTTCGGGCTGCGCAACAAGGGAGCCATCGCCCCCGGCAGGGATGCCGATTTCATCCTTGTGGACGACCTCAAGGCATTCCGCGTGCGCAAGGTATTCACGGCGGGACGCCTGATCGCCGAAGACGGCCGCGTCATCCAGCGGGATGACGCGGCCGCGGGAGCGCCTTCCCACTCCATCCACCTCAAACTGCTGGCCGAGGATGCCCTGTCCTTGCCTGTCCGTACCGGAAAAGCCCGTGTCATCGGCATTGAGCCCGCCTCCCTCGTTACGAAGAGCCTCGTCCGCGAGGTGAAGACCGATGATGCGGGATGCTTCCAGTCCGCGCTGAATCCCGGCCTGACCAAGATCGCGGTCATTGAGCGGCACAAGAGGACGGGGAAACTCGGCATCGGGATTCTGGAAGGCTATGGGCTCACGGGAGGGGCCATAGCGACGACCATTTCCCATGACTCCCACAACATTGTTGTAGCGGGCGACAACGACCCTGATATGCTGCTTGCCGTCCGTGAGTTGGCGGACATGGGCGGCGGCATCGTCTCCGTGCATGGAGGGAGCATCCGGCGTCTGCCCCTCCCCATCGCGGGCCTCATGACCTCCGCCGATCCGCAGGAAGTCAATGCCGTCCTTCACGATATGCTCGTTGCCGCGCGTGCGGAACTCGGTATCCCCGAAGACGTCGAACCGTTCATGACCCTCAGTTTCATGGCTCTTCCCGTCATTCCGGAACTCAAGCTGACCGCCCGCGGCCTGTTCAACGTCAACACTTTTTCCTTCGTCGGCGTAGAAGCCGACTGACGAGG
>OGGU01001940.1_pt1 | contig 11105 bp, 10 predicted proteins | sample 1571241 | NCBI WGS metagenome assembly OGGU01 (sample SAMEA2581934, study PRJEB24529) | metagenome | biome: Human gut stool | place: China | collected 2011
GCTATCCGCACAGTCCCACCGACGAGGCCGCCGCACAGCAGGAGACCTTCCGCCTGACGGATGCCGACTGGATGTTCACGCACCCGATCGTGTTGGATGCAGTATGCTTCGGGCGAATTGCGCCGGAAGACGGTGCGCTGTCCGAGCTGCTGCAAACTGTAACGCAGGAAGAATGGGACACGATGCACGCCGTACCGGATTTCATCGGTGTGAACTCCTACAACGGAAGTGAAATTGCCGCAGACGCAAATGGACAGCCGCTCTATCTGCCGCGTCCGAAGGGCTTTGCCTGCACGGCGCTCAAATGGCCTATCACGCCGGAAATTATGGAACACGGCTACGCGTTTTTGTACGCGCGCTACGCGCTTGCGCTCTATGTCACGGAGTGCGGCCTGAGCTGCAATGACCATGTGTTCCTCGACGGACAGGTACACGACGCAGACCGTATCGATTTTCTGCCCCGCTATCTTCTCGCGCTCCGAAACGGCAGCGAGCGCGCCGATATCCGCGGCTTTTTCCACTGGTCGCTGACCGACAATTTTGAGTGGCACAGCGGCTATGCCGAGCGCTTTGGCCTGATCTATGTCGACTATCCGACGCAAAAACGGATTTTGAAGGACAGCGCGCGCTGGTATGCGCAGACCGTCCGGGAAAACGGTAAAAATCTGCAGCGTCTGATTTCAGCAGCGCAAACGCACTGAAACGTACAAATGCCCCGCGATCCGGATGGAACGCGGGGCATTGGTTTTGGTTTCTTACATTCTTTCCGGTGCGGAGAAGCCGAGCAGGTCGATGCACGTCTCCAGAACGCCGCGGGTCAGGTCGATAAGCGCGGCGTAGCTGGCCTGCTTTTTCTCGTCCGGCTCCGTGAGGATCTTCACGTCGTGATAGAACTTGTTCGCGGCTGTCGCAAGCTCGTAGATATACGCGCAGACGGCGTTCGGCGCGGAATCGCTGTAGGCCGTCCAGAGCGCGTCCGACATACGGCTGAGCACGAGCATGAGCTGCTTCTGCTCCGCACTCTCAGGCGGCAGGAGCTGTGCGCCCGAAACAGGCTTTCCGTATTTCGCCAGAATGGACTTGATACGCACGATGGTATACAGAATATACGGGCCGGTGTTGCCCTCGAACGACGAGAAGCGGTCGAGGTCGAACACATAATCCTTCGTCGGCAGATTGCTGAGGTCGCCGTATTTGAGCGCCGCCATGGCGATGCATTTGGCCGTCTGCGGAAGCTCCTCGTCGGATACGGTCTGGTTCTCTTTGATCTTGCTGGTCACGTAATCCGTCACGTCCGCAATGAGCGTTTCCAGACGCATGACGCCGCCCGCACGGGTCTTGAAGGGCTTGCCATCCTTGCCGTTCATCGTGCCGAAGCCGATGTGGCCGAGCTGCGTGTCCGCGCTGACAAGCCCGGCCTTCTTCGCCACGCGGAAGACCTGCTCAAAGTGCAGGTTCTGCCGCTTGTCGGTCAGGTACATATATTTCTGCGGGTGATAATCCTGCTCACGCTGGACGATGGTGGCAAGGTCGGTCGTGGCGTAGAGCGTCGCGCCGTCGGATTTGACGAGAATGCAGGGAGGGACCTCCTTCGCGTCCGTCTGCTCCTGCACCGGCACGACCAGCGCGCCCTCTGATTCCACGCAAAGCCCCTTTGCCTTGACGGTTTCGAGCATCTGCGGGATATACTTCTGCGCGTCGCTCTCGCCGAGCCACACATCAAAGCTCACGCCGAGATTGTCATAGTTGCGCTTGAGGTCATCAACGGACACGCGCAGGATATGCTGCCAGAGTGCGCGCTCGCCGCGTTCGCCGTGCTGGAGGCGGAAGGTCTCCTCATGCGCGCGGGCGGCGAAGGCTTCGTCCTCCTTGCTGCGGGCGCTGGCGGCGGGGTAAATGCGTTCAAGCTCGGAGATCGTGAACGGCGCTTCGGCGGGGTATTCGCCGGTGTAGTCCGGGTCAAAGTACGGAAGGCCCGGCTTTTCATCCTGCAGCTGCGCCATGATCAGGCCCATCTGCAATCCCCAGTCGCCCAGATGGATATCGCCGATCACATGATTGCCGAAGAACCGGTAAATGCGCTTGAGCGATTCGCCGATGATGGCGCTGCGCAGATGACCGACGTGCAAAGGCTTGGCCACGTTCGGCCCGCCGTAGTCCAGCACGATGGTGCAGGCATTGGGATCGTCCTGCGCGCCGTAGTGCGGGGTTTGCGCCATTTCGCGCAGATAGGAAGCCAGATAGTCCTCGGAGATTTTCAGATTCAAAAAGCCGGGCATGACCGCCTCGGCGCTGGAAAACATCTCATTTTTGCCCAGCGCGTCCAGAACCGCGTTTGCGATCTGGATGGGGGCCTTGTGGTACTGCTTCGCGGCAGCCAGCGCGCCGTTGCACTGGTACTCGCAGAGGTCGGGGCGGTTGGAAAGCGTCGCCTTGCCGTAGGCTGCGTCGAATCCGGCCCGCTCAAACGCATCCGCCAGCTGCTCAGAGATCAGATCGATCAGAAATTTCATGCGTGTCACCTTTATCCTGTCATAATTTTTTACATTATAACAGACGCCGCCGCGGTTGTACAGAGGCAAAAACGGGCCGTGCCGCCCTTACGGGCGGCACGGTTTGTATTCAGGGAATGACGGAGCTTTGCGCTGCGGATCAATCGTAAACCAGCAGGGCGATCATCTCGTCGTCGATGTTGGAGGCGTCGTACCACTGCGCGCCGGTGTCGACGTCCGCAACGGGCTCGCCGTTGGCAGCCGCGACGGCCAGAGCAACAGCCTGGTAGCCGATCTGGTACGGATCCTGGGTGACGGAGCCGTAGAACCAGCCCTGACGGACAGCGTTCTTCTGGGCAGCGCCTGCGTCAAAGCCGGCGACGACCAGACCCGCGTACTTGCCGCCCTCAGCCAGATCCTCGCCGTCGGAGACAGCAGCCAGGAAGCCGGTGACAGCGCCCTCGTTGGAGCAGAAGATCGCAACGGGGTTCATGCCCAGCAGGGAGTTGGCAGCGGTCTGCACGGAGGTAGCTTCGGTGGTGGCGGAGATGGCGACCTCAATGATGATGGCGGGAGCGTCGACCTTCTTTTCCCACTTGGCGTGACCTTCGATGGAGACCTTGCCGGGCTGATAGGTTTCAGCGATCTTGGCCATTTCATTGACGAAGCCGGTGGTACGGCCGGAGACGGAAGCGGAGACAGCATCCTGAGACAGGCAGCCGATGATGACGGGGTTGTCGGAGGTCGCGTTCTTCATGGCCTCAACGACAGTCTCGTTCTCGTTGAACTTGTCGGCAGCGATGGCGGCAGCGTTTTCGTTGTTGGTGCAGGCGGTCGCCTTGACAGCGCCGGTGGTATCGCCGGGAACGCCGGAGTCAAAGCCGATGACGGGGATGTTCTTTTCCGCGCACTCTTCCAGGATCTCGGTGACAGCGTCGGTGGACAGGGCAGCCAGCGCCATGGCCTTGGGGTTCTTGGCGAGCTCGGTCTTGACCATGTTGACCTGTGCGTCGATCTCAGTCTCGGAAGCGGGGCCGTCGAAGTAGATCTCTACGCCGAGATCCTTGGCAGCATCCTCGGAGCCCTTGGCAACTGCCTGCCAGAACTGATGCTGGAAGCCCTTCGCCATGACGGGGATGTACATCTTTTCGCCGGTGGTCTCCTCAGCGGGAGCCGGATCCTCGGTCTTGGTTTCTTCGGTTGTGGTCTGTTCGGTCTTGGTGTCGGTGGTTTCGGTCTTGGCCGGTTCCATCTTGGCCGCGCAGGCAGCCAGAGCGAGAACCATGACCAGTGCCAGAAGCAGAGCGATCAGTTTTTTCATTTGGTGATTCCTCCTAAATTATTTTATCAAACACGGGTTCCGTGCTCAATACATGATGAATATGGGCCTCAGCCCTTCTTGACGCGGTTGGCGGCCTTCGTTCTCGCGATGTCGAGCAGGACAGCGCCGATGACGACTGCGCCGGTCAGGAACGTCTGCCACGGAGCCTGCAGGCCGCAGTTGGCAAGGCCGGTCTTGAGGACGGACATGATGAACACGCCGATGAGCGTGCCGACCATCGTGCCGGAGCCGCCGGACATGGACGTGCCGCCGATGATAACGCCGGTGATGCCGTTCATTTCCTGGCCTGCGCCGGTGCCCGGAGTGATGGTGGTGTAGGCAGCGGCATAGAACAGGGCGCACATGCCGATGAAGAAGCCGGAGAGCGTATAGACCGCGACCTTCCAGTTGTCGACCTTGATGCCGGACAGGCGGGTCGCCTCTTCGTTGGAGCCGATGGCGTAGACGTAGCGGCCGAACTTGGTCTTATGCAGGATCAGCGCTGCGATGACGAAGAAGCCGAGCAGCCAGAACGCGCCGACCGGGAAGCCCCTGACGCCGAACAGCTCCGCACGGATGAAGACCTTCTTGAACCAGCCGCCGACTTCGGCGGTGGCGGTGGGCCAGGTCTGGGACTGCACCTTGGTGATGATGGAGCCGAGGCCGGCGGCCATCATCTGCGTGCCAAGGGTCGCGATGAAGGGGGGCAGCTTGAGCTTGGCGATCAGAACGCCGTTGGCAAAGCCGAACGCGATGCCCACAAACAGCGTCAGCACGATCGCGAGGACCAGCGGCCAGCCCTGCTTGAACGCGTAGCCGCCCAACAGCGCCGCGCACATCATGACCGTGCCGAGCGACAGGTCGATGCCGCCGGTGATGATGATGAACGTCACGCCGAAGGCCATAAAGCCGATATAATAGCTGGATTCGAGAATATTCTTGACCGTATCGAGCGTCAGGAAGTTATTGCCGAAGATTGAAAACACGATATACAGAATGACCAGCGCAGCAGGCGCGAGCAGCTTCTGCATATCCAGCTTTTTCTTACCTATGTTTTCCATAATGATTACCCCACTTCTCTCTTGGTTGCATATGTCATGATGGTTTCCTGCGTGGCCTCGGAGATATCGAGTTCACCGGTGACGTGACCCTCGCACATGACGATCACGCGGTCGGACAGGCGGAGCAGCTCCGGCATATCGGAGGAGATCATGATGATGGACTTGCCTTCCTCTGCAAGCTGCGTCATGAGCTTGTAAATTTCGCTCTTCGCACCGACGTCGATGCCGCGCGTCGGCTCGTCGAAGATCAGCACGTCGCAGTCGCGCAGGATCCATTTGGAAATGACGACCTTCTGCTGGTTGCCGCCGGAGAGGCTGCCGACGCGGGCGCGGACAGACGGCGTTTTCGTGCGGATCTGTTCGGCGTGCTCCTGCGCAAGCCGCTGCGCCTTTTTGTCATGAACAAACGGGCCCTTGAAGATCTGCTCCAGGCTCGGCAGAACGGTGTTGTCCGCAACGGACAGGTTCAGGCACAGGCCGTAGCGCTTGCGATCCTCGGAGAGATAGCCGATGCCGTAGCGGACGGCGTCCTTCGGGCTGCGGATCTTCACGTCCTTGCCGTTTATCCGGATCGTACCGGAATCCATCGGGTCTGCGCCGCAGATCAGGCGCATCGTCTCGGTACGTCCCGCGCCGACCAGACCGGCAAAGCCGAGGATCTCGCCCTTGCGGAGCTTAAAGGAAACGTCCTTCACATCGAGAGAGTTCAGATGCTCGGCCTCAAGCACGACGGGCGCGTCGGGCGGGCACATGGATTTTGTTTTCGGCTCCTCATAGATCGTACGGCCGACCATGAGCCGGATGACTTCGGAGATTTCCGCCGTGGGGGTGTCGAGCGTGGCGACATACTGGCCGTCGCGCATGACGGTGATGCGGTCGGTGATGCGCTTGAGCTCATCCATGCGGTGCGAGATATAGATGATGCCGACGCCGGTCTTCTTGAGCTGCCGGATGAAGACGAACAGGTCGTCGATCTCCGTGTCGGTCAGGACGGCGGAAGGCTCGTCAAGGATGAGCAGTCTTGTGTTCTCATGGGACAGCGCCTTTGTGATCTCGACCATCTGCTGCTTCGCGACCGACAGCGTCTTGACGACGGCCTTCGGGTCAAGCTCCAGATGCAGCTTGTCGAACAGCTCCTGCGTCATGGCGTTCTGCTTTGCCTTGTCGACGAACAGGCCCTTCATAGGCTCGCGGCCGATATAGATGTTTTCCGCCACAGTCAGGTGCTGCATGAGGTTCAGCTCCTGATGGACGATGCAGATGCCGAGCGCCTGCGCGTCGCGCGGGCCGTGGATCTCGACATGCTTTCCAAAGAATTCGATTGTTCCGCCGTCGCTCGGGTAGATGCCGGTCAGCACCTTCATAAGCGTCGACTTGCCGGCGCCGTTTTCGCCGACCAGCGCCATGACCTCACCCTCACGAACCTCCAGCTGCGCGTTGTCCAGCGCGTGGACGCCCGGGAAGTATTTCTGGATACCGGTCATTCTGAGAATCGTTTCGGCCATGTTTCTTTCACATTCCCCTTTCTCCTGCGGCGTGTTTTCCTGCTTGTGGAAAACGAAACGTTTTGCTCTTGCAGCGCGCAAACCCGCTTCGCGCCGGGCGGAGCCTGCTCCCATCCTGGAGCCGGGCGGGAGGCTGCGCTCCCGTGCCGCTTCGGCGGCACTCCTTCCTTACAGTCTCCATTGTAGCAGGCCCGCGCCCAAAGGGGCATGAAAATTGTCCACAAAAAGGTGAAAATTGTGCGTTGAAATTATACAAATTTTTTATTCCTCCGGGGATATGACGAAAACCCGCGGCCCACGTTTCTGTCCGTTCTCACTCGGACAGGCCGTTCCCAAAAACTTTCTTGCTGCATGGGCTTGCGCGGGGGGAGAATTTGGAGTATAATTCAAATCATCTATAAGTATCAGTGGGAGAATGACTGTATGGCTATGATCCGTGAATTCTTCCAGAATCTTCTGTATCAAGTCCCTTCTATCGGGATTTCAGATATTGTCGATATCCTGGTCGTTTCGATAATCTTCTATTCGCTCCTGCGTCTGATCCGCTCGACGAGCGCAGCGCGCGTGGCCCGCGCGATCTTGCTGCTGCTGGCCATCACGCTACTGACGGACGTGCTGAATCTCTATACATTAAACTGGCTGCTCAACAAGATCCTTGAGGTCGGCGCGATCGCGCTCATCATTGTGTTCCAGCCGGAGCTTCGCCGCGCGCTTGAGCGTGTCGGCGCGCAGCTGCATTTCCATCTGCTCTCGTCCGAATCGGGCGCGACCACCGAGCAGAGCGCCATCTCCGCCACGGTGCAGGCCTGCGAGATCATGTCGCGTGAGCGTGTCGGCGTCCTGCTGATTTTCGAGCGCGAAACGCCGCTCGACGAGTATTTCAAGACCGGCACCATCGTCGACGCGCAGCTGTCCGAGCAGCTGCTGCGCAATCTCTTCTTTAAAAATTCGCCCCTGCACGACGGCGCGGTCATTGTCCGCGGCGGCCGTGTGGCTGCGGCGGGCTGCGTCATGCCGCTGAGCGACAATCCGCACCTGCCGAGCGACCTCGGCACGCGCCACCGCGCAGGCGTTGGCACGAGCGAGGTTTCCGACGCGGTCGTCGTGATCGTCTCGGAGGAAAACGGCACGATCTCCGTCGCCATCGGCGGGATGCTCAAGCGCCATCTGGCCCCCCAGACGCTGCAGCAGCTGCTGTCCAATGAGCTGCTCGCGGACGAGGCTGAGAAGAAGACGCTGCTCAAACGGCTCGCCGGATGCTTCAGCAGGAAGGACGGTTCCAAATGAAAAGTAAGCTCTTCTCCCTGATCGTCTCCGTCCTTGCGGCCATGTGCCTGTGGGTCTACGTCATGACCGTCGTGAACCCGGACGTCGATCTGACCATCGGCAATATCCCCGTGACGTTCTCCGGCGCGGAGGTTCTGCGCGAGGATCACGGGCTTGTCATCACCGGCGACTATCAGGAGTTCGTCTCCGTGCATTTTTACGGCAAAAACGCTGATCTCAAGACGCTCGACCAGCATAAGGACGAGCTGAAGGCCGTGATCGACGTGTCCAAAGTGCGCAGCACGAAGGACTACACCATGTCCTACGACATCACGCTCCCCAGCGCCGTGTCCGCCTCGTCTATCACAAAGATGGATAAATCCCCTGCCAATATCACCTTCACCGTCGAGCGGCAGATCCGCAAGTCCGTCGAGGTGCGGGGCGATTTCTCCAGCGTCAAGATCGCCGAGGGCTATATGCTCGACAGCACCAGCTTTGATTTTGACTCCATCACCATCGAGGGGCCGGAATCGGTCGTAAACACTGTCGACCACGTCCAGATCACCATCGAGCGCAGCAATGTGGACAAGACCATCACCGAATCCGTCCCCGTCGTGCTGCTGGACAAGGACGGCGCGCAGGTCGACCCGACGCAGCTGACGCTCAGCGCCGACGCGATCGAGGTCACGATGAAGATCGTCAAATATAAGGTCGTGCCCATTGAGGTGCAGTTCACCGAGGGCGGCGGCGCGAAGCTTTCCGATCTGGATTGGGACTACGAGCCCAAGGCCGTTACGCTCTCCGGCGATTCCACCGTGCTCGACGGCCTCAATTCGATCCAGCTTGAGCCCATTGACCTGTCCGCACTTCCGAGCAACGACGAAACGGTCGAGCGCGCCATTCTGATCCCGAACGAGGCCAAGAACGTCTCCGGCGAGGAGACGGTCTCCGTCCGGATCACCATCAAGGGCAAGCAGATCAAGACACTCCGCACGACAAACATTGTATTTGTCGGCGTTGACGAGGAAAAATTCAAGGCTACGAGCCTGTCCCAGCAGGTGCAGGTCACCATCCGCGCCGACGCGGCCGACGCGTCGCGGATCTCCGCGACCAGTATCCGCATCGTCGCCGACATGAGCGGCTATACCCAGGAGGGAACGTATCAGGTGCCGGTCACGGTCTATGTCGACGGCTTCGACTCTGCCGGAGCCATCGGACAGTATTCCATCGCCGCAACGCTTGCCGCAGCGGATGAGCCGGACGAACAGCCCTGAAGAAAATGGAGGAAACAACGTGATTAGAAGTATGACCGGCTATGGCCGCGCGGAAAAAATCATCGACGGACGTGAGATCACCGTCGAGCTGCGGGCAGTCAACAACCGCTATCTGGATCTGAACGTCAAGCTCCCGCGCGTCTATGGCTTTGCGGAGGATGCAGTCAAGTCTCTCGTCAAGGCGAACGTGAACCGCGGCAAGCTGGATATGTTCATCACCGTTAATGTCACCGAGGATACGAGCGTCAAGATTGCACTCAATAAGCCCGTTCTGGAAGGGTATCTGGCCGCGCTCAAGTCCATCGCCTCCGATTACGGTGTCCGAGACGACATTTCCGTCACTGCCCTGTCCCGCATGCCCGACGTCTTTGTGATCGAGAAGCAGGAGGAGGACGAGCAGAAGCTGACGGAGGATATCCTGTCCGTCGTCAAGGAGGCGCTTGCCAAATTCAACGCCATGCGCGAGAAGGAGGGCGCGGCCATGGAGGCCGACCTTCGCAGCCGCGCGAAAACAGTGTTGTCTCTTGTCGAAAAGGTTGAAGCGCGCAGCCCCGTGACGCTTGCGGAGTACCGCGCCCGGCTGACTGAGAAAATGCAGGAGGTACTCGGCGCGACGAATATCGACGAGAGCCGCATTCTGCAGGAGGCCGCCGTCTACGCCGACAAGATCGCCGTGGATGAAGAAACGGTCCGCCTGCGCAGCCATCTGAATCAGCTTGATCAGATGCTGACGGCCGGCGGCCCCATTGGCCGCAAGCTGGACTTCCTGCTGCAGGAATTCAATCGTGAGTCCAACACCATCGGCTCCAAGGGCAACGATCTGGAGCAGGCCCGCACCGTCGTCGACCTCAAGGCGGAGCTGGAAAAGATCCGCGAGCAGACGCAGAACATCGAATAACCGGAGGCAGACATGAAGCTTATTTCGATTGGCTTCGGCAACGCCGTCGCCGCTGCGCGCATTCTCGCCGTCGTCAGCCCGGATTCCGCGCCCATCAAGCGCGTCGTGCAGGAAGCGCGGGAGCGCGGGATGCTGCTCGACGCCTCGTTCGGGCGCAGAACGAAGTCCGTTCTGCTCATGGACACCGACCATGTGATCCTCTCGTCCGTCACGCCCGAGACGATCTGCGCGCGTATGGAAGAAAAATCATCGGAGGAGACGAATTTGCAGCCATGAAGGGAAAACTGTTTGCGATCTCCGGCCCCTCCGGCGTCGGAAAAAATTCCGTGCTGAACCGCGTCATGCAGCTGCGTGACCGGGTGCAGTATTCCGTTTCCGCGACCTCCCGCCCCATGCGTCCCGGCGAGATCGATGGCAAAAGCTATTATTTTGTCACACGGGAGCAATTTGAACAGATGATCGCGGCGGGCGAGCTGCTGGAGCACGCCGAATACGTCGGCAACTACTACGGCACGCCCCTAAAGCCCATTCAGGCCGCGCTTGCCGCCGGGACCGACGTCGTGATGGACGTGGATGTGGTCGGTGCGCTGAACATCAAAAAGCGCCTGCCGGAGGCGGTTCTAGTCTTCATGGCCGCACCGTCGATGGCCGAGATCCGCCGCAGGCTCGCTTCGCGCGGCGATGTTTCGCCGGAGCTGATGGAAAAGCGGATGGACCGGGCAAAATGGGAATACAGCCAGGCCGGACAATACGATTATCTCGTCGTCAACGATACGGTCGAGCACGCGGCGCAGGAGCTGCTTGCGATCATGACCGCAGAAAAGTGTAAAATGATGGATCGCATCCATTGCATAAAGGAGGAACTCTAATGCTTTACCCCGCCATGTCGGAACTTCTCAAGAATGTTGACAGCCGCTATCTGCTCGTCAACGTCGTCGCGCACCGCGCCCGTCAGCTGTCCATTGAGTCCGAGCTCACGCACGAGCCGCTTGAGGAAAAGCCTGTCACGCTCGCCATCCGCGAGGTCGCTGCCGGCCAGCTCAAGGCCGAGCTTGACGATAAATACAGACACTGAGCACCCATCCCGGCGCAGGCAGCTGGCCTGCGCCGGGTCTTTTGAATGCTGAGAGGAACTTGTTATTACAAAAACCTGCTGCGAATTCGTACCATTTTTTGTGGTCAACGATGCACTTTGCAATGTAGGTACTCGTATTAGAAATCAACAACTGCCCATCAGCATTTTCTTTTGCTTCTCCAAAAGAAAACGCTGGCAAAAGAAAACGAGCCC
>OGGU01001947.1_pt1 | contig 11056 bp, 10 predicted proteins | sample 1571241 | NCBI WGS metagenome assembly OGGU01 (sample SAMEA2581934, study PRJEB24529) | metagenome | biome: Human gut stool | place: China | collected 2011
CGGATACCGAGCGCATCTACACCTGGTGGTCCTACCGCTTTCACGCCAGAGAGAAGAACGCCGGATGGCGTATCGACTACTTCATCACCTCATCCGCACTCGATGACCGTCTTGTGGATGCAGGAATTCTCACCGATGTCACCGGCTCCGACCACTGTCCGGTAACACTTACCGTCGATCTGCCATTCTGTCCATAGCACTATTTCTGCCGATAGACATGACAGTAAAGCACGTCCCGCATGGTCTCAAATTCATCCGCCAAAAGCCGCTTCGGATAAGACATGATCCGAAGCGGGATGGCATGTCTGTCCTCTCCCATCGCCGGCTGCATATATTCAAACGGATTCATCACGAATCCGTTTCTCTCATAAAATGCAATCCGTCTGGCTTCCAGTTCACCGGTCGGCAGTTCCACCTCCAGTATAACCGGCTTTCTGCTCTGCGTCGTCAGCTGTGTCAGAAGTACCGCTCCAAGTCCGCCGTTTCGGCATGATTTCCTCACGGCAAAGTGCTCCACAAACAGGAATGTATCAAACTCCCACACTGCCAGAAACGCCATCAGTTCCCCATGTGCACGGTACCCGTACAGGTGATACCAGGAGACATCCAGTATCTTTCTCTGCGCCTCCCTGGATCGTCTCTCGTCCCGCGGAAAACTCTCCTCCATAATCTCCCATACGCTGTCAAAATCCCGTTCTGTCAGTGTCTCTAAACTCTGCATGTTCTCTCTCCCGGCTGATTCTTTCTTACTTACTTTTATACCATAGAATAAGATTATAGCACAAATTTCCTATGGAATCAAACCGCGCTGTTCTTTGCCTGCGTCTCACCCTCTCCGATCCTGATGGTGCGGAAGCCCTCTCCGTGCACTTCATTGGACTCCAATATAATCATAAACGATGCCGGGTCTGCCTCCTTAACAGCATGCTGAAGCAGATACATCTCTTTGTTGTTGCACACGCACATCACGACCTGTTTGTTGTCACAGCGGTAACCGCCCTGTCCCTGTAATATCGTAGAGCCGCGGCCGCAGCAGGAATCGATCACATCGCAGATCTCCTTTCCATGCTCCGTTACGACAAGTGTCATTTTTCCGGAATTGATGCCATACATCAGCTTGTCGACCACGATTGCCAGCAGAAAACTCACAATCATTCCGTAGATAATTCCATCCACATCCCGAAGCAGAAATCCGCCCAGAAGAATGATGATCACATCCGTCACGAACGAAATTTTCCCGACAGACCAGTATGGTTTTAGATTCTTGACTGCCATAATAATAAAGTCGGAACCACCGGTCGAGGAATTCTGCATGTAAATCACCGCATATCCCAGTCCGGCAAACACACCGGTACAGAGTGCCGCAAGCAGACGGTCTCCCGAGTAAACCGGGAGCAGCGGTGCAACATAGTCAATCATCAGAGAAGAAATCAGCATACAGCGCAGTGAGCTGAAGAAAAAATGTCTTCCCAGCAGACGATAGCATAATATTGCCACCGGTATATTCAGCAGTATCGTGGAAAATCCGATCGGCACACCGAACAGCTGATATAAAATGATCGAAATACCGGAAAATCCGGTCATCGGGAATCCCGCCTGCACCGCAAAATTATAAATGCCGGCAGCAATAAACGCACTTCCCACAACCTCCCAGAATATCTGTTTTAAAAATACTTCTCTATCTTTTTTTTTCATTTTCATCCATCCTTCCTTTGCATGCGAGTGTCTCCACAACACAAAAAAAGAGCACCAGCAGATTATACGAATATAATATGCTAACGCTCTTTTCCGTATCCTATTGTAACACCGGAATCCGGAATTTGTCAAATATGTTTCTCTTTACAATCCGTATGTGTCGTGTTAATATACTTCACATATGAACCATTCATATGTGAAGCATTCGTACATGAAGTATATGTATGCGAGACCTTTCCATATATATATTGCATACGTGAAGTATTATTTTATCCCATTGAAAGGAGCATTTACCTATGAATACCGGTATTGAATTTACCATGAAGCTATCGGCTGCCTACAGTGCTGTATGCAGACCTTTGTGTCACGAACTGAATCTCCCACAGACCGCATTCGATATTCTGATGTTTCTGGCGAACAACCCGGAATATACCACCGCACGCGATATTGTGGAAGTCCGCAAGATCAAAGCCAACCTCGTATCGATCAACGTAGACAAGCTTGTCGGTGAAGGTTATCTGCGACGTGAGGCGGACACAGACGACCGCAGGAAGACCCATCTGCTCTGCACAGACAAAGCCGGCGCTGTCATCGAACAGGGGCGCACACTTCAGAACCGCTTTATGAACAGTCTTCTGGCGCACATCGACGACGCTGCCAGAAAGCAGCTCGCAGAAAGTATTCACCAGATGGAGCAGAATCTGGATCACATGTTAGAGGAGGAACACTGATATGACATTATTATTCACAATACTCGTCACCTTTTTTGCCGGCATGGGCGCGGGACTCGGCACCGGCTTTGCCGGCATGAGCGCCGCCGCAGTCATCAGCCCCATGCTGATCACCTTCTTGGGCATCGAGCCCTACATGGCCGTTGGGATCGCGCTGTCGTCCGACGTGCTTGCCAGCGCCGTTTCGGCCTACACCTACCACAAAAACAAGAATCTGGACATCAAAAACGGCCTCATCATGATGGCAAGCGTGCTGACCTTCACGGTGGTCGGAAGCTACGCGGCAAGCCTGATCCCCTCGGCAACAATGGGCAGCTTTTCCGTTTTTATGACCTTCCTGCTCGGCGTCAAATTCATTCTTCGCCCCGTGATGACCACGAAGGAGGCGATGGCGCAGACCTCCGCGAAAAAGCGCGCGATCCAGTCGATCGTCTGCGGCGTTCTCATCGGCCTGATCTGCGGCTTTATCGGTGCGGGCGGCGGCATGATGATGCTGCTGATCCTCACAAGCGTGATGGGCTACGAGCTGAAAACCGCTGTGGGTACGAGCGTCTTTATCATGACCTTCACCGCGCTGACGGGCGCTGTCTCCCACTTTGCCATCGGCGGCATGCCGGATACGCTCACATGGGTGCTGTGCATCGTTTTTACCCTGCTGTGGGCGCGGATCGCCGCAGTCTTTGCGAACAAAGCACAACCCAAAACGCTCAACCGCGCCACCGGCGTGGTGCTCGTGGTGCTTGGCATCGTCGTCATGGGCTTTCAGATGCTCCGCTGAGCGATACGTTTTCCCCGCGTCTGTCTTTCCTATCAAAAACAAACGGGTCGCCCCTTCTTGATAAGAAGGAGCGACTCGCCATCCTTTCCCCTGTCATCATGACGGGGTGTATTTTCATTTCAGGACGCTTTCCTTGAGCTTTTCCAGATCCGCCGCGTCGGGATGCGGCAGGGCGCGGTCAAAATTCTCGATCAGCGCATCAAGATTGGCCGGGTGCTCCGGCTGCGCCTTCATCTTGAGATACCGCTCCTTTACCGCCTGCGGCATCCTGCCCTGGCACATGTATTCCCCCACGATGGTATTGCTTGCGTCGACAGACTCCCTGACGCGATCGAGCACCTTGCGGAAATATGCCTCGCTGATGCCGAAGCCCGCCGTGCCGAAGAGAAAGAGCTTCTTATTCCTCAGTTTTTGCAGCAGCGCCAGCGTGGCGCTGTCCGCATTCCCTTTATCCGTCCAGAATCCGACATAAAGCAGCTGCGAATCCGTCGGCGCGCTCTCGCTCGTGCCGAAATAATCGCAGGCGTCCTTTGGCAGCGTCTCGCGCAGCGCGTCGGCAAGCAATTTCGTGTTGCCCGTCACGCTGCTGAATATGATCGAATATCGTTCCTGATCCATATGATGACCTCACTTTCTACCAGAGTATAGCACGAAGTGCCGGCAGCTTCAATCACTCTCCGCGTTTCCGCCGCCCGTCTGTCCATCGCAGCGATGCCTTCTTCAGCAGGGAAAGCGAGCCGCCATCGTCGTGCCTTCTTCCGTGCTTTTTTCCACCAGCACCTCGCCGCCGTGGAGCCTCGCGATCTCCCACACCAGCGACAGGCCCAGCCCCACGCCGCCGTATGCGCGGCTGCGGGACTTATCCACCCGGAAGAAGGGCTGGAAGATGCTGCGGCGGTATTCCTCCGGTATGCCGCATCCGCTGTCCGCAACGCGGACAACGATCTGCGTTTCCTCTTCCGCTATGGAGATGCGCACCGTCCCGTTCGGGCGGTTGTAGCGAATGGCATTCTCGGTCAGATTGAACAGCAGCCGGTAGATGAGCGTGTCGCTGCCAGTCATCACGCCGTCGCCGTCGCAGACAAGGGCTACGCCCTTTTTCTCCGCCAGCGGCGCAAGGTCGGTCAAGATCTCCTCCGCCATCGGGCCAAGTTCGATCCGGTCGGTGCAGGGTACGGAGCGAAGCTCGCTCATTTCGAGCAGGGTCTTTGTCATCTGCGTCATCCGCTCCGTCTGCTCGCGCAAAAGGCGGATAAGATCCGCCGTCTCCGGCCGCGCGTCAGGGTGCTCGGCGGAAAACAGTTCCAGCTGCGCCTGCATCAGCGCAAGCGGCGTGCGCAGCTCGTGCGCGGCATTTCCGGTGAACTGCCGCTGGGCGCTGAAGCCCTCGTCCAGTCGATCCAGCATCTCATTGAAAGAGGCGCTGAACTGCCGGAACTCCGGCAGCACCTCCTCGGTGATCTTCATATCCGCGAGATTGTTCGGCTGCACCTGTTCCACCTGTGCGACAAAGGAGCGCAGCGGTCTGAGTGCGCGCCCGCTGACAAAATACGCAAGGATCCCGCCGAGCAGCGTCACCGCTGCCGTGATGTACCAGTTGGTGGTGCGGAAGCGCCCCTGCGCCCCATCAACGACGATGGTCAACTCCTCGTTGGGTGCTATGAGCTGCGGATCAAAGCTCACCGTGCCTTCCTCATTCAGGATCACCGTGCCGCCGCCCTGTAAGCTGTCCGCAATGGTGTCCATATAGTACACACCGGAGGAGCACAGCAGCAAATTCATGGCCACGCAGGTCACGCCGATGAGAAGTGCCGTCATCAGCGTGATGCGCCATTGCAGTGACAGTTTTCTCATGCCTCTTCTTCCTCCATCATATACCCCTCGCCGATGCGGTTGCGCACGGGGTCATAGCCAAGCGCCGCGCGCAGCTTTTTCCGCAGGGCGGAAATATGCACCCGGATCGAGTTGCTGAAATTATCCACGCTGTTGTCCCACACATGCTCCATCAGCTCCTCCTGGCTGACAGGACGTCCCCGGTGAAGCATCAGGTATTCGAGGATCCCCGTCTCCTTCCGCGTCAGCGTCAGCGTCTGGCCGCCCGCCGCGGCAGTGCGCGACCTTGTATCAAAGGAGAGCGCCCCGCAGGAGAGCACCACGTCATTCTGCGTGAACTGCCGGAGCGTCAGGCTGCGGATGCGCGCCTCCAGTTCTTCCAGATGAAAAGGCTTTGCAAGATAGTCGTTGGCGCCGGCGTCCAGCCCCGCCACCTTGTCGGCGACCTCGCTGCGCGCCGAGAGGATCAGCACCTTTGTGTTCCGGTCGGTCTGGCGCAGGGTGCGCAGCACCGTCATGCCGTCCGCCCCCGGCAGGTTCAGGTCGAGCAGCACAAGGTCGTATCGCTCCGAGCCGAGCAGCGCAATGGCCGCATCTCCGTCATAGCAGGGGTCCACGCTGTAGGCAAGGCGGCGCAGACTGCGAACGATGGTCTGGCAAAGCTCGCGCTCATCTTCAACAACAAGAATACGCATAAAAACCTCCGGCATTGTGATCTGATGCGCCTATTATAGCACAGGGACATAAGATTTCTGTTAAATTTCTGTTCTTAACAAAGATCTTAACTCCCCTGTGCTACAATGGGGCCAACGTGAAAGGAGTGAGCAAATTGTTGCGATCGAAAAAAGCCATCGCTCAGGCGGCACTGCTCGTTGCCGGGGCGGCGATGCTTTGCTACGGCGCCATGCGCGGCGAGGCGGCAACGGTGCTGAGCAAGGCCATCAAATTATGTCTGGAGTGTGTGGGTATTGGATAAAAAGGTTTCGGGCGCGTCGCGCCTTCTTGCCCGCTTCCGCGGGTGGATCCAGGCAGGGGCGGCGCTGCTTACCAATATACACCTGCCAAACTTTCTCAAAGGCAAGCTCTATCAGGGCGCAGGAAAGACCGTCTGCGTGCCGGGGCTCAACTGCTACTCCTGCCCCGCGGCGTCTGGCGCCTGCCCCATCGGCGCGTTTCAGGCGGTCGTAGGGTCGTCAAAGTTCAGCTTTTCCTATTATATCACGGGCTTTCTCATTTTGCTGGGCGTTTTGCTGGGGCGCTTCATCTGCGGTTTTCTCTGCCCCTTCGGCTGGCTGCAGGAGCTGCTGCACAAGATCCCCACGAAAAAGTTTTCCACAAAGAAACTCAAGCCCCTGACTTATCTGAAATACGCGGTATTGCTGGTGATGGTCGTTCTGCTGCCGGTACTGGTGGTGAACGACGTGGGCATGGGCAACCCCTTCTTCTGCAAGTACCTCTGCCCGCAGGGTGTGCTGGAGGGGGCGATCCCCCTCGCTCTTGCCAACTCCGGCATCCGGGCGGCGCTCGGCAAGCTTTTCACCTGGAAGCTCGGCATCCTGCTGACGGTGATCGTGCTGAGCATTCTGTTCTACCGCCCGTTCTGCAAGTGGCTCTGCCCGCTGGGCGCGTTCTACGCGCTGCTCAATAAGGTTTCCCTCTTCCAGATGAAGGTGGATAACGATAAATGCGTCTCCTGCGGCAAATGCGCAAAGGTCTGCAAGATGGACGTGGACGTGACGAAAACGCCCAACCACACTGAGTGTATCCGCTGCGGCATGTGCGTCAATGCCTGTCCGACAGGCGCTGTGCATTTCCGCTACGGCTTTGGAGACGGGAAAGAACCCATGAAAAAAACCATTTTAGAAAAAAACACGGAGGAAACAAAATGAACATCAAAAAACTGACCGCGCTGCTGCTCGCCGCGCTGATGGTGCTGGCGCTGGCGGCCTGCGGCGCAAAGGACAACGACAAGCAGGCGGATATGAGCGGAGACGGCTCCGCCATGACCGGCGAGCCGAAAACCGCCGAGGAGGCGCTCGCCCTGCACAAGGAGCTGCTGGAGCGGGAAAACGCGCTCCTGTCGGAAAATGCCGAACTCTGGGAGAAGGTGTTCATGGCGGCCGATAAGGGCATGACCATGCAGGAGGACGGCAAAAACTACGGCGACTTCCTGCTCAAGACCATCGAGGACGCCAAGGAAGAGTTCAGCGACGAGGAGTATAAGTGGCTGAAGGAGTCGGCCACGGAGATCAGCAATATTGAAAACAAGCTGACCGAGTTGGAAGAGAAGTATCCCGAGATCATGCAGAAATCCATGGACGGCGATATGAGTATGCCCGCGGGCAGCGACACGAGCACCCCTCCCGACGACGGCAGTATGCAGAAGTTCCCCGCCTTTGAGGGGAAAGATCTGGACGGCAACACGGTGAAGAGCGACGAGCTGTTCTCCGCCAACGCCGTCACCGTGGTGAATTTCTGGTTCACCACCTGCAATCCCTGCGTGGGCGAGCTTGCCGAGCTGGACGCGCTGAATAAGGAACTCGCGGAGAAGGGCGGCTCCCTCATCGGCGTCAACACCTTCACGCTGGACGGCGACGAGGCAGCGATTTCCGAGGCGAAGGACGTGCTGGCCAAGAAGGGCGCCACCTATCAGAATGTGTATTTTGACTCAGATGGTGAGGCGGGAAAGTTTACTACCAACATCTTTGCCTATCCCACCACCTATGTGGTCGACCGCAGCGGCAATATCGTGGGCGAGCCCATCGTCGGCGCCATCACGGAAAAGAAGCAGGCGGAGACGCTGCAAAAGCTCATCGAGCAGGCGCTCGCCGCCGATGTGGGCTGACCCGAGATTTAAAAAAGCGCCTGCTGTGCGCCGCTGCATTGCCCATGGCGCTCGAAGGGTCGGAGTGAGTCCTGATTCCCTTGAAGGAGGAAACGCGATGTATCGAAGTGTATTGGCACTGCTTTTCGCCTCGGTGCTGCTGCTGGGCGGCTGCGCCGCCGGGCAGCAGACTGTGCCGAAGGAAAAGAGCGGACAGGAAACAAACATGGACGGAGCGGCTTTTGACCGTCTGCCGGGGCCAGCTCTTCGGCGCGGGCGGCAGCAGCCTCGGCCCGGGATGCACACCCGGCCGCCGCGTTGCTGCTGGTGCTGGCCTGCCGGGCAGCAGTCTGTGCCTGTGCGGCACTGGAAGTGCAGCGTTCGGCGCTGGCCGAGGCGCTCTGGGCCGCCGTGGCGGCTGTGCTGGCACTTTCCAGCACGCGGGCCACGAACTGCTCGTACAGGGTGGGCGGCAGGTCCTCGGAGCCGCCGTCGGTGGGCAGGGTGGCATAGGTGTCGTACCGGCCGGGGCGGGTGTAGGCGGTGTAGCCGGAGCCGCTCACGGCGGCCAGCATCCACTGCCCACCGGTGCAGCCGGTGAGGCGGCGGTCCACCGTCACGCAGGCATCGCCGTCCAGCGGCACCGGGGCCAGCTGGGTGCCGTCGCTGCGGCGCAGGTACAGGGCAATGGCGCAGTCGGCCCAGCTTTCGGGCAGCTGGAACTGCAGCCGGTCCACGCCTTCTGCATTCTGTGCGCCCAGGTGCAGGCGGCTGGGCTGCGGCAGAAATTCGGTGCCGCCGCAGGCTCGATGAATGATTTGGATCTTCATGGTTTTGACCTTCCTTTCCGGTTTTTTATTTGATTGTACGCCGGGGCGCGCGGCAGCAGAAGTGTGTTCTTTTTCTCCGCAGATTTCTGGGCTTCGGCATTTTGCCGGAGGGGTGTTTTTGGGGGTAATTCGGGGGCAATTCCGGGTGCGGAAAATGCCCGGCGGAGGGCCTGGTTTTGTGCAGAAAACTGCGGTATTTGGCCGCTTGTTTCCGTGCGGGAGGGCCAGAAACGGGTCGTTCCGGGGCATCCGGGACGGATACAAATGTTAAAAATTCATGAACAGAACGTAGACGAAAAAAGGCGAAAAATCCGGAGGAAATAACTTAAAAAACAATATTTTGCAGGAAACACTGTTAAAATTGCACAAAAAAGAATGTCAAGTATCTAACAAAGTGGAAACGCCCGATTTGACAAATCGGCTCCGGTCTGGTAAGATAATACCGCGCAACGGAGCAACGGACGTTGCAGCGTTTAAATTTTATCTGGATGAAGTGAAATGCCGTCTGAGCGGACGGTACGGTGCAGGCAATGGGGGCCTGTGCCGGGGGACGGAGCAATGTCCCGTTGGAACGGATTCCGACGCAATACGATGCTTGGCTTCCACAGCCGGAAAAGCATCGTATTTGATTGTGGAGCCCCTGGTGCTCCGCAGTCCCGGCGGCCGGGGTGCAATGCAGCATCCGCGGCCGCACCAAAAACAAGAAGAGAGGAGTTGTCTCGTATCGCTTCCGTAAACTTGAAAAAAGCATCCTCGGGCTGCAGATCTGCAGTCTCTTCCCGCGTGCTGGCGTTTTGTGTCATGGTCGTGTGCCTTGTGGCTACCCTTGGTGTGACCGCTGCGAATCTGCGGCTGACCTACGTCACCGACTCCAATGGGGCCAAGCAGGTGATCCTCACCTCTGCCACCGACCCCGCTAAGGTCATGAGCCTCTCCGGCATCCAGTCCGAAGAGGGCGACCAGGTCTATTACACGGCGTTCAGCGGCAACCTTGCCACCCTGAACATTGAGCGCGCATTCTCGGTGAACATCCAGGCCGACGGCCAGACCTACCCGGTGAAGATGGTGTACGGCACTGTGGCCGATGCCTTGCAGCGCGCCGGCATCACCCTGGAGGGCGATGACTACACCGAGCCTGCCCTGGACCGCCTGGTGACCGCAGGCACCCCGATCGTGGTGCACCGCGTGGACTATCAGGACCGCGTGGAAACGCAGGCCATCCCCTATGATACCGAGTATGTCTATACCAGCCTGTACTTCCGCAACACCGGGCGCACCACCACCGTGCAGCACGGTGCCGAGGGCCAGCAGACCGTGACCACCCGCGACCGCTATGTGGACGGTGAGCTGGAGAACAGCATCGTGGTGGATTCCACCACCACCGTGCAGCCCACGAACCATGTCATCAAGACCTACGGCGCGGGCGCACCCGTCTCGCCCCTGACCGGCCCGGATGGCACCACCAATGCCCCTGCTTCCTACAGCAAGGTGCTCACCGGCAAGGCCACCGGTTATTATTCTAAAACCGGCAAGGGCTCTTCCGGCCTTGGCCTTGGCTACGGCACCGTGGCCGTGGACCCGGATGTGATCCCCTACGGCACCAAGCTGTACATCACTTCTACGGACGGAAAGTTCGTGTACGGCTACGCGGTGGCCACCGACACCGGCATCGCGGTGCAGAAGGGCCAGATCCTGGTGGACCTGTTCTATGAGACCTACGCCGAGAGCGTGATCAACGGTGCCATTCAGGTGAATGTGTATGTGGTGGGCTGACCGGTCCGCCGCATGACCTCATAACAGAAAAGGACCCCGCAGAGCGGAGCATTTGTACGTTTCTCCCAAAAGAGAGAGGTGCAGAGGCTCCGCTTTTTTTATTGCATTGGTAAGATTCACGATAAATTTTGCAAAAAATTGGCGGGTGTGTATATAAGGGAGAAATATTGAAGAAAAGATTATGGGTATTTTTCCAGAAAAGGCCTTGAAAAACCGGTCGGAATTCTTTAATATAAAAGAGTAAAAAGCTACAGGTGCGCGTATGCGGATCTGTACGGGGAGGAGCAGTCTATGAAACCGACCGAAGAAAAGATTCAGGGCAATGCATCGGATCTGCCGGTGTATCTGTTCAAGCAGGGCAACAACTGCGAGGCCTATCGTTACTTCGGCGCACATCTGGAAACACGCGCAGGCGAGCCCGGCGTCGTGTTCCGCGTATGGGCACCGCACGCTGTGGCCATCAGCGTGGTAGGCGACTTCAACAGCTGGAAGCCCGGCAGCCACCCCATGCACAAGGTGGATGGGGATTCTGTGTGGGAATTGTTTATTCCTGGCATGAAGGAATTCGACGTTTACAAATACTGCGTGACTA
>OGGU01001949.1_pt1 | contig 11052 bp, 8 predicted proteins | sample 1571241 | NCBI WGS metagenome assembly OGGU01 (sample SAMEA2581934, study PRJEB24529) | metagenome | biome: Human gut stool | place: China | collected 2011
CTTTGCCGGTGGTACTGACAATAGGATCCTCACCGGATGCCTGCACGATGTGGCGGATGATCTCCTCCCGGATCATGGGATTATCGTTATGGTATTCCACTTTTTCCTCATAACTGAGGGCACCCTTCCGGATCACGAACGCTACATCCTCACCACAGTCCAGCTCCTTTCGGAAATCCTGCATGGCAGCACTTACTTCCTCTTCCGTGGTGTCCTTCCCGATGACAAAATAGCGGATCCCCATATCCTCCAACAATTTCAGGGTCACTTCACCCTGGTAGATATGCTGGGGTTCGTCGTGGATCCCCGGCTCGCCGCGCCAGCCGATGACGAAGATCATAGGAATGGCATAGACTTTATCGTTCAGCAGAGACGCAACCGGGTTGATGATATTGCCTTCTCCGCTGTTCTGCATGTACACTACCGGGACTTTGCCGGTGGCGAGGTGATAGCCGGCGGCCAGTGCTGTACAGTTGCCTTCGTTCGCCGCGATCACGTGATGCTTCGGATCGATCCCGTAGGTGTGCATCAGGTAATTGCAGAGGGCTTTCAACTGGGAATCCGGTACCCCGGTATAAAAATCTGCATTCAGGATTTTTGCAAAATTTTCTACTTTCATGTAAGTATTCCTTTCCTACATTTCATCCTATAACTTCCTTACGGATTGCTCCGTGCGACGCACTCCCGCAATCCTGCCCGCTATTCGCATATCGCGAAGCTCACGCTCCGCTTTTATGCTCATGTCGTAATCGGGTTATAAATCCCTTAAGCCACTCCCGTGCAAGCACATCGCGGCTCTTATGGATTATGCCCCTGTCAGTTATATCTCATCGATGAGAGTAATAATGTCCTTGATCGGCATGAGTCTGCTGTCCACTTCCTGTGCCCTGTGATATCGCAGGATGTCCTCCGCAGTCTGCTGCATGGCGGGGAAAGCACTTCTGGTCAGCTGGTTCGCATAGATCACGATGTTGACGCCATGGGCCGCCAGCTCACTCTCCGTAATGCTGTTGAAGGAAGACGGTACCACCACGATAGGTGTCTTCGGATCCTCTGCCCGGAATTTGTCGCAGAACTCCAGAATCTCATCCGGGGATTTTTTCCGGCTGTGAATCATGATGCCGTCCGCGCCCGCTTTGACGTAGGCGTGGCAGCGGGTCAGCGCATCATCGAGGCCCTGTTCCAGAATCAGGCTCTCGCAGCGCGCAATAATCATGAAGTCCTTCGTTTTCTGCGCGTTTTTGCCCGCTGTGATTTTCTCGCAGAAGTCGGGGATGCTCGCCTGCTTCTGTCCCGCACCCGTACCAAACAGGCTGTTCTTCTTCAGCCCCTGCTTGTCCTCGATGATGACGGCACTGATGCCCGTGCGTTCCAGCGTCTGCACGTTGTAGACAAAGTGCTCGACCAGCCCGCCGGTGTCGCCGTCCAAAATAATCGGCTTCGTCGTCACTTCCATGATTTCTTCCAGCGTGTTCAGGCGGCTGGTCATGTCCACCAGTTCAATATCCGGTTTTCCCTTCGCGGTGGAGTCGCACAAGCTGCTGACCCAAATTGCGTCGAACTGGCGGCGGCCCTTGGGCGTTTCGACGGTCGTCTTTTCGACAATCAGCCCTGTCAGGCCGTCGTGCGCCTCCATCACGGACAGGCACGGCTTGTAATGCAGCAGGCGGCGGAGGCGGCTCCGGCGCGTCTCCGGCAGGGAGAGCAGCTGATCAAGGGTCGAAAGCGTCTCCTCGGTCGCGGTGTGCGTGTAGGGGAATTCCACCAGCTCGCCGCCCCAGCCTTTGAGCGTCTCAATGACTTTTTGACGGATATTCGCCTGATAGCCGACAAGCCAGTCATCCCCATGCACCACAATGTCCGGGCGCAGGCGGTTGAGGATGTCCGTGTAATCCAGACTTTCCTGCACGACGACGCGGCTGACGTACTTCAGCCCTTCAAACATCGCGATGCGCTCTTCCAGCGGAATCAGCGGATAATGCTTGTAGCTTGCGACGACCTCGTCCGTCAGCAAGCCAACGGTCACTTCGCCCAGCTCCGCCGCGCGCTGCAAAATGCGGATATGCCCGTTGTGCAGAATATCCGTCGAAAAGCAAATGTACACCTGCTTCATTCAAAGTACCTCCTGACGGAATCGAGTCAAAACAACTTCCCGATCCGCCTGATTGTCGATTTCAGCGCAGAGCCTCCCGCCGCACTCCAGCGGATACAGCGGAATCTCCCCTGACACAGCGTTGAACGCGTTCTCGGCGTAGCACTTCACGTCCCCACGCTCCACAAAGCGCTCGATTTCGTCCATCCAGCTAGAAAAATCCGCCGCTTGCCAGTGGTACGCCGCCTGACATTCCACGCTGCCCGCGTCAAAGCAGTCCACGCCTACGCGCCGGATACGCCCGTCCTGAATCAGCGCCTTGAAGTCCTTGTCCGGCAGGGGCTGGGTGGAATCCACCGCCATCACGCTTCTGCCCGACGCTGCCAGCGCATCCATCACCGCCGGATGCAGCACCAAATCGCCGTGCAGGCTGATGACGTCCTGCCCGCGCAGCAAATTCCGCGCCAGATACATGCTGTAAATATAGTTCGTCTCCCGATACTTCGGATTATGGACGAAGTGGAAGCGGATGCCGCTGTCCAGCGATTCCAGATACGCTATCAGCGTGTCCGCCAGATGCCCCGTCGTCACCACTGCTTCCGTCACGCCGATGCGCCGCAGCAGTTTCACCTGCCACGAGATGATGGTTTCCTGTTCGGTCAGGCGGCACATGCACTTGGGATGCTCCCGCGTTTCGTCGCCCATGCGCGACCCCAACCCCGAATTGAGCAGCAATGCAATCATGCCTTTTCCTCCCGCAAAAATGCCATCAGCGCGTCACGGTTCTGGATGGGCGTCGTCGTCGGGCGGCCTAAATCCGCACGCGCGCCCACCGCGCAGGCAACCTCCAGCATCGTCAGCTGATTCGCGCCTTTCGCTTCCTGCAGGGCAGCTTCCAGCGTCGATTCGTCCCGCGCGTTCAGCACCCGTGGGTATCCGACCGCTGATGCGACCTTCGCTGCGCACAGTCCCCCTTCGCACACGGGCATCCCGCCGACCGTCTCATGCGCGGCATTGTTGATGACGACGTGGATGAGGTTCGCCGGCTTGCGCTGGGCAATCACCGGCAGTGCGCCAAGGTGCATCAGCGCCGCGCCGTCGCCGTCCAAGCACCAAACGCGGCGGCTCGGCTTCTCCAGCGCGATTTCCAGCGCAATCATACTTGCATGTCCCATCGACCCGACGGTCAGGAAGTCACGCTCGTGCCCTTCGCCGCGCTTCTCGCGAAGCTCAAAGATTTCGCGGCTGAGCTTCCCCGTCGTGGACACAACCACATCGCCCGTATCCATCGCATTCAGCATGATTTCCGCCGCCCGCTCGCGGGTGAGGGTGTTTTCGTTGCCGTACGCGGGCTTGAGCGAGCAGGTCAGCGCGCCTTTGCGAACGACGAGCGCCGCACACCGCCGCTGATTCAATTGTTCGCGCAGGAAGGCAAAATCCGCCGCAAACTGCTCTTCCGTCGTATCCTTGCTGAGGATGCGGTAGGGGACGCCGAGAATCTCCAGCTGCGACAGGGTGATTTGCCCCTGCTTGACGTGCTGCGGTTCATCGTGCACACCGGGTTCGCCGCGCCAGCCGACGACGAGCAGGCACGGCAGCTGATACACCTGCGCATCCATCAGCGACGCAAGCGGATTGACGGCGTTGCCCAGCCCGGAATTCTGCATATAGCACAGCGCGGGACGCCCCGTCGCGAGGAAATGCCCGGCGGCGAGACCGACCGCGTTTCCCTCATTCGCCGCGACAATGTGCCGGGGCGAATGAACGCCGTAGAGGGCGTAGAGGGAATCGCAAAGTCCTTTTAGCTGCGAATCCGGCACGCCGGTAAAAAAGTCAATGCCCGCCCCTTCGCAGGCGGAAAGAAGTCGCTGTGCATCCATGCAAAAAGACCTCCGTTTCTTCGCTTCTATTATAGCGGAAAGAGGAAACGGGGTCAAGTGCACTGTCGCTTTCTTCTCCTTTTCCCCTTTACAACACCCCTTCAAACCGCTATAATAGGACAAACAGAATCACGGAAGGAGCGTGTTCCACGATGTCCGAAGTCAAAACCCGCGCAGAACGCATTGCGCTCAAGGTTCGCCGGAAGCAGCGGCTCGTCCGCGTCGCGCTGGGCGAGGAGAAGGCGGATGTTGTCCTCAAAAACGCCGATTATGTCAACGTATTTTCCGGCACGATTGAGCATGGCGATATTGCCGTTGCCAACGGGCTGGTCGTCGGCATGGCTGACCATTACGACGGCTTGATGGAGGTCGATGTCAGCGGCAAAATCGTCGCACCCGGCTTCATTGACGCGCATATTCATCTGGAGAGCAGCCTCGTCAGCCCGACCTCGTTCGCGCGCGCGGTGCTCCCCCATGGCACAACCACCGTCATCACCGACCCGCACGAAATCGCCAACGTCTGCGGTATGGGCGGCATCGACTACATGATGGCGGCGACAGAAAATCTGCCGCTGGATGTGCATTTCATGCTCCCGTCATGCGTGCCGGCGATGGCGTTTGAGGAAAACGGCGCGACGCTGACATGGCGCGACATCAACGCCTATTTCGACCATCCCCGCGTGCTGGGGCTGGCGGAAATGATGAACTATCCGGGCGTGATGATGGGCGACCGCGCGACGATGGAGAAAATCGTCGTTTCACAGGCGCATCACAAGAAGATTGACGGCCACGCGCCGGGGCTGTCCGGCAAGGCGCTCAACGCGTACATGTCCGCCGGCGTCTATTCCGACCACGAGTGCGACACCATTGACAACGCATTGGAAAAACTGCGTAAGGGGCAGTTCATCATGATTCGCGACGGCACGGCGGCGCAGAATCTCGAAGCCCTCATGCCTCTGCTGACAGAGCAGTATGCGCACCGCTGCATGTTCTGCACTGACGACAAGCACCCCTACGACCTGCTGCACAAGGGGCACATTGACTACATCGTCCGCAAGGCGATTTCCCTCGGCGCCGACCCGATTCTGACCATCAAGGTCGCCAGCCACTACGCCGCGCGCTACTTCCTGCTGAACAACAAAGGCGCGATTGCGCCGGGGTACTTGGCGGATTTCGTCGTGCTGGACAACCTGCATGATGTGAATGTAGAAATGGTGTTCAAGCGCGGCAAGCTGGTTTACGACGGGCACGAGGTGGAGATCGCCGCGCCGGACATTGACCCGGACATCCTCGCGGGCGTGCTGGACACGTTCCACCTGCCGAATGTAACGCCGGAGCAGCTGCGGATTGGGGTCGCGCCGCTGATTGGCCTCATCGACGGGCAGATTGTGACCGAAGACTTGGGGCACGCGGAAGGCGTCGATAACGGCATCTGCCAGATGACCGTCTGCGAGCGGCACCACGACACGGGGCATGTCGCCAGCTGCTATGTCCGCGGCTACGGGATTCAACGCGGCGCGGTTGCGACGTCGATTGCCCACGACAGCCACAACATCATTGCCTGCGGCGTATCGCCGGAGGACATTGCCTTTGCGGTCAACGAGCTGAAAAAGATGCACGGCGGCATCATCGTCGTGGAGAACGGTCAGGTGCAAGCGCGCTTGCCGCTGGAGTTGGCGGGGCTGTTTACTGACCGTCCGCTGCCGGAAGTGAACGAGAAGTTAGAGCACTGCAAGGCGGCAGCGTGGGCGCAGGGCGTAAATCGCGGCATTGACCCGTTCATGACGCTTTCGTTCGCGAGTCTGCCGGTGATTCCGGCGCTGCGGCTCACCACCAAGGGGGTCTTCAATGTCAACACACTCACGTTTGTGGAGTGATATTCTGATTGATTTTCTTCTCCAAACTTGAGTTTTGGGCAATACCGCACAAATGAGTTGGTGCGATGGCGAATGCATTTTTTGTCAGATGCGATTGCAGAAATCGAAGGTTTACTGGAGGTAAATCGAGATTTCTGCAAGAAGCAGATGGCAGAAAAGGCATCGCCAGCGCTGCCGACGAATTGTGCGGTAGTGCCTTTGATGTTGCAGAGGGTTTCGCCTCTGCGGAGGCGAGGAGGGGGCTTTCCGTTCGCCCCCTCCACCCCTTCGGGCTGCACACCCATGTTTCTTGGATTTTATCGGAAGTTTTATGGTTAGTTTCCCTATCGTTTTCCCAACCAACACAATAAACCTGTAACATGGGCGTGCGCTGCGAAGAGGTCAAGTGGGGATCGCAGACTTCGTCTGTTTCTATTGCCCTCTTGTCGTGTCCGCAGACGCGAAACCTCCGCGCCGCAGACAAATTCTATTTTATTGAATAAACTCAATTTCAAAAAAGGAGCTGACCACCCTGATGCACCAGGAATCCAAAGCGCACCGTCTTTGGACGCTCTTTTCTTCCATGCTTCTCATCAGCACCTTCACTTTCGGCGGCGGATTCGTCATCGTGTCGCTGATGAAGAAAAAATTCGTTGATGAGCTGCATTACCTGACCGAAGAGGAAATGCTGGACATGACCGCCCTGGCGCAGACCGCACCGGGCGCGATTGCCGTCAACGGCGCCATCCTCGTTGGGCGGCGCATCGCCGGGATTCCGGGGCTGATCGTCGCGGTGCTGGCGACAATTCTGCCGCCGATTGTCATCATCAGCGTCATCTCTATGATGTACGCCGCGTTTGCCGAGAACGAATGGGTACGCGCGGTGCTGACGGGGATGCAGTCGGGCGTGGCGGCGGTCATCTGCGACGTAACGGCAAATCTTGGCGGCAAGGTCGTGCAGTCGAAGGATTGGCTGAATCTGCTGCTGATGGCAGGCGCGTTCGTGGCATCCGCCGTCTTTCACGTCAACGTCATCGTGGTCATCCTCGTTGCGGCGGCGATTGGCGTTATCCGGGCACTGCTGGCGCGAAAGGGGGGCGTATCCGCATGATGGTGCTGTTCCTCGTCTTTTTCCAAATCGGGCTGTTCAGTGTCGGCGGTGGATATGCTGCCATGCCGCTGATTCAGTCGCTGGTCGTGGAATCGCACGGCTGGCTGACGATGGCAGAATTTACGAACCTAATGACGATTGCCGAGATGACCCCCGGCCCGATTGCGGTCAACTCCGCGACATTCGTCGGGATGCGCTGCGCCGGACTACCGGGGGCGCTCGTCGCGACGTTCGGGTGCATCACGCCGTCGCTGATTCTCGTCACGCTTCTTTCCTATTTGTATGGGCGATTTCGTTCCGGGCAGACGATGCAGAACGTGCTGGGCGCGCTGCGTCCCGTGGTCGTCGCGCTGATTGCGTCGGCGGCGCTGAGCATCGTGCAGGTCGCGGCGGTGAAATCGGGCGGCGGCGTGTCCATCGTCGGCATTGTGCTGATGGTCGCGGCGTTCCTCGTCCTGCGCTGGAAGAAATGGAACCCGATTCTGGTGATGCTGCTCTGCGGCATCGGCGGTGCGGCGGCACACGCGTTCGGCTGGCTGTAACGAAAATCTTCCGAAACCATTTGTCCGGCCTTGACAGGGATTGGTGCGTGTGCTATACTCCAAACCGAAGCAGTTAGTTGCAATTAACTAATTGGGAGGCATACGCGCATGAATATCCTGTACATCCTGCTTGCCCTGGGCATCATCGGCCACGCCATCAACATGTACTGCGACCGCATCCTGAGCATCTTCCCCAACGGCACGCTGAAACTTGCCAACTACAGCAAGCTGAAGGATGGCGACTACGCCGCAAAGCTGATGGAGGGCGTTTCGCCAAGTGTGCCGATGCGTTCGGGCGTGCTGGGCGTGTTTGCCATCGTGCTGGAGTTCTGCGGATACGCGGCGCTGGCGGCGTATGCGTACCAGAAAGCCCCGGTGTACGGCGCAATTCTGTTCGCGGGCACGACGTTCGCGTGCATCGTCAGCTCCGCGTATCACTTGAAGTGCGGGCTGGCGGAGTACATGTTCCTCAAATATGGGCGGGACGAGCGTGCCAAGGGCATGATGCTTGACCTGATGGGCAGCGGTGCATCCCTGCGCCTGTGTTCTTTGGGAATGATTACGTTCTACATCACGCTGATGGTTGCTATCATCACCGGCGCGATTGGCTTCCCGATCTGGGCGCCCGTGTTCACGATTCTCCCGATTTTCATCGTTATGTTCCCCCTGCAAATCGTCGGCACGCTGCATATTGCCGCGATGGTGTCAATGCTTGGCTGGATGTTCCTGATTTAACCGCAAAAGGACTGCTGCGCGGGCACTTTTCTCCGCTCACAGTCCTTTTTCTTCGTGCGCCCTCACTCGCGCGGATTTTTTGCAAAAATCACGAAAAGTCCCTTGACAAACGCCCCGATTCGCGCTATAATAATCAATGTTGCGGATGACCCGCCGCAATGTGAGCTTCATATGGAGAGTTGGCTGAGTGGTCTAAGGCGCACGACTGGAAATCGTGTGTGGGCTTATACCCCACCTAGGGTTCAAATCCCTAACTCTCCGCCAGATTAGCATCGGTTCGATAGAATCGGTGCTTTTCTTTTGCCCTCGCAGCGAATCCTTCCCCAGTCACCCAAAGTGCCTCTCTAATAAAAAGTGCGTACTTGCGCCCATATCACAAATGGTGTATCCTTTCATCGTGGCCACAAGATAACCCCTTTCCCCGAACGGCCCACCTTGGAGGAACCCATGAGGAAACTGATTTCCCTGCTGGTGATGATTTTGCTGCTGCTGTCCGCTGCGCTGGCGGAAACGAGCAGCCCGACCTGCACCACCGTGACGCTTACGACCGGCAGCGTCCGCGGCGGATTTCCCCGCGAAGATGTACGAGGTTTTCCCAGACTACACGGGCGAAAACCATCTGGAAATGACGGCGGGATTCCTGTTCCCGGCGGAGTAAGCAGCAGAAAAAAAATAGGCTGTTCGAGCGTTTTGCCCGGACAGTCCAGTTTTTTGTCAGTATCCTGCTTTCTGCAATTCGTCCAGCAGTGCGCACTTGCGCTTGTAGTCCCTGCGCCACTGTTCAGCAAGGTCAGCAATTATCTTTCTTCCCTCGTCGGTGCCTTTCATTCGTTCCAGCTTTTGGATGACCTCGCAGTAGGCGGCGCGCGACGAAGCCGCTTGCATAGCGCGATTCACCATGTCGCGATAGAGTGCCAGCGTGTGGGCGGAATCCCATGCCATCAGCGGGTCAAAATAGGTACACAGTCCCTCAAAATTACCGTGTTGCTGAATCCGCTGGAGCAGCTGCTCCCACTGCTCAATGGATGCCAGCAGGGGCAGGCGGATAGTGCTTGTCGTCGGCAGTTTCATCAAACGTTCCGCCTCGTCGCGCCACGCATCGACGGGAAGCGTCGCTCGAAGCGCATCAATCTGCTCCATGCCGTACTGATTGTACTGCTCAATGTACTGCCGAATCTCCCGCTGCGCAAGGTCAGGCTGATTCGCGCGCTGATAGAGCAAAATCAGCTGTTCGCGGCGCTGCTTGCATGGCATATATTCCCCGGCGAACGTCTGCAAATCCGCCTTGACCTGCTCGATGGCTTCCGTCCACTTTTCCGCCGCCATCAGCGTTTTCAGTGTCCGGTCATGCGCATACGGCACATCCCAATGCGAATGCCAGAAGCCGATGATGTCCTCCTGCGAAGCGTGCAGCTGCTGCATCGTTTTTTCACGCTGATTCAGCAGGTTCACCATCGCGCCTCCACCGCGTTCCTGCGCATTCGGCTTCCATTCGGCAATTTTCTCGTCCAGCAGCGCAAGATTCCGCTGATGAATCGCTTCGTCCCACGGATACGAAAACAAGAACGCCAGCGGCGCGGTGAAATACGGCAGCGGCTTCCACGTCCGGAATGCAGCGGCGAACCACTCGTACATTGCCGACTGCTGGTCGGGTGCTGCGATGGCAAGAATCTGCATCCATGCATCGCGGCAAGCGTCTTCGATATCCTCCTGTTCAAGAATTTCATCGGCGGATTCAAACATCATTGCCGTGTCGCAAACGAGTTCAAACGCCAGCATCGCATGTTCCGGCGTCAGCAAATCAGCCAATTCCGCATCCATCAGCTCCAGCAGTTCCTGAACGGGTGATTCCTCTTCTTCGTCGTATTCTTCTTCGTCATATTCCGCGTATTCGTCATACTCGTTTTCGGAATAGCGTTCGGCGGCGTGAAGCGTCTGCGTCAGGGTGCGCTGCCAATTGAGGCGGCGTTCATCCGCACGGACAGGTTCGTCTCCCTTGCACAGCATCAGCCGATTTCGGAGTGCTTCGTCCTTTTTCAGCAGCGGGCGAAGAAAATCCCGAAGCGTTTCAGCGGACAGGCTGTTCAGCTTCTTCTCCCACTCCGGCGCGGGCAATTCCGCTTCCGGCAGATGGGTCGCCGCAAAGAGAACCGCCGCCATGTGCTTGCAGTTTGCGCCCTCTTTCGCAAAGGGGCAGGTGCAGGACATGGTTGCCACGGCATCGCCCGCCAGCGTAATCTCAACCCGATACAGCCGCGTGCCTTCTACATCAGCAGTGATTTTCTCCTGCGTGCAGTGCAGATCTTTCACTGCCCCGGCACGCCAGTAATTGCGCCCGCGCGTAATCATCTTCGAGATAAAATTCTTTTTCCAGTCAGTGATGTGCATCGGCATTCCACCTTTTGCAAAACAGGCTGCCCGTTTTTTCTCGGACAGCCTGCTTGCTTATTCCTTCGTCTCAATCTCAATGCCGCGTTCTGCCAGCCAGTTCGGCCAGTAGTCGTCGGTGTAAAGCAGTGCCTCACGGGTGGAAGGCATCGGGGGCAGCGATCCGCCCGTAGCGTAAATCAGCGCGGAAATCGGCAGAACGGTGTAGCCCTGCTCCTCGTAGTAGGTCAGGACAGCATCGAGAATTTCCCAGCTGCGATTCGCGTCGAGATGGCAGAGCAAAATATTGCCGGGCGCGAGCTTGGCGCGCGTCGTACCGTTCTTGATGCACTCCTCCACCGTGTATTTGCCGATGGAGTCCTTCGTGCTCATGTTCCACAGCACGCACTCCATGCCTTCCGCGCGCGAAACGCTGATGACGTTGCTGTTCACGTCCCCGTACGGCGGG
>OGGU01001955.1_pt1 | contig 11017 bp, 10 predicted proteins | sample 1571241 | NCBI WGS metagenome assembly OGGU01 (sample SAMEA2581934, study PRJEB24529) | metagenome | biome: Human gut stool | place: China | collected 2011
CATGCACCGGCATTTGCGCATTTTCGTGGTGCAGTGCTCACGCATGAAGTTTTATACGACAAAAAGCAGACTGCCGGAAACGGCAGCCTGCTTGAATCGGTGAGAATTACTCGGCGTCCTCTTCGTCCTCTGCGGCGGGAGCCAGCAGGGCGCGGATGGACAGGGAAATACGCTTGTGCTCCTGATCGATGTCGATGATCTTCGCGTCGACTTCCTGACCCTCGGACAGAACGTCCTCCGGCTTGCCGATGCGGCGATCCGCGATCTGGGAAATGTGGATGAGGCCGTCAACGCCCGGAATGATCTCAGCGAATGCGCCGAAGGTCATGAGCTTGACGATCTTGACCTTGACGACGTCGCCGACCTGGAACTGGTTGGTGAACAGCGTCCAGGGGTTGTTCGCTTCGGTCTTGTAGCCGAGGGAGATCTTGCGCTTTTCGGGATCGAGCGCGATGACGAAAACATCGATCTCGTCGCCGACCTTGACGACCTCGGACGGATTCTTGATGCGGTTCCAGCTCAGCTCGGAGACATGGACCATGCCGTCGACGCCGCCGATATCGACAAACGCGCCGTAGCTGGTGAGGGACTTGACAGTGCCGTGGTACTGCTTGCCGACCTCGATCTCGCTCCAGATCTTCTCCTGCGCGGCCTTGCGCTGCTCAGCGGCGACGGAGCGGATGGAGCCGACGACGCGGCGGCGGGCACGGTTGACCTCGGTGATGCGCAGCTGGACGGTCTTGCCGACCATCTCGTTCAGATCGCCGCCCTTGGGAACACCGGACTGGGAAGCGGGAACGAACACGCGGATGCCCTTGACGTTGACGACGATGCCGCCCTTGTTTTCCTCGGTGACATTGCCCTCGACGACAGTCTTGTCCTCAACGGCCGCTTCGATCTCTTCCCAGGCCTTGCCGGCCTCGAGACGCTTGCGGGACAGGCGGACGACGCCTTCGCCGTCGTTGACATGGACGACGATCGCTTCGATCTGGTCGCCGACGTGCACGACGTCCTCGGGCTTGACGGACGGATCGCCGGAGAAGTCTTCCAGCGGGATGTAGGCGGTGTGCTTCGTGCCAAGGTCGACTTCGATCTCGGTGGAACCGATGGCCATGACGGTGCCAGTTACCTTATCTCCATTATTCAAAGTTTTGAGGGACTGCTCGAGAAGCTCGGCAAAATTCTCCTCCTGTGCAGTTTCAACTTTCAGTTCTTCGCTCATTTTGTTGTTTACCTCCTTAATTATCCACGGCGGCGTCGATGCGCCCGCCGTTATACCCACAGTAGCTGCGCCATGAAAAAAGGTCATATCTAATTCATCGGCATGATCGACGAGCACCACCTTCGGGCAATTCTCCTTGCAGATCATGGCAAGCCGCCCCGTATTGGAGCTTCTTGCGTCCCCGACAACGACCATCGCATCACAACTCTTTGAAAGAAAAGCTGCTTCTTCCTGCCGCATTTCCGTAGCTCTGCATATTGTATCAAATATTTCGCAATTTGTACACACTTTTTTTGCAATTTCCCGGCATGATTCCCACAATTTTTGCGTCCCTGTCGTCTGTGAAACCAGACAAAACGGCAAATCGCGCCGCTCCGGGCGCTCCGTGAGCCAGGTTTCGAGCGCTTCGGCGCTCTGGAAGACGCGCGCGTCAGAGGAATAGCTTGCGATCGCAATGATCTCCGGGTGGGTGGGCGTGCCGATGATCAGAAGGCTCCGCCCGTTCCGCTCCGCCTTCTGCGCGATCACGTGGATCTTCTTTACGAACGGGCAGGTCGCGTCGACCGTCACCGCGCCGCGGGCCGACAGCGTCCGCTGCTCCCCGACGGGGATGCCGTGCGCGCGGATGACGACGGTCTGGCCGGGCTGCGCCTCGTCTGCCGCTGAAATTTCGCGCAGGCCAAGCAGCTCAAACCGCGCGACGACGTGGCGGTTGTGGATAATGGGGCCGAGCGTGACCGCATTTTTGCAATCGCGCGCCGTCTGCTCGGCAAGGGCGACGGCGCGCTCCACACCGAAGCAGAAGCCCGCTGTTTCAGCCAATCTGATCTGCATAGCTGTCACCGCCCAGTTCATAGATCGTTTTCAGGAGTCGGTCGGACGCCTGCTGGCAGGCGTCGTGGTCGTTCGGGTCGAGCGCGCCGACGCGGTATGGCGTGCCGAACACGACGCTGACCGGACAAAACGGCGTTTTGTTGCGCGTGACGAATACCGGCACGACCGGGACCCCGGCCTGCGCCGCCATGCGCACGGCTCCCGTTTTCGCGCGCACGTGCTTTTCCCGGTTGCAGCGCGTCCCCTCGACAAAGACGAGCAGTTTCTCCTGCTCACGCGCCAGCGCGTCGACGCACTGACTGAACGCCGCTATGTCATGCGCGCCGCGGTTGACGAAGATCACGCGGAATTTTTCCATGACCCAGCCGATAAACGGCACGCGCCGCAGCTCCTGCTTGGCCATGATGCGGATCATTTTCTTTTCAGGCAGGGCAAGCAGAATCCAGATGGGGTCTGCCATGCCGGAGTGGTTGGCGCAGAAAATGCAGCTGCCCGCCGGGATCTGCTCCCGGCCCGTCACATGAAAGACCGGGTGCCAGAAAAACAGCCCGATGCGGCACAGCCACCAGCACAGATGGTACCAGAAGTTCACCCGAGCTTCCTCCTGACGATATCCAAAATGGCATTGACCGACTGCTCGACCGTATCGCCGGAGGTATCGAGCAGCACGGCGTCCGCCGCCTGCTTTAACGGCGCGATGGCGCGCTCGGAATCCTGTTTGTCGCGCTGCTTCGTCTCAGCGAGGATCTGCGCGTAGGGCGTTTTGTCGCCCTTCTGCTGCAGCTCGTCAAAGCGGCGCTTCGCGCGCACCTCGGCGCTGGCGGTCAGGAAAATTTTCACGTCAGCCTTCGGCAGCACGACCGTCCCGATATCGCGGCCATCCATGACGACGCTGTGCGTCCGGGCAAGCTGCCGCTGCATATCGAGCAGAAACGCGCGCACGCACGGCTGCGCGGACACGCCGGAGGCGTACATGGACATTTCAGGCGTGCGGATCTCCCCTGTCACGTCCGCGCCGTTGAGGATCATATGCTGCACGCCGTCCTCATAGCGGATATCGATGTTGACCTCGTCGATGAGGCGGGCAATGCCGTCCTTGTCCTTCGGGCCGACGCCCATGAGGCGCATATAATAGCCGACGGTGCGGTAGATCGCGCCGGTATCGACGTACAGATAGCCAAGCGCCTGCGCGCAGGCTCTGGCCATGGTGCTTTTCCCGGCTCCTGCCGGGCCGTCGATGGCGATGGAAACAAATTTGCTCATGTCGCGTCCTCCGGTTTCTGGAATTCCTTCGCGGCGGCAGACAGCCCCGCGAGACGGCCCGTCGCCCAGGCGATCTGGAGATTGAAGCCGCCCGTATAGGCGTCGACGTCCAGAAGCTCGCCCGCAAAATACAGTCCCTGCACCAGCTTCGATTCCATCGTCTTCGCGTTGACCTCGGAGACCTTCACGCCGCCGGAGGTCACAATGGCGTCCTCGACGGGCGCTTTGCAGGCAATGGGTACGGAAAAGCATTTGATCGTCTCAAGCAGTGCTCTTCGCTGCTGCTTCGTGATGGAGTTGACCTTCTGCATGGGATCAATGCCGCTGCGGGCAATGACGACCGGGATCATGGATCTCGGCAGAAGCGCCGAAAGGCTGTTTTCAAAATCGCGGTTCTGCGCGGCGGAAAAATCGCGCAGAATGCGCGCGTCCAGCGTTTTTTCGTCCAATGCGGGCTTGAGGTCGATCCTGACCGTATAGCCTGCCTCCCCGCGCGCCATATGCGCGCTGGCAGAGAGGATCACAGGACCGGAGAGGCCAAAATGGGTAAACAGCAATTCCCCAAAGTCCTCATAGACGGTCTTTCCCTTCGTGTTTACAAGTTTGACCGCAATGTTTTTCAGGGCCAGCCCCTGCATTTTCGCGCAGTCGTGCCCCTTCTCGACCAGCGGGACGAGCGAACCGGTCGGCTCTATGATCGTATGCCCGATCGCCTGCGCCATGGCGTAGCCGCTGCCGGTCGAGCCGGTCGCGGGGTAGGACAGGCCACCGGTCGCAAGAATGACACAGTCTGCGGGCACGGGACCCTCCGCCGTTTTTACGCCGGTCACGCGGCCATCGGAAACGGCGATCTCCGCCGCTTTGCGCGGCAGGATACGCACATGGTATGCACGCAGGAACCGTTCGAGCGCATCCAGAACGGACTGCGACCGGTCAGAGACAGGAAAAACGCGGTTGCCGCGCTCGGTCTTGAGCGCACAGCCGTAGTCTTCAAAGAATTTCTTTGCGTCTGCGGGCGAAAAGCCCGCGAGGGCGCTGTAGAGAAAGCGCGGGTTCGTCGGGACGCTTTGCAGCACATCCTGCCACGGGCAGTCGTTCGTGACGTTGCAGCGGCCCTTGCCGGTGATGAGAAGCTTTTTGCCGAGCCGGCCGTTCTGCTCCAGCAGCGTCACCTGCGCGCCCGCCTGCGCGGCCATACCGGCGGCCATCATGCCCGCCGCGCCGCCGCCGACAACGACAATTTTATTCGACCCGCTCAAAGGCGTCATATTCATCCCAAATCCGCTCCAGATCCTCATAGGTTTTTGCCACGCTGTCCTCCTGCTGCAAGCCGACGGAGACGATCAGCGCGTTGACCACGCTCATCGGCGCGACGAGCGAGTCGACGAACGAGACCATGTTGCTCTTGGCGCACAGAACATAGTCGGCGACCTTCCCCGCCGGGGCCTCCGGCTTGTCCGTGATGGTCACGACGGTCGCGCCGGAGTCGTGTGCGTACTGCAGCAGCTTCACTGTCCGGCTGGAATAGCGCGGCAGGCTGATGCCGATGACGACGTCTTCGTGTCCCACGCGCAGAAGCTGCTCGAACATTTCGCTGGTGGCCGTGGAGGAAACAAGGCGCACGTTTTCAAAAATATTGCGGAAATAGAAATTCAGATAGTTGGCCAGCGCCGCGGACGAGCGCACGCCTACAATATAAATACACCGCGCACGCAGAATCGCGCCGACCGCACGGGTCATCTGCGCGCGGTCCAGCGCCTCCGCCGTCATGCGGATGGCGTTGGCGTCGCGCTGCAAAACGCTGGACACGACGTCCTGATTGCCGAACTGGTCGCTGGCGACCTCGATGCGCTGGACGCTGGTGAGCTTGTTCCGGACAAGCTCCTGCAGCGTCTTCTGCATCTCCGGATAGCCCGCGTAGCCCAGCTCCACGGCGAAGCGCACAACAGTCGACTCCGAAACCTCGACGGTCTTGCCGAGACGGCTGGCCGTCATAAACGCCGCCTTGTCATAGTTGGTCAGGATATAGGACGCGATCTTTTTCTGGCCTTTGGAAAAGGCGTGAATTTCGTTTTGAATACGGGTCAGAATATCTGCCGGCATAAGAAAAGCCCTCCGCCGCACGCGCTCAGCGCAAATATTTCACAATTTTCATATCTATTTATTTTACCGGCTTCCGCCGCGTTTTGCAAGCAGAAATCTGGGAAATGGGAATATTTTATACGGATTGCGCGCACCGGTTCGTCACAGCGGCGCAAGCAGTGCCGGAAGCTCCAGCAGGTCCGCCACAGCATAGTCGCACAGCGGCGAGATCGGCTCCGTCCGCCCATAGAGGCAGGTCGGGATCCCGGCATTGCGGCCGCCCTGCATATCGCTTGAGAGGCTGTCGCCGATCATGATGGACTGCGCGCGGTAGTCCTCGCCGATCTCGGCGAAAACCTTGTCATAAAACAGCTTGTCAGGCTTCTTGCAGCCCATCTGCTCGGAGATGAACACACGGTCAAAATACTGCGCCATGCCGCTGGCGGCGATGCGGCGCGTCTGAATCTCCGTGTTGCCGTTTGTCACGATAAAAATTTTGTACTGCGCGTGCAGCTGCCGCAGCGCCTGTTCGCAGTGCGGCATGAAATTGCACTGATCGCCCAATTCGCGGAAGTATGCGGCGTTAAACGCCGCCGGGTCGGCCTCCAGACCGTATTCCGCGAAAAAGACGCGGAAGCGTTCGACATAGAGTGCCTCCTTTGTGATCTCGCCCCGCTCAAAGCGCTGCCAGAGCTCCGCGTCGAGCGTGCGGTAGCGCTCCCACATCTCCGGCGTGAACGGCAGGCCGAAGGCGCGGAACGCGATGGAAAGCGCGTTCCGGGAGCTGGTCTGAAAGTCAAACAGCGTATCGTCAATGTCCATGAGCAGTGCGCGAATCGGCATATCGGGAGCCTCCCACAGTTTTTTGTTTGATTGTAGCATGATTTGTGATACAATACAAAAAGATTTTTTCAGTAAGGAGTAACCCATGCAGTCTATATCGGAAATTCTGGCGCAGGAATTAAACTGCAAGCAGGAATATATTGAAAACGTCATTGCCCTTCTGGACGAAGGCAACACCATTCCGTTCATCGCCCGCTACCGCAAGGAGCAGCACGGCGCAATGGACGACACAGCGCTTCGGACGCTCGAAACACGGCTCCAATATCTGCGCAATCTTGCCCAGCGGCGCGAGGAGGTCAAGTCCTCCATCGCCGCGCAGGAAAAGCTGACGGACGAGCTGGCGAAGGCCATCGACGAGGCGGCGACGCTGGCTGAGGTCGAGGACCTCTACCGGCCCTACAAGCCCAAGCGCCGCACCCGCGCGACCATCGCGAAGGAAAAGGGCCTCGAGCCGCTGGCGGACGCAATTTTCGCGCAGACGCTGAAAATGGACGCGCCGGAGGTGCTGGCGCAGGCATACATTGACCCTGAAAAGGGCGTGGAGACGATCGAGGACGCGCTTGCGGGCGCGTCGGATATTCTCGCCGAGCGCATCTCGGACGATGCGGACGTGCGCAAGAGCCTGCGCACGCTCATGAACCGGCGCGGCACGGCGCGTTCGGCAGCGGCAAAGGACGAGGAGGACGACAAAACCGCCGTCTACCGGCAGTATTTCGAGTTTTCCCAGCCCATTTCCCGTTTACAAAGCCATCAGGTTCTGGCACTCAACCGCGGCGAACGCGAGGGGGCCTTGAAGGTCAGCCTGTCCGTTGACCGCGACGAGGCGCTGCAATGCATCCGGCGCGGCGTCGTAAAGCCCGGCAGCCCGGCGATGGAATTTATCAAGTCCGTCTGCGACGACAGCTATGACCGGCTGCTGGAGCCCAGCATGGAACGCGAACTGCGCACGGCGCTGACGGACATGGCAAACGAGCAGGCCATTCATAATTTCGCCCTCAACCTGCGCCCGCTTCTCATGCAGCCGCCGGTAAAAGGCGCGGTCACGATGGGCCTCGACCCCGGCTACAGCCACGGCTGCAAGGTCGCCGTCGTGGACGAGACGGGCAAGGTGCTCGACACCACGGTCGTCTATCCGACGTTCGGCGAAAAACAGAAGCAGGACGCGATCGCGAAGCTTTCTCAGCTCATCAAGAAGGATAACGTGCGCCATCTTGCCATCGGCAACGGCACGGCCTCGCGCGAAACGGAGGCCATGGCCGTCGAGATGATCCATAAGCTTGGCGGCGGCGTTTCCTATATGATCGTCAACGAGGCGGGCGCGTCCGTCTATTCCGCGTCGAAGCTGGCGGCGGAGGAATTCCCGCAGTATGACGTGAACCTGCGTTCGGCAGTATCCATCGCACGCAGATTGCAGGACCCGCTGGCAGAGCTGGTAAAGATCGACCCGAAGGCCATCGGCGTCGGGCAGTACCAGCACGATATGCCGGAAAAGGAGCTGGACGCCGCGCTGGGCGGCGTGATCGAGGCCTGCGTCAACGCCGTCGGCGTCGATCTGAACACAGCCTCCGCGCCGCTTTTAAAGCAGGTCGCGGGCCTCAATGCGACGACGGCGAAAAATATTGTCGCCTACCGCGAGGAGAACGGCGCGTTCACCTCGCGTGCACAGATCAAAAAGGTGCCGAAGCTGGGGCCGAAGGCGTTTGAGCAGTGCGCAGGCTTTTTGCGTGTGCCGGAAAGCAAGCAGGTGCTCGACCGCACGGGTGTGCATCCGGAGAGCTACGACGCGGCGAAGAAGCTGGCGGAGCTGCTGGACATCGATCTCAAAAATGCCGGAAAGCCGGAAATGGCCAATCTTCCCGACAAGCTCCGCGCCTACGGTGCGGAAAAGGCTGCGGCAGAATGCGGCGTCGGCGTGCCGACGCTGCAGGATATCGTAAAAGAGCTTGTCAAGCCCGGCCGCGACCCGCGCGACGAGCTGCCCGCGCCGATTTTGCGCACGGATGTGCTGGAGCTGAAGGATCTGAAGCCCGGCATGGTGCTCAGCGGAACGGTGCGCAACGTCATCGATTTCGGCGTGTTCGTCGACATCGGCGTCCATCAGGACGGGCTTGTGCATATCTCGCAGGTCAGCAATAAATTCATCAAGCACCCGTCCGAGGTCGTCTCAGTCGGCGATGTCGTCAAGGTTGCCGTTCTGGATGTCGACCAGAAGCGCGGCCGCATCAGCCTGACGATGAAGGGCGCGAAATAACCCACGCCGCCCGCCATATTTCGACAAAATTTCGATAAACGAAACACGACCGGTTCGCGTGACCGGTCGTGTTTCTTACCTGCATATTTCTCCTGCGTATGCAAACAATAGCTTTGAAACCAGCACAAAACGAAAGGCATTGGAGGAGCAATTTATGAAAGCAACAGGCATTGTCCGGCGCATCGACGATTAGGTTATAATAGGAGCAAGGTCAGAAAGCCTTGAAAACACTGGTGTTTCGCTGATTTTGTCCATCTTTCACGAGCAAAAAGTGAGCAAAGCTCTTTGACTGCGGTAGGCTGCAACCGCACCCGTGAAAGGAGGCAGCAGCATAAAACTGAATATCATCGGGAAGCCCCGGTATTGCACTGCGCATAGCAGAACAATACCGGGGCTTTTCTTTTTTCAATCTGAAAATGGAGGTCGTACAAAATGAATGCACCCGATAAAGCCGTGGCGTTTGAAGCTCTGATGAAAAGCACTCCCGGCTTTGACCACTATGACAGCGGCTACGATGGAATCCTTCCTGAATGTCGGACTTGCCGTTTCCATCGTCCTCTATGGAAATATCAGTCCTGCGTATTCGAGGAATGCCCATATTGCATTACTAAGCAGTCCACAAAGAAGGTGATGTCCAATGAGAGCTAAAACTGGCGCGGATCGCGAGATCAGCGTCAACACCTATACCGGTGGTTTCACCACTATGCTTAACCACCACCTGAGAAACAGGAATCTGTCTCTCAAGGCGGTAGGTCTTCTCTCAAAGATGCTCAGTCTTCCTCCCGATTGGGACTATTCCATCCGTGGACTTGCAACGCTGAATACAGACGGCATTGACGGTATCAGAACGGCTATGAAAGAGCTGGAAGACGAAGGATATGTTGTTCGTGTTCAATCCAGAGACGAGCGCGGGAGAATGTCCCGCAACAAATACACGGTTTACGCACTGCCGCAGAAGGGAAAGCCGTCACCGGATTTACCGTCATCGGAAAACCCGACAACGGTTAAGCCGCCACCGGATGAACCGATGACGGTAAAGCCCACGCAAATAAATACTAATCAAGTAATTCCTAAAAAAAGAAATGACTCACTTAGTAAATATCAATCTATCAATCCTGATGGGATGGATGCGATGGATGAAAGAGAGCGTTTTGAAGAGATTATTCGAGAGAACTTGGAGGTAGATATTTTATCTCAGGACAGCCGGTATGACATTGACCGCGTGAATGAAATTATCGAAGTCATGCTGGATGCCATCTGCTCTACAAGTCCAACGCTCCGTGTCAACAATACAGATATGCCGAAGGAGGTTGTCAAATCCCGTCTCTTGAAACTGAACAGCAGCCATATTGATTATGTCTTCGACGCAATGCGGAAAAGTCCATCGGATATTCGGAACATCAGAGCCTATATGCTGACGGCACTCTATAACGCACCGGCTACGATAGACAATTACTATTCCGCGTTGGTTAATCATGATCTCTACGGCGATCAAGGAACAAAAGGCTGGTAAGCCTAAATCAGCAGGAGGTGAAAGAGTGTACTTCAAAATCCATCATGTAGGTGTGCCGCCTTAGTATGGCAGCACTCCCCCCACAATTCTCTCAGGAAGGAGGTTTTAATCGGCAATGCAGGACGAAGTAAATACCAAAGTAATTGCCATCGCCATCAAGGGCGGCAAGATCACTGCTGAGGTGCTGGAAAAGGCACTCAAGAAGTTCGTCGAGGAAATTGAAAAGGCTCAGAAGCAAGCCCGTCAGCCAAAGACCTACCAAGGCAAGCAGTCCATCAAGCACCTTGTCCAGCAGAATGCCGCCATCAACAACATCGAAGTGACGGACGGAAACATTAAGTCCTTTCAGCGTACAGCCAACAAATACGGGATTGACTATGCGCTCAAGAAGGACACCTCAGAGCAACCTCCCCGATACCTTGTTTTCTTCAAAGGTCGGGATGTGGATGTTATGACCCAGGCGTTCAAGGAGTTTTCCGCAAAAACCGTCAAGCAGAGCGAAAGACCTTCGCTCAGACAGAAACTTTCTCGCAGCCGTGAACAGGCGCAAGCGCAGCACAAAGAGAAAGTCAAGATCAAAACGAAGGATCGGGGTGTGGAGCTGTGAACAAACCCGATGTGAAGAAGCTCATTCTTCTGAACCTCCCGTATGTCTTTGCCTTTTACTTTGCGGATAAGATCGCCGCTGTGTTCCGCCTTGCACCCGGCACAGCGTTCATCGACAAGCTGACAAACGGTTTTGCCGTGTTCGGCACAGCCTTTGCAAATCCGTTTCCCAGCTTTCATCCCGTTGATCTGCTCATCGGTCTGTCGGCTGGCGTGTTGCTCAAGCTGGCAGTTTACGTCAAGGGTAAGAACCGCAAGAAGTTCCGGAAGGGCGAAGAGTACGGCTCTGCCCGCTGGGGTAAGCCGGAGGACATCAAGCCGTACATGGACCCGGAGTTTTCCAACAATGTCATTCTGACGCAGACGGAGTTCCTGACCATGAACAGCCGTCCAAAGCAGCCGA
>OGGU01001962.1_pt1 | contig 10986 bp, 8 predicted proteins | sample 1571241 | NCBI WGS metagenome assembly OGGU01 (sample SAMEA2581934, study PRJEB24529) | metagenome | biome: Human gut stool | place: China | collected 2011
CAAGGCAGCGTAAGACAACACATTCTGGATGCGTGCGGGCGCGCCGGGCAGTGCCCGGCGCGCTTTGCTGCGCGGGGCGTGACCGGCGTCGCGGCGCTTTGTGCCGCGACGGAGGGGGTGCAGATACGAAGCCAGCGCAGGAATCAACGTGTCAATCCCTCAGTCAGCCTGACGGCTGCCAGCGCCCTTTACACAAGGGAGCCAATGGGTGCGCGTCGGACGTGCCGCACGGCTTGACATATTTGCCAAATGTGATATTCTGTTTTTATTCATTTTGCCCGGTGCGGCCGGGCCGCGGAAAGAGAGGCGCAGCATGAAATACGCATTTGACAACGCAAACCTTCTCGACGGCACGAAGGATATGTGCGTACAGCCCGGACTGTGCGTGCTCACGGACGGCGAGACCATCACGGACATCGTGCCGGCCGGCACTGCCCCGGCGGGGTACACACGCATCGACCTGCGCGGGCGCTATCTGCTGCCCGGACTCATCAACATGCACGTGCATCTGGCCGGCAGCGGCAAGATCCAGAAAAAGCAGCGCGACAACGAAAAGCTCGTGCGCCGCATCCTCGGAAACCCCGTCGCGCGCGGCCGGGTCATCGACCGGCCGAAGGCGAAACGCAACGCCCGGCTCGACGCCGGGCTTGACCCCCTGCTCGCCTGAGCGGGACACTCTATATATTAAAACCAGGTGATACTATGAAAGCGCTTTCCCAGCCGCTGTTCGCCTCCCTGCGTGGGTACGACCGGGCGCAGCTCGGGCCGGATCTGTTCTCCGGCGCGCTCATCGCGCTGCTGTCCATCCCAATCTCGATGGGCTATGCTCAGCTGGCCGGCCTGCCGCCGGTCTACGGGCTGTACGGGTCGCTGGTGCCGATTCTGCTGTTTGCGATGCTCAGCACGACGCGGGAGTTCATCTTCGGCGTCGATGCCGCGCCGGCCGCCATGATCGGCACGGTGCTCGCGTCGCTCGGCGTCACGCCCGGCGGCGCGGAGGCCATGCGCATCGTGCCGGTGCTGACGCTGTACGTCGCGCTGTGGCTGGCCGTGTTCGCACTCGTGCACGCGGACAAGGCCGTCGATTACATCTCCGAGCCCGTCATGGGCGGGTTCATCAGCGGTGTCTGCTGCGAGATCATCCTCATGCAGGTGCCAAAATTGCTCGGCTCCGCGACCGGCACGGGCGAGCTGTTCGAGCTGCTGGGGCACGTTTTTGACGCAGCGAAAGTCATCAACTGGCCCACCGCGGCGCTCGGCTTCGGGACGCTCGCAATTTTGCTCATCGCGCCGCGCAAGTGGCCGAAGGTGCCGTGGGTGCTCGTGATGATGGTGCTGGGCGGGCTGCTCGGCGTGTTCGCCCCGCTGGACGACTGGGGCGTGGCGCTGCTGGCCGCCGTGCCGCGCGGCCTGCCGAAGGTCGTGCTGCCGGACCTCACCGCGCTGCCGTTTACCAAGGCGCTCGTGGCGACGCTGCCGGTCGCGGCCGTCATTCTGGCCGAGACGCTGCTGGCCTCGTCCGGCACGGCGCAGAAAAACGGCTACCGCCTCAACGGCCGCCGCGAGATCGTGACGTATGCCGTGGGCAACGTCGCCGCCGGGCTCGTCGGCTGCTGCGTCGTGTCGGGCAGCGTGTCGCGCACGGCCGTCAACGAGCGCAACGGCGGCAGAACGCAGCTCGTGTCCGTCATGGCGAGCGTGACCATGCTCGTCGTGCTGCTCGTTGCCACGCCGCTCATCCGCTTTCTGCCCGTGCCGGTGCTGACGGCCATCGTCGTCAACGCGCTCATCGGGGCGACGGAGTTCGGCATCGCGCGGCGGCTCTGGCGCGTTAACCGCGTGGAGCTCGGCATCTTCACCGGGGCGTTTTTCGGCGTGCTGCTGCTCGGCGCGATCAAGGGCGTGCTCGTGGGCATGGTGCTGTCGTTCATCGATGTGCTCATGCGCGCGGCAGCGCCCCAGCGCACCTTCCTCGGCACGCTGCCGGGCAAGGCCGGGTTTTTCCCGATCGACCGCGTCAGCGGCGTGCAGGCGCTGCCGCACATCGTGCTCTACCGCTTCAGCGGCAGCCTGTTTTTCGCCAACATCCGCCGCTTTCAGGAGGATATTGAGGGCGCGGTGCAGCCTGATACGCAGGCCGTCATCGTCGACGGCAGCGCCATCGTGAGCGTGGACATCACGGCGTGCGACCGGCTCGTCGTGCTCAACCGCAAGCTGCGCGCGCAGGGCGTGCGCTTTTACCTGACCGAGCACATCGGCGAGGTCAACGACCAGCTGCGGCACTTCGAGGCCGGGGAGCTGATCGAATCCGGCGCGGTGCGCCGCACGATCCAGGGCGCGCTGCGCGATGCCGACGCGGCCGTCGACATCGGCGGGGCGCAGCAGCGTATCCCCGACAACATGGACGATATCCGCCAGCTGCAGGAGCTCGAGTGGCTCTACGGCGCGGACGCCGAGGTGCAGATCGAGCGCAACGTGCAGCTCCTGCTCGCGCGCATGCGCACAACAGAGGACAAGGACGCGCGCCGCACGATGCTCGAGCATTTCCTCAACGAGGACTTTCACTTCGGCAGCATCGACACCGACGAGGTGCTGCTGCACCTCGAGGGCCACACGGACGAGCTGGCCGCGCTGCTCGGCAACTCCGAGGACGATGTGTTTACCGACCTCGAGGCCGAGCGCGACAGCCTCATCGACCGCGTCGAGCAGGAGCACCCCGAGTTCGTCGAGCACGTGCGCGAGCGGCGCGACCACCTCGACCACGATTTCCGCGCAAATCATCCCACGAGCGCGGCGCGCATCGAGGCCCGCCGGACGCAGCTGCACGCGCGCATCGAGCACGAGCGCGCCGAACGCAGCGCTCGCCGCGCCCAGCATCAGGCGGAGCTGTCCGAGCGGCACGCCGAGCACATGGCCGCGTATCAGGAGCGGCACGAGCAGCACGCCACCGAGCAGCAGCTGCGCCATGAGCAGCAGCTCGAGGCGCGCCTGCGCCGTCAGGCGGAGAAGCAGGTGGCGCGCGAGCAGCGGCAGGCGGCGGAGCTGGCCCGCAAGGCGCAGAACGCGGCCGAGAAGGCCCAGCGCCACGCGCAGCACGCGGCGGAGCGCGCGCAGCGGCAGGCCGATCATCTGGCAGAAAAAGCGCAGCGCCATGCCGACCATGCGGACGAGCGTGCGCAGCGCCATACCGAGCGCGCGGATGCCCGCGGCCACCGCGAGGACGACCGGGACTGAGCGCACGGCAGCGGAATACGGAAGGAAACCGGAAGGGGCGGATGCTCCTTCCGGTTTTTGCTGTGTGTGCGGATCGCAGGGTGGGGTGTTTCGGTGTAAGGGGAAGGCGGCACGGCGCTTTGCGCCGCGACGGAGGGGGTGCAGATGCGCGGCTGGTACAAAACTGAGCGTGTCAATCCCTCAGTCAGCCTGACGGCTGCCGGCTCCCTTTACACAAGGGAGCCAAGGGCGCATACAGGCGGCGGTTTTCGGGCTTTGCCGTGCGCAGCGGGTCGGCCGCTGTCGCGGTGACAAGACACGTGTCGGAATATCGGTTTACATAACACATATATGCATTCGACACATTCTGTCTGTCGAACGCAGGCGAGATATTGCGGTTTGCTTCGAAAAATTGTACCTTTCGACGGTTATGATCGGATTATGTCAACAGAAAACTAGAGCAATTCGCCAAAAATCACATTGTTCTTCCATTCCAGATATGGTAAAATATCCTCGCAAGACAGGGGAAACGAGCGATTTGGCAGAGAGCTGACCGCAAGCCTGAATTTTTGCGGAGGAGAATGTTATGGAAACGAAAATCAGTGTTCTGCTGGCTGATCCCGGCGAACAGTACCGCGCGGCCTATTCCAAGGCCATCGGCCAGGAGACGGACATGGAACTGGTCGCCCAGACGGACAATGGGCTGCGCGCGGAAGAACTCATCACCAAATTTCAGCCCGACGTCGTGGTGCTCGACCTCGTGCTGCCGAATCTGGACGGCCTGTCCCTGCTGACGCATCTGCGGGCGAAAAATGCATCGTCGCGCGTGATCGTCACCTCCGCGATCTGCAACGATCAGGTGCTGATGGAGTGTGCGGAGCTCGGCACGACGTACTTTATGCAAAAGCCGTTTGACCCGCCGCTGCTCGTGCAGCGCATCCGCCAGACGGCCCGGCCGCGCCAGCGCACCGGCGGCGCGGGCACGCAACTCGCCGCGGCAGAGCCCGAGCCCTCGCTCGAGAGCGTCGTTACCGACGTCATCCACGAGATCGGCGTGCCCGCGCACATCAAGGGCTACCAGTACCTGCGCGAGGCGATCTTGCTGACCATCGACGACATGGACATCATCAACTCCGTGACGAAGGTGCTCTATCCCGAGGTCGCGCGCAAGTTCAACACGACGCCCTCGCGCGTCGAGCGCGCCATCCGGCACGCGATCGAGGTCGCGTGGGATCGCGGCGATATCGAGACGCTGCAGAAGTTTTTCGGCTACACGGTCTCGAACATCAAGGGCAAGCCGACGAACTCGGAGTTCATCGCCATGATCGCCGACTGCCTGAGCCTGCGGCAGAAGCAGGCGAGCGTGCACTGAATGCGCAGCAGGAGAAAAAGAGGATGCAGAAAGCCCCCGGACGAAATGTCCGAGGGCTTTCTGTCAAAAAAGTGCTGCTTTTTTGAAAAAGAGGTTTGCACCGCAGCGCATGCGCTTGCAGGAGCAGAGGGTCACGGTGTGACCACAAGGACGCAAAATGTTTGTTTGTTCACGCTATTGGAAAACGTGACCTTGGTAACTAAGGTTCTTGCACACGACTCGTTGGTCTTTCGTTCCACACGCAGGCTCGTTGTGCTGCCGTACCACTTATCTTCCGTGAAAGAAATATCAGCACCGGAACCTGCACGATCGGTCGAGATCGTGACATCCGCACCAAAATTAGCCGTGAGAGTAATGAACTTGCAAGGGTCATTTTTGTCTAAAACAACAATACCCTCGTCTACCCTGAAATTATTTGAGGCGTAGCCATATGTGCCGCTAGTCAGCGCGTCTTTCAGCGTATGATACATACTCGTTGCTTCCTGAAGCTGGTCCACTTTTGCACTTTTCTGCGCAAGCTGCGTCTCCAGCGCAGAGGTCGTCTGTATGCCCCAGATTAAAGCGGCAATGGTGGATACGAAGAAAATCACCGATAGAAGCGGAAATAGAAATTTTGGGACTTTCAGGTTCTGGATGCGTCTGCGGGAACATTTTTGTGAACTGAGGTCCGGTGGTGTTGCAACGTCGATAGAAACAGACTCGGAGAGGCAATTCTGCGTGTCTGCCTCAATATGCGCTCCGCAATATTGACAAAATACGCTGTCGTCAGGCAACGCAGTATTACATTTTGGACACCGCAATTTCTTCATCCTCCTTGAGAATTTCAAGACCGCATTGACTGCAGAATTTGCTGCCTACATCGAGCTTGTTCCCACACTTCCTGCAAAATAAAATAGGCGGCGGGACAGTCGTGTCAATTTCAGTAGGGGGTGTCGGCGAAGCAAACGCTTGCGGAGAAATTGTGGTTACGTTGGGGAGTAGCGGCGCGTCTGTGTTTGAAAAGATAGTGGTCCACAGGATGTATGGGGCGGCGGATTTGCTCAAGTCGGAAATGAGAAGAGCAGTCCAAACCAGAAAGTTCACGACATAGCAGTATATTCGATATTTTTTCTTGGAAATCGGTGTTTTTCTTAAAAGAGCAAAGACAAGGGGAAACGTGCCATAAGCAACGAGTGTGATTGCCAAAGAAATCAGGAAACCCAAAACGGTGTATCGATCCATAGCTTGTATTTCAACCGGCCTTTCCACTGTCGAACAGTTATATGTACGTGTCGATAACTTTAATATTAACAGCACAAACATTTTCTGTCAAGAACTGTTGGGTGACGTAAGGAACCGGAGACTGTCAGGCACGTCAAACTCCTTAGAAGACCGAAGGAGAATGCGGCAAAGCCCCCGGACGAAATGTCCGGGGGCTTGCTGTACGATTGGGATAAAACTTTGCGGGGGAGACTTGCGGGGGCAAAGCTTTATGCGCTGCGCCTGCTCAGCCGAACAGGGCGAGGAAATCATCGAGATTGCGGTAGCTGCCGCCCTGCGGCGTCAGATCCGGCGCGGAGGCGTAGGCGCTGCCCGGCGTGGCCGTGACGGCGAGGGTGGCCGAATCGACCTGCGTGCGCAGCGTGATCTGGCTCGGCGTGAGCGAGATATACAGCGGCGACGCCGCGATGTTCGCCGTGATGTTCAGCGCCCCGTCGGCATAGCCGAACGCGGAGATCGCACCGACGACATTCGCAAACGACAGGTGCTCGAAGAAGTAGGTATAGGCCTCGATGGCGTTCTGCACGGTCTGGCGGTCGATGCCCGGCGTGATGGTGAGCACGGCGTAGAGCGCCCGCTCGAGCGAGTTCATGGACGCCTCGACATGGTGCCAGCCGTAGTCGATATAGACGCGGTCGTTCCAGAACGTGACGGTCAGGTCGCGGCCGAGGATCTGCGACACGGCGCGCGCTGCGACGGGCTTGCCGAGCGAGAGCACGACGTCGGTATCGAGGCTGTAGCCGTTGACGGACACGGTCGCGTCCATGCCCATGGCCTGCGCGCCGACATAGCGCTCGAGCACGGGGGCGAAGGGCTGCAGCTGCGAGAGGGTGACATAATTGCCGTTCGTGGGATGCAGCGTGGTGGCGGAGCCGGACGTGCCGGTGATCGTCACGCGCACCGTCCAGCCCGAGGCCGTGACGGTCACGCTGTTGGCCGAGAGCGCGGCGGAGACGGCGTTGCCCGCGATGTTGAGCTGCGCGTGCAGCGCGTTATTCGACCACGCGAGGTCCTGGATGCTGTTCACGGCGGACTGCGGCGTGAGCTCGCGGAAAAACTGCGCGTAGGCATTGCCGGCGGCAGCGGCGTCGCCCGCGCCGGCGAGCTTTCCCGCCCAGGCGACGAGGTCTTTGATCTCGCTGCCCGTGCCGCTGACGTGGATGTTCCCGGCCGAGACGTACACCGTGCTGCCGATGTACTCGGCCGTGACGGTCACGCCGTCGACCGTGGTGGTGAGCGCGGCGTCATAGCCGCCGGAGGTGCGGGTCACGGTGGCCGTGCCCGAGAGGCTCAGCGGCCCGCTGAGCGCGACGTTGAAGGTCGCGGTTTTGGCGGTCGCCGCGTCCATGAGGGGGCTCACGAGGCTCAGCGCGCCGGTCAGGTCGGTGTAGCCGCTGAGCGACTGCACCTGGAAGCCGCCGTAGTACGGCGTGGCGGTGACGTGCATGCGCGCGCCGCCGAAGTTGAGCGCCACGTCCGCGCGCGTCAGGCGCAGGGCGTCCGGGTTGGTGAGCAGGACGGTGCCGGAGATCATCGGGTCGTTGAGCCGGATGGTCATGCCGGTGTCGGTTTGCTGCATGGCGACGTTTTTCGTCAGCGCGGTCATGCCGGCCGCGTCGAGCGAGATGTTCGGGATCTGCACACCGAGGTAGCCCGCGACCGTGCGCGCCGCGTCGATCGTGTCGGACGCGCGCAGGACGATCTTCTGGCTGCCGAAGGCGATGTACACGCGCTCGTTGCTGTAGGCGGCGAAGAGGTCCACGCCCGCGACATTGCCGCGCACCTGGAAGGTGGTCTGGTCAATGTCCACGTGCGCCGTCAGGCCGTAGGACTGGCCGTTGGCCGTGACGGTGAGGCTGTAGTTCGGCGTGCGGCGGAAGAAGTCGCGCACGATGGCCTGCGTGTCCTGTCCGCCGTCGGAGAGCTTGCCAAGGTTGTTGGGGTCGTATTCCGTCTCGAGGTAGTGCTGGAACTCGGTCTGGTCGTCGGTCACGGCGCCGAAGTCCGAGAACACCTCGGTGAGCGTGCTCGTGCAGTTGAGGCTGCCGAGGCCGGACATGGACACGGCGTAGCTCTCCACGGTGTCCATCTGCAGCAGATCCCAGTTGGCGTCAATGGTCCAGACCATGTGCACGGCCGAAAACTCGGGGTTTTTCGACGCGCCGCTGTAGGTGCGCACCTGGTGGCGGTAATACGCGCTCGCGCCGGACGGCTCGAGGTCGAAGGTGAGGGTGTAGGTGCCGTCGTCGTTGGCGGTCATGGTGGGGTTGAGCACCGTGTCGCGGCTGATGACGTAGTTGCTGAGGTTGCGCGGGTCCTGCCCATAGGCGTCCTCATAGTCCTGCTGCGAGATGGCCACGATCTGGTCGCTCCAGGTGGCGGTGTCGCCGCTGATGGAATCGGCCTTGCGCACGAGGATCGCCCCGTCCTTGAAGTACTTCTGCTCGCCGAGCTTGACGAACATGCTCGTGCTGATGGCCTCGGTAAAGACGCTGTCGCTCGTGACGACGCGCACGTTGTGCACGGCCTGGTTGTAGTCGATGAAGCCGACCTTTGCCTTCGTCTGGCCGGTCGTCTCGGAGCGGTAGGTCTCCTGATCCATGACGCCGGTCGTAATGTAGATATTGTCCTCCGCGGTCTGGCCGGAGGGGTCGCCGTCCGGGCGGGTAAGCGTTGTGCTCGCGCCGCCGGCGCCGTCATCGTCGCCGACGCCGGCCGCGCCGGGAATGATGATCGCCGCCGCGATCGCCAGCGCCAGCAGCGCGCCGCCGATGACATAGGTGCGCTTGCCGTGCTTGCGGCGTGTCGGGCGCGCGGCGCTCTCCGAGGGCACCAGCTCGCTGTCGGCGATGTCCGGCGCGGCCTCGTCCGCCGTCGGCTTGCGCCGCCAGGTCGGCAGATGGAAAGTCTGTTTGCTCATGATATCCGTCTCCCTTGCAGGTGATGCCTGACGTGCATATCGTCAGGAAAATCACATTTCTTCATGACTTCATTATACGGCAGGGACTTTTCAAATGCATCCTCCGCGCGCGCGAGCGGTAGAAACGTTGGGAGAAGGCGATTCTACCAGCGGGAGAATGACAGGATTTAGGTGGAACGTGGCTCTTGCGGCCGAACGCCCGGCGTGGTATACTCATAGCATGGATGATGTGAGAGGCGCGCTCGCCGCCAACCTTGCCGAGCTGAGAAAAGAAGAAAACCTGACCCAGGCCGAGTTTGCCGCGCAGTTCAATTACTCCGACAAGGCCGTGTCCAAGTGGGAGCGGGGCGATTCCCTGCCCGACGTCGTGATGCTCAAGACCATCGCCGACCTTTACGGTCTGCGCGTGGACGATCTGCTGACGGACGGCGGCGTGGCGGCCGCATACGCCGCAGCGACGGAGTCCGGCGGCGAAAAGCAGCACGACGCCTACCTCATGTCGAAGGTGCTCATCGCCGCCATGTGGGTGACGATGGTGTGGGTCGTCGCGGTCGTCGTGTTTTTGTATTCGCAGTTCAGCATCGGCAAGATGTACTGGATGGCGTTCGTGTGGGCGGTGCCGGTGTCGTTCGCCGTGGCGTTCCTCTTCTCCCGCCACTGGGAGGGGGAGACGACGCTGCAGTGCGTGTTTTCGTCCCTGTTCGTGTGGAGCACGATCACGGCGTTTTATTTTCAGTACCTGCAGTATAACATCTGGGCCGTGTTCTTTGTCGGCGTCCCGGTGCAGATCGCGCTCATCCTCGGCACGAAGCTCCACCGCGCCGGCGTGCACTGGCTGCGCCGGTGAAAAAACCGAAAATACCGCTTGACGGCCGGCCGCGCACGTGCTATACTCCCTCCTAATGGCAGGCCGAAAGGCCGGGCGGCGTCCGCGCCGCAGCAGACAGGATATCACCGCGTCTGTGGGACTCATATGCCCCACAGGCGCTTTTTTTGTGCGAAAGGAGTCTTTTTATGCGTACACGCACTTCCACCGCGCCCGATGACGCCAAGCGCGTGACCATGCAGGTGTCCACCGTCGGCATCGTGTGCAATGCGGCCCTGACGGTGTTTAAGCTCGTTGCCGGTATCGTGGCGCACTCGTCGGCCATAGTGGCCGATGCCGTGCACTCGGCGTCCGACATTCTCGGTTCGCTGATCGTGATGATCGGCGCGATCTTTTCTCACAAGGCGGCCGACGCCAGCCACCCCTACGGGCACGAAAAGCTCGAGTGCATCGCGTCCATCCTGCTGGGCAACATCCTCGTGCTCGTCGGCGCAGCCATCGGCTACGCGGGCGTGATGAAGATCGTCCGCGGCGAGACGCTGGCTGCCCCCGGCGTGCTCGCGCTCATCGCGGCGGTCGTGTCCATCGGCGTGAAAGAGGGGCTGTACTGGTACACGATCGCGGCGGCCAAACGCATCCGCTCCGTGTCGCTCAAGGCTGAGGCGTGGCACCACCGGTCCGACGCGCTGTCGTCCATCGGCAGCTTTGCGGGCGTGCTCGGCGCGCGGCTCGGCGTGCCCATCCTCGACCCCATCGCGTCGATCGTCATCTGCCTGTTCATCTTCAAGGTGGCCTTCGGCATCTTCCGCGAGAGCATCGACCGTCTCGTCGACCGCGCGGCTGACACCGACACCGTCGCCGCCATGCGCGAGACGATGCAGCGCACCCCCGGCGTCGTGCGCGTGGACGATATTAAGACGCGGCTGTTCGGCAGCCGGACGTATGTCGACGCCGAGATCGCGGTCGACGGCGCGCTGCCGCTGCGGGACGCGCACGTCATCGCCGAGGTCGTGCACCACGAGCTGGAGCGCGACTACCCGGACGTCAAGCACTGCACCGTGCACGTCAACCCGGCGTGACGCGGGCGGGAAAAGGGAAAAAACGTGCGAAGGGCCGCCCGAAAGGGCGGCCCTTTTTGCGCGCGCGGCAGACGACAGAATGTCGTTTTCTTCGCGCGGAAAGCGCGGGAAAAGCGCGCCAAGAGCGCGCTAAGAAACCGCTAAGAAACATTTTGAGGCCCTTTTGTCGACATGAAATCGTGCATTCGCGCGGATTCGACACGGGCGGCGATGAGCAGTTTACATAACACCTGACGTGCGAACGAAAAAGCCTGCGGCCGCAAGGCTTAATAGTGACAAGTAACTATTTTGTCGCAGAGAACGGTGTGACCCGAAG
>OGGU01001972.1_pt1 | contig 10933 bp, 9 predicted proteins | sample 1571241 | NCBI WGS metagenome assembly OGGU01 (sample SAMEA2581934, study PRJEB24529) | metagenome | biome: Human gut stool | place: China | collected 2011
GGCCCAGGTTCAGGATGGTATCCATCATGCCGGGCATGGAGGCCCGGGCGCCGGAGCGGACGGAGACCAGCAGGGGATTCTCGTGATCGCCGAACTTCTTACCGGTGATCTTCTCCATCTTCTCGATGTATTCCATGATCTCGGCCATGATGGCGTCGTTGATCTGGCGGCCATCCTCATAATACTGGGTGCAGGCCTCGGTGGTGATGGTGAAGCCCTGGGGCACGGGCAGGCCGATGTTGGTCATCTCGGCCAGATTGGCGCCCTTACCGCCCAGCAGCTCGCGCATTTTGGCGTTGCCCTCGGTAAAGAGATAGCAATACTTCTTACTCATTTAGTTCCCTCCGTATATCAATAAAATTACGAACACCTCATTATAGGCATATCTCCCGCCAAAAGCAAGAACATTTTCGCAAAAAGGAATCTTTTTGCCATTATGGCCGAAAATTACCGGGAATATTCTCCCGACAGGAAACTATTTTTTGCGGAAAAGCCGCGCCTGCGCCTTGCGGAGGAACCCGGGGGTGTGTTATACTTATAGAATCGGTTCGTATGACCATCACAGCGGCCATGGAAGGGAGGGTGGACCATGGGGCAGCTTCTGCCGGAAAACAGCACATTGGCCCGCCGCCTGCGCCGGGCCGCCCAGGGCGGCGCATTGCCCCATGCCATCATTTTCTCCGGCAGCGGGGACCGCATGGCCGCCGCCCGCTTCGCCGCCGCCGCCATGGAGTGCCAGGCGGAGGGGGGGCGGCCCTGCCTGCAATGCCGCCAGTGCCGCAAGGTGATGGAGGACATCCACCCGGACGTGCAGACGGTGCAGGACCCCGACCACCGGGAGCTGCCGGTGGACCTGCTGCGAAGCCTGCGGCAGGACGCCTATATCCGGCCCAACGACGGGGCCGCCAAGGTGTATATCTTCCCGGACTGCGACGCCCTGAACCAGCGGGACCAGAACGTGCTGCTGAAGCTGGTGGAGGAGGGTCCGCCCTATGCGGCCTTCCTGTTCTGCACGGAAACGGCGGCGACCCTGCTGCCCACCATCCGCTCCCGCTGCGTGGAGTGGAAGCTCCGGGGCGGGGACGAGGACGCCCGGGACGACACCGCCCGGGACCTGTGCCGGGTCTTTGCCAGCGGACAGCTGCTGCCGGTGAGCCAATACCTAGTGGGGCTGGAGAACAAGCGCCTGAAGCGGGAGCAGCTGCAGCAGCTGCTGGAGGCCGGATGGCGCGCCGCCGCCGAGGCCCTGCTGGCCGCCTATGGAAAACCGGACCCGGCGGATATCCCCGGGGCGGAGGAGCTGCGCCGGGGCCTTACCGTCCGGCAGCTCCGGGGCCTGACGGAGCTGATGAAGCGCTATTGCCTGGAGTGCCGCTATAACGTGGGCGTGGGCCATGTGCTGGGAGCCCTGTGCGCCGGGTGGCAGGAGCTGCTGTGAGAGACATGAGCTATACGGATATACGAAAGGATTTAACCATATGACAACTGTGATCAGCGTCCGCTTCCGCAGCGGATGCAAAACCTACTTCTTTGACCCCGGCGACGTGCAGGTGCAGACCGGGGACCACGTCATCGTGGAGACGGCCCAGGGCCTGGAATACGCCCAGTGTACCATGGGCAACCACCCGGTGGACGACTGCTGCGTCATCCAGCCCCTGCGGCCCATGGTCCGGGTGGCCACGGAGAACGACCACCGGACGGCGGCCCACAACCGCGCCCGGGAAAAGGAGGCCTTCGACATCTGCCAGAAGAAGATTCTCCAGCACAAGCTGGAGATGAAGCTGGTGCGGGTGGAGTGCAGCTTCGAGGGGAACAAGATTCTGTTCTTCTTCACCGCCGACGGGCGGGTGGACTTCCGGGAGCTGGTAAAGGACCTGGCGTCGGTGTTCCGGGCCCGCATCGAGCTGCGGCAGATCGGCGTCCGGGACGAGGCCAAGATGCTGGGAGGCCTGGGGATCTGCGGCCGCCCCTTCTGCTGTGCCCAGTTTCTGGATGACTTTGTGCCCGTGTCCATCAAAATGGCCAAGACCCAGAGTCTGTCCCTGAACCCTACGAAAATTTCCGGCACCTGCGGGCGGCTGATGTGCTGCCTGAAATATGAGCAGGACGCCTATGAGGACGCCCTGAAGCGCATGCCCAAAAACGACTCCTTTGTCCAGACCCCCGACGGCCCCGGCAACGTGTGCGAGGTGAACGTGCTCCGGGAGACCATGAAGGTCCGGCTGGACGAAAAGCCGGATTCCCCCCGGTGCTATCACAACTGTGAGGTGTGCGTCCTGCGCAACGGCAAAGGAAGCCGTGACGGCATCCAGGTGCCCCAGGAGCGGCCCGAGCGGTATGTGGAGGAGCGGCCCGAGGAGGAGGTCCCCATGCCGTTGGTCATCGCGGACTTTGACCCCGACGCCCCCGCCCGGGAGGAGCGTCCTCCCCGCCGCCGGAACGACCGCCGCAGAAAGGGCGGCAGCCGTCCCCAGCAGGCCGGGGAAAAGGCCCCGGAAAAGGCCGAAAAGCCCCGCCAGACGGAGAAAAAGCGTCCGGAGGCCACCAAGACTGAGGACAAGCCCCGCAGCCGCCGCCGCAAGTCCGGCGACCGGCCCCAGGAGGGCGGCAGCCGTCCCCAGGCGGCCAAGAATCCCCCCAAGCCCGCCGCCCCCAAGCCGCCCCAGAAGCCCGCAGGCGAGGCCCAGGAGGGGGCCCAGTCCCGCCGCCGTCCCCGGCACCGGGGTGGACGCCGCAGAAGCGGCGGCGGCAGCTCCCCGGCATCGGAGGGCTGAGCCGTGGGAAAGTTTGACGGCGTGCTCATCGCCAGCGATTTTGACAACACCATGGTGTATACCGAGGGGGCCCTGCGCAGCGGCGGGCCCGTCCCGGCCATACCCCGGGAAAACCGGGACGCCATCGAGTATTTTATGGCACAGGGCGGGACATTTTCCGTGGCCACCGGCCGGGCCCTGCCCTCCTTCGCCAGCGTTATGGACGGTGCTGTTCAACGGCGCGGCCATCTACGACTTCCCGGCGGGGCGGTATCTGCGCACCGCCTTTCTGCCGGAGTGCATCCGGGATCATGTGCGACAGCTGTCCCAGCTGATGCCGGGCCTGACCTTCGAGATTTATCACGACGACAACTCCATCCACGTGGTGAATCCCAACGAGATCACCGCCCGCCACCTGCACCTGACCCATACCCCCTCCCAGCAGATCGCCAGCCTGGACCAGGCCCCGTCGCCTATCTCCAAGCTGCTGTTCGAGGAGGAGCCCCAGCGGCTGCGGCAGCTGGAGGAGGCCATCCGGGCCCAGGACTGGAGCCGGGAGTACGAGGTGGTGGCCTCCGCTGTGAACCTGCTGGAGATCACCGCCCGGGGAGCCAACAAGGGTGGCATGGTCCGCCGCCTGGCGGAGCTTCTGGGCGTTCGGCAGGAGAACGTCTGCTGCGTGGGGGACCACGCCAACGACATCCCCATGCTGGAATACGCCGGCATGGCCTTCGCCCCGGAAAACGCCATTCCGGCGGTGCACCGGGTGCCGGGGATCCACATCCTGCCGGACTGCCGGGAAAACGCCATGGCCGCCATGATCGAAATTCTGGACCGGCGCTATTCATAAAGGAGAAATCACCATGGAAAACACCCTGACTCTGTATGTGCGCTATCTGGCCAAGCCCGGCTGCCGGGAGACCTTCCTGCGCCAGCTGACCACCCATGGCATCATCGACGCCATCCGCCGGGAGGACGGCTGCCTGCGGTATGACTATTTCCTGTCCGTCCAGAATGCCGACGAGATCCTCCTGGTGGAGCAGTGGCAGACGGAGCAGCAGCAGCAGGCCCACCTGCGGGCCCCCCACATGGACCAGCTGCGCCGGCTGAAAAGCGAGTATGTGGCCGACGCCCGACTGGGCCGGGTCCGCCTGGATTGAGAGGCCCCTATGCTGTTTGACACCCACGCCCACTATGACGACGACCAGTTCGACGGCGACCGGGAGACCCTGCTGGCCTCCCTGCCGGAGCAGGGCGTCGGCCTGGTGGTGAATCCCGGCTGCACCGTGGCGTCCTCCCGGACGGCGGTGGAGCTGGCCCATCGTTTTCCCCATGTCTACGCCGCCGTGGGCATCCATCCGGAAAACTGCGGCGATTTTCGCCCGGAGGACCTGGACGCCATCCGCGCTCTGGCCCGGGAGGACAAGGTGGTGGCCATCGGCGAGATCGGCCTGGACTACTACTGGCCGGAAAATCCCCCCCGCCCCCTGCAGCAGCAGGTGCTGCGCAGCCAGCTGGCCCTGGCCCGGGAGCTGTCGCTGCCGGTGATCATCCACGACCGGGACGCCCACGCCGACACCATGGCCATCGTCCGGGAATTTCCCGGCCTGCGGGGGGTGTTCCACTGCTTCGCCGGGTCCGTGGAAATGGCCCGGGAGCTGGTGGATATGGGGTGGTACCTGTCCTTCAACGGGGCGGCCACCTTCAAAAACGCCCGGAAGGCCCCGGAGGTCATCCAGGCCGTACCCATGGACCGGCTGATGATCGAAACGGACGCCCCCTACCTGACCCCGGTGCCCTACCGGGGCCGCCGCAACGACTCCACCTACGTTCACCTGGTGGCGGAGAAGATTGCCCAGCTGCGGGACATGACCCCGGCAGCGGCGGAGCAGGCCACCTGGGACAATGGAAAACGCTTCTTCGGAATCCGATATTGAGACTGCCCAAAAAGGGCAAAGCCCTTTTTGGGCAAAAGGCTCGCACTTGATTTGCCGCCTGCGGGCGGCAAACTCTGCGAGGCTTTTCTTGAAAAACGGAAAGCCCGGCAATTGCCGGGCTTTTTCTTTTGATGAAAAAGTTTCACATCAATAAATTTATATCACAGAATCGTATAGGCATTTTGCACAAAACGTCCGAAACCGCCGTATGAATACCCACAAAGGCCGCTGGATCAGCCTGATTTTTGTGACATAATTCACAAAGTTCTGCATAAAATGGGGCTGTGATTTTGACTGAGGCGAAAGGGCACAGCCCAGAAAGGAGGGGAAATCTGTAAGAAATCAATCAAGGAAGCTGTGCCGGTTGACAAGATAGCGTTAAGAAGCCTGTATATTGCTTTACACAAGAAAACAGTCATGGTAAAGTGACCATAGCCCCCTTCCGGACAAAGCGGGACATCCATATGAGTAAGGAGAGAAAGCAATGGAAGAAAGAAAAGGCTTTGGGTCCAATTTTGGATTCCTCATGGCGGCCATCGGCTCAGCCGTCGGCTTGGGCAACATCTGGGGCTTCCCCAATAAGATGGGTGCCAACGGCGGCTTCACATTCCTCATCATCTATCTGATCCTGGCGGCGTGCTGCGGCTTCATCGTTATGATGGGCGAGCTGGCCCTGGGCCGCAAGACCGGCCGGGGCGCCATCGGCGCTTACAAGGTCCTGTCCAAGAGGTTCAAGTGGCTGGGCTGGCTGGGCGTTCTGTCGGCGTTCCTGATCCTGGGCTTCTACTGCGCCCTGGGCGGCTACTGCCTGAAGTATGTGACCCTGAACGTGGGCAACCTGTTCCATGCCGGCTTCGGCACCGGCACCCTGGACGGCGCCGGCGTGTTCGGCGCCCTGATGGCCAACCAGGGCGAGGCCGTGATCTACGGTCTGATCTTCGTGGCCATCACCATGGTCATCGTGATGGGCGGCGTCGGCGGCGGTATCGAAAAGGTCTGCTCCGTGGGTATGCCCGCTCTATTCGTGATGCTGGTGATCTGCATCATCCGTTCCTGCACCCTGGAGGGCGCGTCAGAGGGCCTGAAGTATATGTTCGTCCCCGGCTGGGCTCTGGCCAACGGCGTCATCAAGGAAGCGCCTGACTTCTTCTCTGTAGTATCCACAGCAGGCGGCCAGATGTTCTTCTCCCTGTCCCTGGGCATGGCGGCCATGATCACCTACGGCTCCTATCTGGATAAGAAGGAGAACCTGCAGAAAAACGCCATCATCATCGTGGTGATGGATACCCTGGTGGCCCTGATGGCCGGTCTGTGCGTGATCCCCGGCCGTTTCGCCCTGGACCCCACCGGCACGCTGGGCGGCCCCTCCCTGCTGTTCGTCACCATGCAGAACGTGTTCGACCGCATGGGCGCTGCAGGCCCCATCTTCGGCATCCTGTTCTACCTGCTGGTGGTGTTTGCCGCCATCTCCTCCTCCATCTCCCTGCTGGAGGTCATCGTGGCCCACTTCGTGGATGATGCCCGCGACGCCGGTAAGGGCGACAAGCGCAAGCCTTATTCCATCCTGGCTGCCATCGCTGCCGGTGTCCTGTGCGTGCTGGTGTGCCTGGACGGCCTGGGCGAAAACGGCATTGCCCCCGCCACCCTGCTGAACATCGAGGCCAGCGGCTGGAGCGATTGCTGGCTGGACTTCTTCGACTGCGTGGCCGAGGGTATCCTGATGCCCCTGGGCGCTCTGCTGATGTGCATCTGCATCGGCTGGGAGCTGGGTCCCCAGATCGTGGACGACGAGTGCTGCCTGGAGGGCAACCGCTTCAAGAGCAAGGCATTCTTCAACGTGTGCGTGAAGTATATCACCCCCATCATCATGATCCTGATTCTGGCCGGTCAGCTGGACAGCTTCTTCGGCCTGGGCTGGTTCTCCTGATGGAGCCAAACCTGTAAAAGCATCATGGTTATCCGGAGGGTCCGCCGACAGGCGGGCCCTCCGATGCGTTATTTTGCGTTATTTGTTGCATTTTCTCCTGGAATATGTTACAATTTATCCCACTATGCAAGAAGAAATGCACGAGGAAGGAATCATTTTATGAAGCACGAACCCAAGCCGCCCCGCCGCAAGCTCCGGGACCTGGGGCCCATCATCCGCCGCCACCCGGCGGTGTTCGCCGTATACCTGGTGCTGCGTCTGATCGTCATCGCCGTTCTGGTGTCCTCCATCCTCCGGCGGGAGTATGAGAGCGCCTTCATCTGCCTGCTGGTGCTGGTGCTGTTTATGCTGCCCTTCTTCATCCAGCAGAACTTCGGCATCGAGCTGCCCTCCGCCCTGGAGATCATCATTCTGCTGTTCATCTTCGCGGCGGAGATCCTGGGGGAGCTGGGGTGCTATTTCATCACCTATCCCTATTGGGACTCCATGCTCCACACCACCACGGGGTTCCTGTGCGCCGCCACGGGCTTCGCCTTGATTGACATCCTCAACCGCAACAGCCGCATCAAATTCCAGCTTTCGCCGGTGTATGTGGCCCTGGCAGCCTTCTGCTTCTCCATGACCGTTGGCGTCATGTGGGAGTTTTTCGAGTTCGGCATGGACCGGCTGTTCCACATGGACATGCAGAAGGACACCGTGATCCAGTCCGTCACCTCCGTGATGCTGGACCCCACCAACAGCAACATCCCCGTCACCATCGACGGCATCCACTCCGTGGCCGTCAACGGCCAGGACCTGGGCTTTGACGGATACCTGGATATCGGCCTGTATGACACCATGGAGGACCTGTTCGTGAACTTCGTGGGAGCCGTGGTGTTCAGCACCATCGGATATTTCTATATCAAGCACCGGGGCCGGGGCAAGCTGGCCCGGGCCTTCATCCCCACCATTACGGAGGAGGAGCCGGAACAGGAAGCGGAATAAAATACATCCCCCGCCCGACTCTGCTTGCCGCAGGGCCGGGCGGGGGATTTTTATCAGTATCAGAACCGCATGGGGTACTTGTTGGTGAAAAAATCCAGGCCATTCTGGCTTAGGGGGGTGAAGGTCCCCACCTGGCGCAGGCCGCCGTCATAGAGATACAGCTGCTCCGGGGACTCCGAGCGGTATTCCATCACCCCTGCCAGCACGCCGCCCTTATACACGGCGTCCATGCCGTGATAGCTGCCCCCTGCATAGAGGATCCGGTTGACGATCAGCACATCGTCATAGCATCCCACAATCACAACGCCCTCATATCCCCATTCCGGGCTGTTGGGCGTTCCCTCCGGCCAAAGGGTGTCCAGCCGGGCAATGTCCAGGGGCTCCGTGACCTCCTGGGTCACCGGGTCAAAGGCCAGTATGGTCTCTCCTGCCGCCATATACAGCTTGCCGCCTGAATAGACCGGATTCTCAACCAGAACATCGGAAGCATAATCGGAGCCTACCTCCATCCGGGTCCACTCCGCCTGGCCCGGTTGTCCCTGGGGATACCGGGCCACGGAGACGGTAAGTCCCGTCACCAGGCCGCTCTGATCTGACTCGGACTTGTAGTAGACGGCCACCACCGTGTCCCCGTCCAGAACCACCTGGCGCAGGGCTCCCTCGGATTCCGGCGGCGTCTCCCGCAGGGTCTCGCCGTCCTTGGTACAGGCGAATGAGCCGTCATACTGGTCGATGAACTGCGGCTGCCACTCCTCCGGCAGGCTCCGAGGTGTCAGGATAGACCACTGCTCCGTCTCATAAAGCTCTCCGGTGGTGATGCAGCCCTTCTGCAGGTCCCACTGACCGGTGTACCACTGCTGCACCTGGTTGTCCTCGCCGCCGTCCAGGCGATAGACCGTCAGCAGCGGCACCGTCCACTCGCCCGCCTCCGGAAGGCCCAGACCCCGCACCGGGTCCGGCTGGTTCGTGTCAACGTCGGTGGGCTGGGGCTTGGCGGCGCATCCCGCCAGAAGCAGCAGCATCAGGCACAGGGCCGTGCATATGCTGAAAAATCGTCTTTCCGAGTTCATGGTTTTCTCCTTTCAAATGCTACAATGCTATAGAAATGCATCACGTGGTTGGATTTCCTCCATACTGAGAACCACTAACCGCAATCGTAAAATCGTAGTAGGTGGGGCTACCGCCATAAGATGCAGTAAAGCTATAATTTAATCTATCTGTTGTGTGCCCAGAAAGCAGTTGTTTGGTGCTATCCTTATATGTACACATAACAATGTGGTTACGGGGGCTTGTGGACGAATTACACACAATCAGACTTCCAGTTTTTAAGTCAGCAAAGGTGCATTTGTTGATGTAGGATTTTGAAATCAGGTAGTCGATTAGTCCTCCAACATTTACCCATGCATAGCTTTCAGCCTTCCATGTTGAATTCGTAGAAAGTCCCGCGTATTTTATTGCTTGAGACATATAGTTCGCGCAGTCTGCATGGCAGTGATAATTGTACGCACTGTTATATTTGCTTGTGTTTTGCTTTGCCTCACCATGCGGGCAATAACTTGTTGCATTAGAGGTATATGTTCTTGCATAATGTCCTGCATCGTAACGATAATACCGTTGGAGAGCTTGAATTTCATCGCTACCAGGTTCTATCTCAGTACTACGGTTTATTACATATGCCCAACCTTCAGAAAACAGCTCGTCGCTAGTCTTGGGATAGTAGTCTTCAACCGGGAAAATTCCTTCATCATTCAAGCCGTAAACAGATGTAATGTTTCCATTGCTTGCCAGCATCAAACGCAAGCCAAAGGTTGCATCAACACTACCATGGAAATTTTGCTTCAAGTCTTCCACATAATTGCTCACAATTGTTTGCATTAACTCTAACTTGATTGACTGAGCACGTGGGAAACGATTTTCTACGTTCTTCGCTTGAGTGGCGGCCATCATTCCTCGAACGAATGGTGTATCTTCCGGACTATTTGCTTTGGGGGACATCGTCAACGTAAGGAAACAATCCACATATGCCCTCCCTTCATCGTTCCATTCCACATCGCAAATGGCGATTTCAGTGTTTGTGATTTCATCATACAGCGACTGTGCCTCAATCAGCGGCTGTACAGCAGACAAGACGTCGTCCGAAGACGGCTTGGATACCATTTCCGCCGCTAAAGACGTTTGCAGGGGAGAGAGTAAGAGACAGATTAAAAGTGAGATGCTCAAAAAACGAACTTTTGCTTTCATTGGTGTGATACTCCTTTCCCGTTCTTGTATTTGTGTGAGCTGTTTTTATTATATACTTTTTTGCGTTGTATGCAATAGATTTTCGTACATTGTAACCATTTTTAACCATTGTAACGGTTTTGTTACCGTTTAGTACACTTTTGTAACCAGCCTTTTTCGCCCCGGACCGACAAAATCGGTTGCAAAAACGTTTCCGGTGCGCTATGATAGGGCTATATCACGCAATTGAGGAGGTTTTCCCTATGGATTACAACGAAATTCTCAAAAACGCCCGGGAGTGCAGCGGCCCGTACTGCAAGGCATGTCCCGTATGCAACGGCATGGCCTGCCGCACCCAGGTGCCCGGCCCCGGCGGCAAGGGTACCGCCGCCACCATGCTGCGCAACTATCAGAAGTGGCAGGAGGTGTGCATCAACATGGACACCATCTGCGAAAATGCTCCCATTGACACCACCTTCACTCTGTTCGGGCGGAAGTTTGCCGCTCCCATCTTCGCCGCCCCCGTGGGGGCCATGAAGCTCCACTATGGGGATAAATACGACGATCTGACCTACAACGACATTCTGGTGTCCTCCTGCGCCCAGGCGGGCATCGCCGCCTTCACCGGCGACGGCACCAACCCCGCCGTGATGGAGGGCGCTCTGCACGCCATCACCGCCGCCGGGGGTCTGGGCGTGCCCACGGTGAAGCCCTGGAACATGGAGACGGTGTTTGCCAAGCTGGACGCCGTGCGCCGGGCGGACCCCATGGCCGTGGCCATGGACATTGACGCAGCGGGCCTGCCCTTCCTGAAGGGGCTGACGCCTCCCGCCGGCAGCAAGACTGTGGAGGAACTGCGGCAGATCATCGACTACGCCCAGAAGCCCTTCATCGTCAAGGGCGTCATGACCGTCCGGGGCGCCCTGAAGGCCCTGGAGGCCGGGGCCAGCGGCATCGTGGTGTCCAACCACGGCGGCCGGGTCCAGGATCAGTGTCCCTCCACGGCGGAGGTCCTGCCCGCCATCGCCGACGCGGTGGGCGGCAAGCTGACCATCCTGGTGGACGGCGGCCTGCGCAACGGCACGGACATCTTCAAGGCCCTGGCCATGGGC
>OGGU01001973.1_pt1 | contig 10932 bp, 6 predicted proteins | sample 1571241 | NCBI WGS metagenome assembly OGGU01 (sample SAMEA2581934, study PRJEB24529) | metagenome | biome: Human gut stool | place: China | collected 2011
CCATGATGGGAGCCTTGCCCGACTTGTCCAGTCCGCTCTTTTTGAGGTAGAGCAGCACCTTGAATTTTTCTACTTTCATACGCTTATATTTTTAGGTGCAAAGTTACTTGCCATATAAGCGTTCCTTGATAAGCAAAATGCTGAGTACGAGTGCAAAGAAAACGGTGAGGATTTCTTTTCATTGCTTTCTGTTACCTGTTCTCGTTCCGGTAACTGCCCGGCTAACGGTTTGGTAACTGAACAACCTCAATATTACGTTGTCATTTGCATTTTCTCAATTTGGCAAAATACTGAAACCCTACTCATTTCAAACGGTTTACGTTTAATCTTCTTCTGTCTGCTTTTCCTTGCGTAGCCTATCACTTTCCATCTTGCAAGACACACATTTGCGACAACAACCACATTGTCTAAAGGTGTGCCGATTGAAACGGTATCAAAATTATTAGGACATACGAATATAAAGACTACCCAAATATACGCGCGTATAACTAATGAAAAGATACGTGAAGATATGAAGGTTTTAGCAAGTAAACTTACCGGTATAGAAGATGTTGCATTGAAGAGTAATGTAATATAGACGATTGGTTGTTCTTGTTTCAAACATTCCTGATTAACGGTAAGAACAAAAGATATGCTATGGTAAAGATTGGAAATTTTGAAATCGAATATGACCGCAATGCTCCGGAAAGGGTTGCCGTGAAAATAGAAACGGACAAGAACGGAGAAGTATGGCTTTCGAAATGTGACATCGCACGGGCATACGATGTGTTCGTACAGTCAGTGAATGCCGGACTGAAATCTCTGGCAAAAACAGGGGATTTTGACGAATACACGGATGTACGAGTGGAACATTTCATCTATAACGGAAAGAATTGCAGCACTGACCTTTACGGGTTGAAAACCATCGTCGCACTGGGATTCCGCATGAAAGGATTGAAGTGCGAGGCATTCAGAAAATGGGCGGCACGGAGGCTGGCGGAGTCATTTGAGGCAAAAAAGAATATGGTCATTCTCTGTATGACCGGTGAAAAGAGAAAGGGTTTGAACTGAAACCGCCGGATATGACGGATATGCGTGTCGGGGCAGTCTTTTTTGCAGGAGGCTGTCCCGACGCGTGTTTATATAAGCTAAAAAATGTGAAACTGTAAAACATACTTATCTGTAAACCGATAATAATGTGTAACTTATCTCCATCTTAAACCTGTAATTAAAGATAGAAACGGTATGGTGGAGGAATTTGACCTGCTTGAAGAGGTGGAAGTGCAGTTCTGCGATGAGGAATGCACGGAGTCGGTATGGCACGGAGTGGAATACAGCGAAAGCTTGTTTTGCCGGGAGAAACCGAAGTCGGAACTGACGGTAGTCATCAAAGAGGAAGGCATGATGTACTTTCTAGCTACTGACATGAAGGAGTTTGCCGGCCTGTGCCGGAAACACGGGTGGTACATCGTCTCGCACCAGCGGTTCAGCGAGGCGATGGAAATCGGCATGTGCCTGATGGAAGCCGGGAAACATGCGGGATGGTATTCGCTGGGCAGGTCGAAGGAATGGAATGCCATGATGAGGGATGTGCAGAACTTCACGTTTGAAAGGGAGAAGAAAATGGACTTCTATCCGTACGAAACGATGTTCAAGGGAGAAGTCCTTATAGACGGATGCAGGTGTCACTACCTGCATGACTATTACCCAACGAAAATTGAAAAGACGGACGAACACCAGAAACGGGTAAGCAACCTGATTTTCCGCTTCAAGGAAGGTGGACACTGCGGCGAGCTGGTCGCACGGATACTGGCATTGTGTCTGAAACATGCGGGGTTCAATGGCACGAAGGAAGACACGGTACTGATACCTATACCCACATCGACAAGGGAAAGACAGCGGAAACGCTTTCCGGTGGTGTGCTACTACTTGTCGGAATGGCTGGGCATTACGGACGGATTCAAGGCTATATGGATAGCGGAAGACCGCGAACAGATGAAAGGCAGGGGAAAAGGCAAGGACACGCTCGGAAACCTGCAATTCACACGAAGGTATATCAAGGGCAGACACGTGCTCTTGCTGGATGATGTGTTCACAACCGGAGAGAGTTTCAGGCAACTGCAACGAAAGATGAAACAACTGGGAGCGTTGTCGGTTATCGGAGTGTTTCTGGGGAAAACAGTGTAGCTTGATTCTATTACATATTTAATGACTGACCGATTAGGCGGCTTCATCCGTGCTTCATGCCGGGCGGAGCCGCCTTTTTTTTGTGCCCGTATGTGAAGAAACAGGGCACTTGTGGAAAGAATTACAGGAAATTTCGGGAAAATCATTCCCTACTATGGAAATACTATGGATTGTGCCTGCGCGGAGTTGCGCACCTTTGCAGCGTAACCAATACGGAATAATATGGAAATAGTAACAATGGACAACGAGGTCGTGAAAACGATGATGGAGAAGATAGACCGGATAGCGGACTATGTTTTCAAGAAAGACAACGTGCCGAAGGAAGAAGCGGAAATCCTGCTGACGAGCGAGGAGGCGGCGGACCTGCTGAAAATCAGCACGAGGACACTGCAACGGATGCGCAAGGACAAGACTATTCCCTACATGATGGCAAGAAGCAAGTGCCGGTACAGACTGACGGATCTGGAGGAATGCGTGAGACGGAAAATTGTCCGCTGCAATCCGAAGACACTGGAGGAGTTCAAGCATAACTACCTGATGACAAGAAAGGAGGCAGACGATGGAAGCGGTTGGTAAGGACTTGTTTGAGGAATGGATGCAGCGCCTCATGGGACGGATTGACCGGTTGGACGGTATCATATCGGTACTGATAAACAAGGATGCTTCCGGGGTGAAGTACTTGGACGGGGAACGGATGTATGACAACCAAGACCTGTGCGAGATGCTGCGTACCAGCAAGCGGTCACTCCAACGTTTCCGCAGCGAATACGGACTCAAAAGCCGGCGCATCAGCCGCAAGAGCTATTACAAGGAGTCGGACGTGTTGGAGTTCATCAGCCGGAACATGGAAGAAGTTGTACTGGACGGCGGGAAAGTGCTGAAGATAAAGGAAGGCACAGGGAAGAAATCACCGGGCAAGACTAAAGAGAAGAAAGGAGGCAGGCGCACGGCAAGTCGCTTATGATAGGGAATTTTCAAGACGAAAAGAAAAAATGCCTGTATGGGTGGTTGCCGGCAGGCTTGTTCAATAACCAATAAAAAATCAATCAATGGAACAGAAAAAGAAAAAGGAAGAGGACGTGCTGGTTGTCCGCGACGAGAAGACGGGCGAAATCAGCGTGGTTGCCGGACTTGACGGCAAAGGTTATCCCAAGAGGATACCGCCGAAAGCGGAACACTCGCAGGAGTTTTTGCGCTTTGACCGCCACGGAGATGCGATAGACAATTTCTTCAGGAACTTCTACCGCCAGTGCAAGGAACCGACGCGCTTCGGTTTCTACAGGGTGGCAGCGGACATGGTGGAAGCACTGCTTCCGGTTATCAAGGACCTGCTGAGAGACCCTGCGGCAAACGCAGAACTGCTCGCTCCGCACAAGGTGGATACATCGGCGTACCAGCAAGCTGAAGAACAGCAGGCTACGGAAGAGGCGAAAAAAGAAAATGCCGAAACGGAGACTGAGGAACAACAGGCTGAGGAAGAGGTGAAAAAAGAAAATGCCGAGACGGAAACTGAGGAACAGCAGGCTGCGGAAGAGGTGAAAAGAGAAAATGCCGAGACGGAGGCTGTGGAACAGCAGGCTGCGGAGGAAGCAAAAAGAGAAAATACGGAAGAAGACAATGTGGAACAACAAACAAATGAGAAAATGGAAGAAATGAAACAGAAAAATCAGGAACAGCAACCGCAGGCGAAGACGCAAAGACCGAATCTGATAGCGGACGGCGACGTGGACTGGAAGGAACTGGAACGGTTCGGGGTGAAAAAAGAGAATCTGTCCGAAAAGGACATGAAAGCCCTGATGAACTACGGCAAGACGGATTTGGTGACGGTGAACCCGACCTTCGGCGGAGATAGTTATGAGCTGCAAGCCCGCCTATCGTTCCAGAAGACGGAAGACGGCAAACTGAAGCTCGCACCCCATTTCGTGCGCCACGAGCCGAGGCTTGATATCCCCCACAACGGTTACACTTTCACGGACGAGGACAAGAAGAACCTGAAGCAGACGGGCAATCTGGGCAGGCTGGTAGATGTGGCAGATACGAAAACCGGAGAGATGCGCCCGTCGTACATCAGCATCGACCGTCTGACAAATGAAATCGTGGACATTCCGGCAAGCAAGGTACGTATTCCTGACAGAATCGGACTGACGGAACTGTCAGAACAGGAAAAGGACATCCTGCGTGCGGGATTTGCACTGCCCAAGGAGGTAACGCTCAGGAACGGGCGCAAGTTCGAGGCACTCTTGCAGGTGAACGCCGACAGGCGTGATGTGGAGTTTGTGCCGGGGCAGCCACGACAACAACAGTCGCAACGTCAGGGGAACGGGCAGGAAAAGAAGCAGGAGAACCCCGACACAGCGGGACAACAGCAAAAGGAGGCTTGGAGTCAGGAGAACGGACAACGCCGCAACCGCTCGTGGACAAACGAGGACGGCAGCATCCGCCCGATAGGGAAATGGAAGGACGACATATTTACCGAACAGCAGAAAGCAGACTATGTGGCGGGCAAGACTGTGGTGCTCGCCAACGCGAAGGACGACCAAGGACAGCCCTGCACGAAATATCTGAAGTTCGACCGCGAGAAAGGCAGACCGCTGACCTATTCGGAAAATCCCGACCTCGCGCAAACCGTTGCCCCGTCCAATGAGAGCCACACGCAGCTCGCCGTAAACAACGAAGGCAAGACCAACGAAGCGACCAAGCACCTGAAGGAACCGCTTACGCAGGGACAGACCGCCCCGAAGGACGACGCCCAGCAGAAGCAACAGACGAAGAAATCCAAAGGCATGAAGGTTTCCTGAGTGCCGCCACTGAATCCATAAAAAATTAAAAGAGAATAAACAACGGAATGAAACGGGGCTTCATGCGCCATGCTCTGCATATCCCACGGACACCGGCGTACCCCGTTCCATTTCACAAGAAACAAAAGTATCAACGGCTAAAACAGGAAATATATGATTACCATACTGGCAGAAAAACCGAGCGTGGCGCGTGAGATAGCACGCATCACCGGAGCGACAAGGAAAGAAGAAGGATATTACACCGGAAACGGATACCACGTGACATGGGCGCTGGGGCATCTGGTGCAACCCGCCCTGCCTGACGGGTACGGCTTCAAGGGCTTCCGCAGGGACAGCCTGCCCGTGATACCGGAAGAGTTCATGCTGATTCCCCGACAGGTAAGGACGGACAAGGGCTATAAGGCGGACGCGGCGGCGGTGAAACAGATAAAGGTGATAACGAAACTGTGGAACGAGAGTGACAGCATAATAGTGGCGACGGACTGCGCCCGAGAAGGGGAGCTTATCTTCCGCTACCTGTACGCCTACACGGGATGCACCCTGCCGTTCCGACGGCTGTGGATAAGTTCGCTGACCGACACCGCCATCCGCAAGGGCATGAAGGAACTGAAGGACGGACATGAGTATGACAACCTTTACCAAGCTGCCAAAGCACGCAGCGAAGCGGACTGGCTAGTGGGCATCAACGGCACGCAGGCTCTCTCCATCGCCGCCGGACACGGCACGTATTCCGTGGGGCGGGTGCAGACACCCACGCTGGCGATGGTGTGTGAACGCTACTGGGAGAACCGCCGTTTCACGCCGAAGCCGGTACACCAGCTGCATTTCTCCGTGCCATCGGCAAATGCGGGTACGGTGGTGAAATTCGCTTCCGTGAAGAAATGGCAGGACAAGAACGAGGCAGCTATACTATATAATAAGGTAAAGGCGAAGATGTGCGCCACCGTGACCAAGGTCGAAAAGAAGCAGAAGGTGGAGAACCCTCCGCTGCTGTACGACCTGACCACACTGCAAAAGGAAGCGAACACGAAGCACGGCTTTACGGCAGAACAGACGCTGGAACTGGTGCAGAAACTCTATGAGGCGAAGCTCGTCTCCTATCCGAGAACATCGAGCCGCCATATTCCGGAAGATGTGTTCGCCGAAGTGCCCCTGCTGCTTGAGCGGCTGGCAAGCCACTCCGCACTTTCGGATAAAATCGTGAACTTGGACGGACTGAACCGCCGGAGCGTGGACGCCTCGAAAGTAACCGACCACCATGCCCTGCTGGTAACGCCGAACCGACCGCTTGCCCTCTATAAGAACGAGCAGATTATCTACGACATGATTGCCGGACGCATGGTAGAGGCATTCTCTCCGGAGTGCGTGAAGGACACGACCACCGTGGAAGCGGAATGCGAAGGAATGTCATTCGAGGCGAAAGGCTGCATCGTGCACAAATCGGGCTGGCGCGACGTGTACGGAGGTAACGAAGAAGACACGTTGCTGCCCGACTGGAAAGAGGGCAACACATTGCCGATGGCGGGCTGCACCATGAGTTCGGGCATGACCCGACCGAAGCCCCTGCACACGGAAAGCTCGCTGCTGGCAGCGATGGAAACCGCCGGACGCGAGGATGTGGAGAACGAGGAAGTGCGCCAAGCCCTGAAGGGTTGCGGTATCGGCACACCCGCCACCCGTGCCGCCATCATTGAAACGCTGCTGAAAAGGGAGTACATGGTGCGCGTGAAGAAGTCGCTGGTACCGACGGAGAAAGGGCTCGCCCTGTATTCCATTGTAAAAGACATGGACATCGCCGATGTGGAAATGACCGGGCAGTGGGAAGCTGAGCTTGCGGATATAGAAAAGGGAAAGACGTCACATGAGGCTTTTATGAGGGACATAGAAAGCTATACCCGAAAGATTACCACGGACTTGCTTGCGTGTGACCGTATTTTCGGGCACAAAGCGTCGGGCTGCGCCTGCCCCAAGTGCGGCAAGGGCACGATGCAGTTCTACGGCAAGGTGGTGCGCTGCGACAATCCGGACTGCGCCCTGCCGGTGTTCCGCCAGATAGCCGGCAAGACACTTACCGACGGGGAGATGACCGATTTGCTGGCAAAAGGAAAGACGGAAGTTCTCGGCGGCTTCAAGAGCAGGCAGGGCAAGCCGTTCAGCGCGGCGGTCGCCTTCGACGTGGACTTCAACACGAACTTCATCTTTCCCGAAGCCAAAGGTGCAAGAAAAGGCACGAACATGAAAGGAAAACAAAAATAATGCGTAACTTCGCCACTGGTTCATGTCATAATCTGTTTCAATCCGTTGATACTCTTTATTCACATGGATTTAGTGGCGGCACCCGGAGGGATACCGGGTGCCTTTTTATTTCCTTTCCAAAATCATTCATCCACTAAATCCATCAGAAAATGAAACAGAACAAGAGAACCGCTCCAGCGGAACTGTCCTACTACGGACTGTACCTGCTGGACTACCTGAGAAAATACCATCCCGACAAAGTAATTGATATCGAGTTTATAACCGGAAGGGAGGAAGCCGCTGCCGAAACCTTCGAGAAGGCAAGGCTGGAGGGAAGCTCCACGGAAGCCGCACAGGAGGAAGCCATGCGTGTCCTGCTCGAAGGACTCCACTTCTCCCCCTACGCCCTGCTGCGCGAGGTGGTGGAAAACGAGTTCGCCGACGAGGTGGCGGCATCCGACCGCGAGGCGTTCTGCCGGAAACTCTTCCCCTATCTGAAAAAACTGCTCGGCGGTTACGACACGTCGGACGACACCTTCGCCCTGTCGCCCGACCACGACCTGCTCTACACGGAGCTGACCGGAACCGTCATGCTTTATCTGGAGTCCTATGGCGTTCAATAGGAAACAGAAACTGAGGGACAACATCGAGGCGATACGGACGGCATTCACGCTCGACCGGGAAGGGCGCACGCCCACCGAAAGGGAGCGCGTGCTGCTGGGGCGGTACTGCGGCTTCGGGGGACTGAAGTGCATACTGAACCCGGCACGGGAGCTGACGGATGCCGTACACTGGGCGAAATCCGACCTCGAACTGTTCGCCCTGACGGTGGAGCTGCACCGCATCATCCGGGAAAACAGCCGGGACGACATGGAGTACAAACATTATACGGATTCGCTGAAAGCCTCGGTGCTGACGGCATTCTACACTCCGCAAGCCATAACGGACACCATAGCGGACGTGCTGCACGGCCGCAAGGTGCGCCCGAATCTCGTGCTGGAGCCGTCGGCGGGCATGGGCGCGTTCATCAGCCCGGTGCTGTCGAACAACCTGCAGGCGGAGGTGATGGCATTCGAGAAAGACCTGCTGACGGGCAAGATGCTCGGACACCTGTACCCGCAGCAGAAGATACGCACGGAGGGCTTCGAGAAGATAGAGAAACCCTTCCTGAACCGTTTTGACCTTGCCATCTCCAACATACCTTTCGGGGACATCGCCGTGTTCGATGCGGAATACGAGAAAAAGTCGGTCATGCACCGGATAGCGGCGAAGAAAGTGCATACCTATTTCTTCCTGAAAGGGCTGGACGCGGTGCGTGACGGCGGTATCGTGGCATTCATCACCTCGCAGAGCGTACTGAATACGGAAGGCAACGGAGGCACGCGCTACCTGATGATGAAGCAGGCGGACCTGTTGTCCGCCATCCGTCTGCCGAACAACCTGTTCTCGGAAAACGCCAACACGGAGGTGGGGTGCGACCTGATAATCCTGCAAAAGAATGAAAGGAAAGAGGAACTTTCGGAAGAGGACAGACTGTTTACCCAGACAGTCAGAAGCAACCATACCGGAGTCGTTACCAATGAATATTTCCTTGACCACCCGGAACGCATCATCCATACCGAAGCGAAAAGGGATACCGACCCCTACGGCAAGCCCGCCATGATATACACGCACAGCGGCGGTGTGGAAGGTATCGCGATGGATTTGTATAAAATGCTGTCGGAAGACTTGTCGGTACGGCTGGACTTGGAACGCTACAACGGCATCGGGCATGAAAAACCAGAAACAAGGCAGAACATTGCCGTGCAATCTTCCGGTATTGAGGTGAAAAGAGAAAATTCCCTTTCAGGTACGGATGAACTGACGGACGCGAAAAGAGAAGAGAACCGGGTGCAGCCGCAAGCCCAGCCTGCAAAAGCCACAGCCCATACAGTGGAAACCGGACATCCGGAAGCCCCGATTATGGATTTGTACGACCTGTTCGGCTACACGCAGGAGGAAAGGCGGCTGGCGGAACGCGGACTGAAGCCGGAGCGGAAGAAGGGCAGCAAGTCCAAGCTGAAGAAACCGGTACAGGCATCGCTGTTCGTGCTGCCGGAGGACGGTACGGGAATGGAAGCGGACAAAGGAAAGACGGAGGCAGGTGCCGCCATTACCCCGGAAGAGGCAAAGGAAATGGAGGAAATCATCCGTGGCACAGCAGAGGTGGAAGCTGCCCCGGTGGAAACGACCGCACCGAAAGCAGAGGACAGGATACCGCTACAAGAGGACGGCGACCCAGAGGACGCGGTTTACCGCAGCCTCGACTGGGAAACGAACCCGCCCATCAACGGATTCTATGAAACGATGATGTCGCTCACGCCGGAACGACGGGCGGAACTGCGCCGGCTCGGAAAAATGAAGATGGAAGCCAATGCCGCCAGACAAGCGGCCGGAACAACGGAGGCGAAAAGAGAAAAAGTCCATGTGGGGAAAACGGAAGAACCGCAAGGTACTGCTACTACGGTGGTTTATCCAATAGAAAACGGATTCGAGGCGGAACGCGACAGACGGATAGCAGAGGTTGAGAAAGCCCTCCGTGCGGAAGAAGCCGCCCTGACACCGGAAGAGAGGCAGCGCAAGCGGGAGGAGGAAATGATGCCCCGCCCGTACAGCCGACCGCTGGAGCCGCACCTGAAGGACGGCTCGCTGGTATGGGTACACACGCAGGGCGTGCGCTATCAGGTGGGCGTGTTGAAGGACGTGACCCGCTACGGGGCAACCTTCCATCCGCTGGACATGGAGGGTATGCAGAAGGAGAAGGCGCAGCTGTACATCTCGATGCGCGACACCTACGAGCGGCTCTACGCACAGGAGGCGGAACGGCAGGAGGCAAACGACATGCTCCGCCGCCACCTGAACACCTACTATGACGAGTTCACGATGCGCTACGGCTGCCTGAACGCCAGACAGAACGTGAAACTGCTGATGATGGACGCCTCCGGGCGCAACATGCTGGCACTGGAACGCAGCGAGGGTGGCACGATGGTGAAGGCGGACATATTCGACCATCCCGTTTCCTTTTCGCAGGAAACGACCGTCATGGCGGAATCACCGGAAGAAGCCCTGTCCGCCTCGCTCAACCGCTACGGCGGGGTGAACCTGCCGTATATGGAATCCCTGTGCGACATGGCACGGACGGACATGCTGGAAGCGTTGAAAGGCAGGGTGTACTACAATCCGCTGGCAGAGGGTTACGAGATAGCCGACCGCTTCATCGCCGGTAACGTAGTAGTGAAAGCGAGGGAGATGGAGGAATGGGTAAAGGGACACGAGGGGGACGAAATGATGCCGCAGGCACGGGAGGCTCTGGAGGCTTTACGCGAGAACATCCCCGAACAAATCCCGTTTGAAGACCTTGACTTCAACTTCGGGGAGCGGTGGATACCCACGGGGGTGTATGCCGCCTACATGAGCCGCCTGTTCGACACGGACGTGCGGATAAGCTACTCGGAGAGCCTCGACGAGTATTCGGTGGCGTGCAGCCACAGGACGATGAAAATCACCGACGAGTTTCTGGTCAAGGGATATTACCGCCACTATGACGGGATGCACCTGCTGAAACACGCCCTGCACAACACCTGCCCGGACATGATGAAGAAAGTCGGCGAGGACGAGAACGGTAACGACATAAAGGCACGCGACAGCGAGGGCATACAGCTCGCCAACGCCAAGATTGATGAAATCCGCAACG
>OGGU01001983.1_pt1 | contig 10870 bp, 9 predicted proteins | sample 1571241 | NCBI WGS metagenome assembly OGGU01 (sample SAMEA2581934, study PRJEB24529) | metagenome | biome: Human gut stool | place: China | collected 2011
CGGAGGAAAACGGCCCCCAGTTGGCGGATGAACAGGATCCAAAGTGCGTGCATCTTGGATCCTGTTCATCCGCCCACTGGGGGCCGTTTTCCTCCGCATCAAGGCGCATGGATCTGAATTTATAGATCATAAACGGCTTCCCATTGATGCCGAGCCGCTCCTGCTTAAAAATCGGAGCGCCTGGCGAGTCTATGGTGATAATCAGTGCAATGATCATCATCGGGATTGCCAAAATCAGCAGGCCCAAAAAAGAGCATACTATGTCAAAAACACGCTTCGTTACCAGAAACAGCTTCTTCTGCCGCAGTACAGGCTTTGCTATCTGAATGATCACATCGGCAGAGCTTTTCTCTGCCAAACAACCGGTCGCTGTTGACGCCATATATCCCACATCCCTACACTCTTAATCTCTAAGTAGCTACACCGTCAGACCGGTGTTGAGCCAGATGGGATCAAAAGCTCTTCACGAACGTTAGGTACAACAAAGCTGTATATCTGTTCGAATGCCCACTGTGTGGTCGCATCATCATCCGGCATTTCACCGCCAAGCACTCTTGCGGCAAAAGACAGCATCGTGTCAAAAACCTGATGAAGTAGCATGTTGACATTGGCTTCCGGTTTGAAAGTTTGTTCCACCGCTGCAAATAGCTCCTGAAAACATTGGAGATGCTCCTCGTATGCATAAGTGCGGCAATTCGCAGAATAGTAGTATCGAAGGTAAAAGAGGCAGTCGTCCTTCCTTCCAAGAATGAACCTCCAGCTTGCTGACCACAGTTGAAACGCTCTGTCCTTCCATGGAGCATTCTGTATATGCATACCCACGAGGTTTTGCTTGAGAAAATATGCGAAAGCGACATCTTCCATGTGGAAGGCGGCACACAGCAGCGCCTCTTTGCTCTCAAAGCAGCGATAGATATATGCTTCGCTCAGGCCAGCTTCTGTTGCGATTGCTTTCGTTGTCGTTTTGTCTAATCCATCCCTGGCCACAACACGAACTGTCCCCTCAATAAAAGCTTGCTTTGCATTCCGTTCCCTCTTCATTCGATTACCTCATTTATGGTACATGATGTTATTACTGAGTGAGTGCCCACTATGTTGTGTCCAAGAAAAAAGCAAATCATTTTTATTACTGCGAATGATTTGCTAATCCACAATCGGAAATTTCATGGAGTTTGCCACTCTGCTACAAAAGCAAAGAAAAAGCCCCGCACAGCAAGGCTTTTTCTGATTCGATATCATCTGATAACACTGATTCTTGACTGCGCAGAGATTACATCCCTGCAGCATTCAGCTTTTGCATATTGTCCCTTTTCAATTCCAGCGAAGAATGCACGTATCGGTCCAGCGTGATTGTGACAGAGGCATGGCCCAGGATTTCGGACAGCGATTTGATCTCAAAGCCGACCTCAACGGCACGTGTCGCAAATGTGTGGCGAAGTGTATGAAAATGCACCCCCTCCAGGCCACATGCCTGCGTGTACTTTTCCAATCGATACTGCAATGTCCGCGGCTCCATGAACGCTTCCGTTCCGGTCAGAACATACGCAGCTGAACTTTGCGGTTTCATGCGCCTGCAAAGCCCGGTTGCGTATTCCGTCATAGGGATCGTTCGCACGGAGGTATCGCTTTTGGGCGGACCAATCACAATCCTTGTTCGAGCACCTTGCGATACGCTGGTATCATGCAGCCTTTGCAGGGCCTTTGCAATTCGGATAGCTTTATCGTTTGTAGAAACACTTTCCCACTGCAGTGCACAGAGTTCACCAATTCGTATGCCTGTACATAGCGCCAGCAAGATACCAAATCGGCACGAATCCAGATCCTCATGTAGATAGGCAACGAGGCGCGCCTGCTCTTCTCTGGACAAAACGCGCATCTCCTTCTTGCCAATCTTCGGATAGTTGATCTCCACCGCGGGAAATGAGCCTGCAAACTTCGAGGAAGCGAACTTCAAAATGCCATGCAGCACGACTAGAATATCATGCACCGTCTTTGGCGCCAGTTCATCTTCGAATTGCAGTTCTTTGATGAAATCGTCCATCAATTCCGTCGTGAAGCCCAGAGGGTGGCACACACCGAGCTTTGGAATGATGTGCTTATTGACCGCGGTGCTGTATTTAATATACGTCGATTCTTTCACCGTGCATTTCTTTGTATGTAGCCATTCCAAGCAATAGCTGGAGAACGGTTTTTGCGTTCTGGCTGTCGGTAAGGGAGCTCCATTTGCCAAAGCTGCTTTGCGCTTTGCGGCTTTCTCTTTGGCTTCCCGATATGTTTTTCCATAACAGTATCCATACTTGATTTTTCCGGATAGCTCACGACCCTTGATATACCGAGCCTCCCAGCGACCGTCCCGCCGTCTGAAGATATTCTCACCCTTTGCCATTTTGTAATTCCTCCTTGTGCAGTGATTATGTTGGGTGTGGATCTTATTTTAATTTCATCCAGACTGCTGGGATGACTGCGCTGAACTTTAAGTCAACGTAATTCTCCGCAAAAAATTAACGTAAGTTGACAAAAACATACTTTTTTCTTCCATTTCTTTGTTGATTCAATTGCATTTGAATATGTAATGTGCTATAATACGAAAGAATAACTATGTTTTGCGTTACACGTGGAGTGGCAAACTCCACGAAAGCTCCGCAGACACATCTGCATTTACAAAAGATGTTCGTTTTTGTGCAGCTATGGCGGAGGCGGTACTTACTTGAATTGCGCACCTTGAATGGATATTTTTGTACAGCAATTTGCAAATTCAATATCTGTATAGAGCCTTTGCCCCTGGACGGCTTCGTGCTGAACCGATGGGGGGCAGAGATACAGATATCAATGTAGGGATGTGAGATATGTGACAACAACAGCGAGCAGCTGTTTGACAGAGGAGAGCTCTGCCGATGTGATCATTCAAATAGCAAAACCTGTATTGGAACAAAAGAAGCTGTACCTGATAACGAAGCGTGCTTTTGACATAGTATGTTCTTTCCTGGGCCTGCTGATTCTGGCAATCCCGATGATAATCATTGCATTGATCATCACTTTGGACTCGCCAGGTCCCCCAATTTTTAAGCAGGAGCGGCTCGGTCTCCATGGGAAGCCGTTTATGATCTATAAATTTAGGTCAATGCGTCTTGACGCAGAGGAAAACGGCCCGCAGTGGGCAGATGAACAGGATCCAAGATGCACACACTTCGGCCAAATTCTCAGACGCACCCGGCTGGACGAGCTTCCTCAGTTCTATAACATCCTGCGCGGCGACATGAGTTTCGTCGGCCCGCGGCCGGAGCGTGCTTATTTCTACGGAGAATTTGAAAAATACATTCCCGGTTTCTCCAACCGGTTAATGGTTGTTCCTGGCCTGACTGGACATGCTCAGGTGAATGGCGGATATTCTCTGAAGCCGGAAGAAAAAATTATCTACGATATGGAGTATATAGAAAAACGATCGATTTGGATGGATTTGGCGTGTATTGGAAAAACGATCCGCGTCGTTTTGTGCGGCGCGGGCGCCCGATAAAGAAAGATGCGTTTGGAGGACAATCCTAGAATATGAACGAAAGTAAGAAACCGTATGCTTCCGTGGGGGGCACAGAACTGTCACTATGGGATATTACAAAGATCCTGTTGGCAAAGATTCATTGGCTGCTCCTTGCGGGGGTCGTTGTTGCTGCGGGCGTTTATGCAGTAGTAACAATTTTTGTTACACCGACCTATGAATCTCGAGTGAGCTTTTATGTATATAACAGTGCGGACAATTCTTCACAGGGAACGATCAATAACAGCGACCTCCAGGCGGCGGAGAGCCTTGCTACGACCTATTCAAAGATCCTGGCGAGCAATTCTGTTTTGGATTCCGTCCTGAGTGATTTGAGAGCAGAAACTTCATTGTCGAGAAAGGAACTTAGCCGCATGGTGAATGTCTCCGTTGTGTCGGATACACAGTTGCTGGAGGTGCTAGTGACCTCGACCAATCCGGAGCTTGCCTGCAAGATCGCCAATTCCTTTGCAAAAGTTGCGCCTACTGAAATCGTTCGTATTACCAAGGCGGGCGGCGTCGAGGTCGTGGACCGACCGGAGGTGGCAACGGAAAAATCTGCGCCCAGAACCGTATTTGACAGCGCGATTGGATTTGTGGTTGGCATGATACTGGCTTCAGTTGCTATTATTCTGCGAATGATGGCCGATACGACCATCTACCTGCCGGAGGACATTGAAAAGTCCGCCGGTGTGACTGTCCTTGGTCAGATACCGGACATCCATGCGACAAATGAGAATTCTGGCTGCTGGAAGCTGGCGGAGGGAGGTGCAGTGCTCTATGGCGAAAAAGAAAGAAAGCCGAAAGGTAGCGATTGAAGCTGTTCGTACAAGCAGGAAACGTCTGCTGACCAATGAATCTCCATTTGCGATAAAGGAAGCCTATGTAAAGTTGCGCACCAGTTTGATGTTCTGCATGACGGCGGATAAGGAGCGCCCATGTACGAGCTTTGCCGTCACTAGCGCAAAGCCCTCTGAGGGCAAGAGCCTGACAGCAGCCAACATTGCCATTAGCTATGCAATGTTGGGTAAAAAGGTGCTCTTGATCGATGCGGATATGCGCAAGCCGACACAGCGCCGCCTTTGGAGGGTGGAGAAGCCTACCGGCCTGTGCGACTTTCTTGCAAAAATATCGAAGCTCGAACTGGACAAGGTGAAAGATCTGCCGCTCTGGATCGTTTGCACTGGCACCATCCCACCGAACCCCTCCGAATTGCTTTCGTCCGAGCGCATGAAGCACTTCGTGGAAGAAAGTGCAAAGGTTTATGACTACATTATTATTGACACGCCGCCGATCAATACGGTCGCCGACGCCCAAATCGTTTCGACCTATGTGGACGGTGTGGTACTCGTAGTCAAGTCCGGCGATACGACGGAGGACGAGCTGAACGAGGCCATCGATGCGGTACGCCGTGCGGGCGGAAACCTATGCGGCACGGTGCTCAACGACCTGAATATGAAATCCGTGAAGTATGCTTACAAATATAAATATGGGGGCAAATACGGATATAAGTATTCCTATTCTGAGTCGTATGAAGCGCGGTAATATGAAGCTCGACTTGTCGCTTGACTACCATGCCCATATTCTTCCCGGCTGCGACCATGGGAGCGATGGCCTTGTGACCTCGCTGAAACAGGTGGAGATGGCAGCTTCTGCTGGCGTGAAAACGATCTGTGCAACGCCGCATTTTTACCCGCACAAGGAGTCCGTCGAATCCTTCCTGCGCCGTAGGAAGAAAACTGCAGGGCTGCTGCTCCGTGAGCTGCCTGAAAACGCTCCGCTGATTCAGCTCGGCGCAGAGGTGCTGATCTGCGATGGCATGGAACGGCTGGACGGCCTGAACCGCCTGTGCCGTGAGGGTACAAACGAGCTGTTGTTGGAAATGCCGTTTTATGCGTGGCCGGAGTCGATCTGGGACACGCTGTATCTTCTGTGTGACCTGACGGATATTCAAATTGTCCTTGCTCACGCAGAGCGGTATCCTGCAGAGAATATTGAAAAACTGATTTGTGAGAGCGTGCCGCTCCAGCTCAATGCAGAATGCCTGACAAAGCCGCTGAAACGTAAACGGTATCTTGAATGGATTGAAAATGGATATGTAAAGTACCTCGGAAGCGATATCCATATGCTTGGCCGCGGGTATAAGGATTGGCAGAAATGCAGACAGATGCTGGAGAAGAAGTATGTATGAACGAGAAAGAAAAATTGACGGAATACGAACGGCACCGCTCGTTTCGGTCATCATGCCTGCGTACAATGCAGAAAAATATATTGAGGAAGCGGTTTCTTCCGTGCTTTCGCAGACCTATAAAAACTGGGAACTGCTGATTCTTGACGATTGCTCTTCCGACTGCACGGCCGAAATTGCGGAGTACTTTGCAAGCCTTGATACTCGTATACGTCTGCTGCGGAATCCGCAGAACATGGGCGTGGCGAAAACGAGAAACCGTGGTTTTGATATCGCAAAGGGCGAATGGATCGCATTGCTCGACAGCGACGATGTGTGGCACAGTGATAAGCTGGAAAAGCAGCTGGCTGTTGCAGGGCGTGCTGGTGCGGATATCATCTACTGCTCCTACGCGCTGGTTAATGAAAGCGGAGCGCATTTATCGGACTATATCGTTCCGGAAACGACATCGTATGATGCCATGCTGAGGGAAAGCGTGCTGAGCTGTTCTACCGTGCTGCTCCGTCAGCTTATTTTACGAGAACATCACTTTTCTGCGGAGCACTATCACGAGGATTATGCGCTCTGGCTGGAATTGATGAGATTCGGCTATCGCGCGGTGGCCTGTAGAGAAATTCTGGTGGACTATCGTGTTGTGAACGGCTCTCGTTCAAGTAACAAGTTCAAATCGGCCAAGTATCGCTGGGAGATTTACCGTGATGTCGAGAGGCTCTCGCTGCCACGGTCGGCGCAAGCGTTTCTGACATATGCACTCCACGGCATGCGCAAACATAGGAGATTCTAGCATGGAGGTTGTAAAGGACATGACCGCGCACCAAGCGCTCCTGCTGGAGATGCTCAAGGACTTTGACGCCGTATGCCGCAAGCACGGTATTCGCTATCAGCTCTTTGCCGGAACGGCGTTGGGCGCTGTTCGCCACCATGGCTTTATTCCTTGGGACGATGATCTGGATGTCATCTTGATGCGTAGTGAATATGACCGCTTCTTCGCGGAAGCGGCGGTGGATTTTGACGCTGATACCTACTATGTGCAGCAGGAAAACAGCGCGCATTGGCCAATGCAGTTTTCAAAACTGCGTAGAAACCACACGGCCTGCATCGAAAAATACCATCCAAAAGACCCGCTCATCCATCAGGGTGTCTACATCGACATCTTCCCGTGTGACAATCTTTCCGACCGGCCGCTGATGCGCAAATTGCAATTTGCTGCATCAAAAATCGTGATTGCAAAGGCACTGTATGCGCGCGGTTATGAAACCAATAGCTTTGTAAAAAAGCTGTTTATGCAGCTGTGCCGAGTGCTTCCGCGTGAAAAACTGGAACGATTTTGCGCGAATCGTGACGATGTGCATACAAGTATGTGCCACACGTTTTTTGCGGCTGGAAAAAAATATGGGAAGAACATCTTTCCGAGAGCATGGTTCGAAGAGACAGTCGAATTGCCGTTTGAGGATGGCGCGTTCCCAGTCTCTGCGCATTATGATGCGCTTTTGAGTCGACTGTATGGGGATTATCGCAGACTTCCCCCGCCGGAGGCGCGCAAGTGCAAGGAGCATGCGGCACTCGTCGATCTGGAGCGCTCCTATACGGACTATCTCGTCGCACAGCAAGCAATGAACATTGATGTCTACACGCGGAGCATCCGCTGAATGCAGGAGGAATGTATGGATAGAGTAGAGGTTGTCTGCGTCACCATGGGGCAGAAGGACTTGTCGATTGCGGAAAAAATGCACATCACCGGCAACGCTGTGTTCGGTAATCAAGCGGACGGATACCGCAAAGAGATGCAGACATGCGATGGCCGCACATTGAACATGATTACCACGGATACACGGGGCGTCGGTGTCAACCGCAATATCGCGTTGCTGCACGCTACCGGGGATATCCTGCTTTTTGCGGACGATGATGTTTGCTATGCCGACGGTTATGCCGATGGCGTGCGCCGTGCCTATGCGCAATATCCGGATGCGGATATGATCATTTTTTCCATGGATATTACGCAGGGGGGACGTGTGATCCGCCAGATTAAAAACCGCGACGGCCGCCTGCATTTTCATCGCGCCCTGCGGTATGGGACATGCGTCTGCTCCATCCGCCGGGACAGCCAGCGACGGGCGAACATCTGGTTTTCCACGCTTTTCGGCGGCGGCACGAACTACGCCCACGGGGAGGACACGCTGTTTTTGCGGGATGCGTTTCGCCGGGGGCTTCGGGCGTACACGAGCAGCTTCTGCCTGGGCACCTGCGCCAAGGATGCGTCCACTTGCTTTCGCGGCTTTGATGAGAAATATTTCTACGATCAGGGCGTTTTATACCGGGCTGTATTCGGCGCGGCGGCAGCGCCGCTGTGCCTACGCTTCTGCCTGAAGCGGCACAATACATATCGGGGAGAGATGACATTTTCCCGCGCTCTGCGGGCGATGCGCCGGGGCACACGGGAGACGCCGAGAGAAAAGCTACCATAATGTTTCTGTTGTTTTGATTCGATAGATAAAAAAAGGGGGGAAAAACCGTTTGAAACGAGAGAATCAACCAATCAATAAAGCGCCCGGCGGGGGCGTGAAACCGCTGCTGATCGTGATTGCTGTGATCGTGCTGATCATCTTAGTGGTGGTGATGGTTTGCGGTCATAAGTTTGCGGACGCGCCTGCACAGAACGGAAGTCAGGTGTCTGCGTCTGTGGATGATTTTGTGATCAAGACGGCATACGGAGACTTGCACTTCCCGGAGCAATGGGAGGCATATTTGAAGGTCGAGCAAGCCGAAGGTGATAATGCGCTCACGGTGCAGTTTTCGGCTAAGATCCGCGACAGCGTTATTCCACTGTTTTCCGCCACGATCGGGGATGAAACTGGCGACATTGCCGGAACGTTGACCGCTGCTGACGGAACGCAGAGAACTGTCTGTATAAAAATTGACGAGATCTCCAAAAATGATGCGCTGAGCGCAAGTGAGCAACAGCAAGTGTATGCAATGCAGGAGGACTTAAATTATCTGATCGATCATTTAAGCTGAATGTAATTACAATAGGAGGAGAACTGTTATGACAAGCAGACTGATGAAACGACATTTGTCTTTGTGCCTTGTTCTTGTGATGCTGCTGACAGCTATGCTGCCGGTCAGCGTCTTCGCGGCGGGCTCAAACGATGAAGGCTCTGCTGCTTCCGGGGGGAACGCAGCTGCAACTACGATGATTTCAGACTATGCAACATTCCTTTCCTGTTTCAAGGTTCTGGAAGGCTATGCCAAGACCTATGCGGAAGAAAATGCCGGTGAGGATGCCAATGCGCTGATCATCAACTATATCCGTACAGGCGTGGAGCGGTACACCTCCGGCACTTGGGAAATGGTCTGCGGCAAGGAGAATACTGCCTTTACCGCCTATGTTTCCGAGCAGGATACCGCGAACAATACCTCGGCTTCTGCACTGAAGAACTTGGGCAACTTCACATTGCCCAATGGCAATAAAGTTGACCTTGGCCATGTGTTTGGCGCAATGGATGTGGCCAATTACGCCAAGGTGCAGGGCATGACGGATGCTGTTGTTCAGGCTCGTGCCGACATGGGCAGTTGGGCCGGTGATATCGCCGACCTGATGTTCTGCGCCGAAAATGTGGACATCCCCGAGAAGGTGGATACCACGGAGACGGACGTTGACATTCTGGCTGCCAACATTCGTACAAAATACCTCGGTGTAGATTACGGCACACTCAACAGTGTGGATCACTCCTTCACTGATACGGACCTCTATGGCGACATGGATGCGTTCTATCTCACAACGGAGATGAACCGCGGCGGTGTGGCGTTGAGCACGATCATTGAGAACTACTTTACCGCAGGGCTTACAGACGCAAGCCGCGCTTCCTACTTCCTGACCAACCGTCTGGGCGGCATGGTCACCAAAGACGGTATCCGGAGCAAGGTCCTGAGCACCTATACCGGGAATACCCTGATCGGTGCGCTGGAGAGCTCGTACTCGCTGACAGATCTGCCCAATTGCGAGACGCTGCGCAAGGCCTGCTGCTATGCATTTGCGGATTATCTGTTTGATCTGGCTGGCGATCCCAACGGCACGGATCCCGTTGATCCCGACCCGGTCGATCCGGATCCTAAGCCCGAGCCGAAGCCGGATAATGCCTACTATTCTGTGTTTTCCTCGGATACGACGACTGTTGCCCCCGGCGTGACACAGACGATCAATTACGCACTGACCAAGGACGACAAGCAGATCGTCTACTACATTGCCACGGCGGATATCGCCCGGGAGGATGTGAGCATCCACGCCAATTATCACGACAACGATCCGAGCCAGGGCTGGGCAATGTCCCGCGTGTCCGATCAGATGGCGGCGGCTCAGAAGCGTCATTCCGATCCGTCCGATGCGGCAAACTACGTCGAGCACTACAATGCAGTGGTCGGCGTCAATGCAGACTTTTATAACATGACGACCGGCGCTCCCGGCGGCGCGCTGGTCATGGATGGCGTCGAGTATCACGGCGGCACCTCCGAAAACTTCTTTGCGATTCTGAAGGATGGAACCGCCATGATCGGCGGGCCCAGCGATTACGCAGCTTATCAGGATCAGATCCAGGAGGCTGTCGGTGGCAGCGTTTATCTGGTCAAGGATGGAAAGCCCGTCGTGACCAGTGCGGCGGACTATTATAACAGCCGTCATTCCCGCACTTGTGTGGGTATCACTGCTGAGGGCAAGGTCATCATGATGGTGCTGGACGGCCGTCAGGAACCCTTCTCCGCCGGCGGCAGTGCTGAAGAACTGGCACAGATCATGCTGGACGCAGGCTGTGTGACTGCAATCAATCTGGATGGCGGCGGTTCCACTACCTTCGTAGCGAAGCAGGAAGGCAGCAATACGCTCACGGTTGTGAACCGTCCTTCGGATGGTTATGAGCGTTCCGTTAGTTCCTCTCTGATGGTGGTCTCTACGGCTCCTGTCTCCACGGAGTTCGATCATGCCCTGATCACCTCTGCTTACGATTACTTGACGAGCGGCGCCACGGTTCGTCTGGTTGCTTCCGGTGTCAGTGTGTCCGGCAGCGCTGCGGAACTCCCTGCCAATCTTACATGGAAGTCCGCAGATGAAACCATCGGTACCGTCTCTGAAGATGGTGTTTTCACCGCCGTCAAGAAAG
>OGGU01001984.1_pt1 | contig 10863 bp, 6 predicted proteins | sample 1571241 | NCBI WGS metagenome assembly OGGU01 (sample SAMEA2581934, study PRJEB24529) | metagenome | biome: Human gut stool | place: China | collected 2011
TTCCCGCATTCTTCAACTGTTCCACCGTCATACCTTCCATGTCAACCACCTTTGCCTGATGGCCGAGCTTGGTCAATTTTGCCCGCGCGTCCTGGGCCAGATTCTCCGAATTGCCGGTTTCCGTTCCGTAGATAATAGTGATTTCCATGCGTTCTGATTATTGGTTCGACAACGAAAGTTAGATTGAACTAATTAAACAGGCAAGACAAAACAGCGGAACGACGGTTGAATTTTTCTTCCTTGTTCATCCTTCCGGGTAACTGGTTTTCCGGAAAATTCTCCGATGCCATACTACTCTCGTTTGATTATCAAAGTATTCGGATGCTGTGGAAAGGTGAAGCACCAGCCGAAAAGACGCGCAAAACGGACCTGGACGCCCCGGTGGCAGCCTATCTGCCGGAGTTCGGGGATGCCGAGCATACGAACCTGACAATCAGGCAGCTGCTCTGCATGACCTCCGGGTATGGCTACAATGATAACGATTCGGTACAGTCGGCGGGGTTGGGCAGGCTGTATGATGAAATTTCGGAATCCTTTACCAAAGGCGGGCAGCGTACCACGCGTCAGGTGATTGCCGAAATGGCGAAGCTGCCGCTGCTGTACCGCCCCGGCAAGGGCTGGCGGTATGGCGTCAGCGCGGATATCCTGGCCGCAGCGGTGGAAGCCGCCAGCGGGATGAACTACCGCGATTTTTTGAAGCAGAACCTGCTGGACCCGCTGGAGATGGAGGATACGGATTTTTATGTGCCGGAAGCCAAGCGTGGCCGGTTTGCCCAAGCGTATGATTTCAATTCCGGCGCAGCGGTGCCCAATGTGGTGAACCGCCTTGGCATCCAGATGAACATGAAAAGCCTGCCGGAGTTCCTTTCCGGAGGGGCAGGCATGGTTTCGACCATTGACGATTATGCCCACTTTGCCACCATGCTGATGAACGGCGGCGAATGGAACGGCTGCCGCCTGCTGAAACCGGAAACGGTGCAGGCGATGGCGGAGCCGCTGCTGAACGCAGAGCAACGCAAGATTTTTGTGGGGCAGGATACCATGCGCCTTGGTATGAGCTATGGCCATTTGATGAGTGTCTGCGTTGCCCCGGAGGAAAGCCCGGTGCCGCTGCACCTGGGGGAATACGGCTGGGATGGCTGGCTGGGAACCCTGTTCACCAACGACCCTGCAACCCGCAGCAGCCTGCTGATGATGCTGCAGCGCAACGGCCCCTGGGACAGACTGGTCAACCTGCGCGTTGGCGTAAAGAAAATTTTGTGGGAATGAGGGGGATGATGGCATGGAGCCATACCGCCCGAACTGTTATAAAATACCGGAACTGAACGGCCTGCGGGTGCTGCTGGTGTTTATCGTCAGCTGGTACCACTTTTGGCAGCAATCCTGGCTGACGCCGAGCATTGGCAGTTACTCTCTGGATTATCTGCTGCGCGCCGGGTATATGCCAGTGGACGGAACGATTTTGCTTTCTGGCTTTTTGCTGTTCCTGCCCTATGCCCGTGCCATGCTGCTGGGAGAGGCGGTACCGAACACAAAACAGTTTTACCAGCGCCGCATTATGCGCATTGTGCCCAGCTATTATTTTGTCACGCTGGCGCTGCTGTTTGCTGTGGCGCTGCCCTGGCACCTGTACTACAACAGCTCCGATATGGTGCGGGATGTTGTGATGCACCTGACCTTTACCCAGACGTTTAACCCGGCCACCTATATTGCAACCCCCATCGGGGTGGCTTCCTGGACCATTGCAATCGAGATGCAGGCGTATTTGATCTTCCCGCTGCTGGCGCGGTGGGCGATGAAAAATCCCCTTGGCACCCTGATGACAATGGCAGCGGGGGCGTTCGCCTTCCGCGGGTGGTGCGTCTGGCGGCTGGATGAATACAATATGGTGGTCAACCAGCTGGCAAACTTTTTGGACATATACGCGCTGGGCATGGGGGCGGCACTGCTGTATGTCTGGCTGGTGCAGTGCTACCCGGCAGCGGAAAAACGCAAAGCGATGGCATGGCAGGGGATCGCAACGCTGCTGTGCGTGCTTTCCACCTGGGGGATGCTGCGCATTTTCCGGGTGCAGGCAGGGGAGAGCGGCCAGGCGGCTTTGCAGGCCGGGCAGATGATGCGCCGCCCGCTGCTGGGGCTGGCCGTTGCGGGAATCCTGCTCACCCTGCCGTTTGCGGCGCGCCCGCTGCGCTTTTTGATGGGCAACCGGGTGATGGGCTGGCTGGCGGCGGTTTCGATGAACTACTACCTGCTGCACCAGAACCTGGCCGTTCACCTGAAACGGCTGGGCGTTCCACCGTCCGTCAGCGCGGAACCGAACCGGGCAGGGGAGCAGCCGTGGCAGCTGCAATATACCCTGCTGTGCTTTGGGCTGTCCCTGCTGGGGGCAGCGCTCATTACGCTGTTGATTGAAAAGCCGTGCGCGAAGGTGTTGAAAAAGATGTTTGCGCGTGGAAAAGCGGAAAACAAGGCGTAACGTGCTGTGGGAAAGCGCGGACATTGATGACCTGATAAGCAAAAAAGGCACCGCCGGACTTTTCATCCGGTGGTGCCTTTTTGGCTATAAAGATAGAAAAGAAAATAAAGTTTATGCGGTATTGCCCTAAAAGGGTCAACCGCTTGTCGCAGTGCCTTTTCTATTTCTATTATAACATGCCCGGCGGGGCTGTCAATAAGTATGGCTACAGCACATTCTGCTTGCGGAAAGCGCTGGGGGTCATGCCTTTTTCTTTTAGGAACACGCGGTTAAAGCTGCGGATGGTGCCAAAGCCGCACTGTTCGGCCACCTGGGTGATGGGCAGGCTGCTGCCCTGCAGCAGCGCGGCGGCGTGGCTGATGCGGTACTGGTTGATAAAATCCTGAAAGCCGGTGTGCAGGCTGTGGTTGAAGTAGGCCGAAAGATAGGTGTAATTATATCCAAGATCGCGTGCCATCTGTTCCAGCGTCAGGGTGTGGGTGTAATTCTTTTGCACATAGTCGATAATTTTGGAGGAAAGGTGGGCATCCACATCCGGCACGGGGCGCGGCTGCAAAAAGCACTGTTCCAACGCTGTACCGCAGATCAGGTAAAGCCCGGCCAGCTGCTTGCAGCGGTTGCCGCCCGGCCAGAGCAGCTCCATCAGGGGCGCAGCTTCCATGCGGAACACAGGGGTGATAAACTCCCGCTGGCCCAGCTGAGAAATAAATTCCGGCACCCAGTCGTTAGAAAACACCCATAACACGCTCTGAGATTCGCCAATGGTGCGGTAGCTGTGGATTTGGTCCGGCAGCACCAGCAGGGCTTCGCCGGGGTGAACTTCGTACTGCTCGGTTTCCAGCGTACAGGCCAGTGTGCCGGACTGCACACACAGGAATTCAAAGCTGTGGTGCAGATGCGCCGGAAAATTAAAGTTATGGTCGCGCTGGCAGTACAAATAATTGTGCTGGTCAGAACGCTCAGACTCATAGAACAGCATACGGGGGGAACCTCACTTTCTTGTTACACAAAGTTTGGCCGGGTGAAAACACCAAAATACCCAAACTTCTGTCTATTATTTTATACGCTCTTTCTTGCACTTGCAAGGGAAAATTCGGTAAAATAAAGAAAAAGCGGAGGGAACCACAAGAAAAAACACAACGCAAAGGAGAATGGCTCATGTACTACATTGGTATCGATCTGGGTACCTCGGCAGTCAAGCTGCTGCTGATGCAGGGCGACGGGCAGATCGCCAACATTGTAAGCCGCGAATATCCCATTGCATTCCCGCATCCGGGCTGGAGCGAGCAGAACCCCGCTGACTGGTGGGACGCTGTCTGTGCAGGCATTCCGGAGCTGCTGAACGGCTTTGATGCTTCGCAGGTGGCCGGTATTGGTGCCGGCGGCCAGATGCACGGCCTGGTGGTGCTGGATGCACAGGACAAAGTGATCCGCCCCTGCATTTTGTGGAATGACGGCCGCACCCAGAAGCAGGTGGAATACCTGAACAACGTCATTGGCAAAGAAAACCTGAGCAAGTACACCGCAAACATTGCATTTGCCGGCTTTACCGCCCCCAAACTGCTGTGGATGCGCGATACCGAGCCGGAGAACTTTGCAAAGATCAGCAAGATCATGCTGCCGAAGGACTACATCAACTACAAGCTGACCGGCGTACACTGCACCGATTACTCCGATGCTTCCGGCATGCTGCTGCTGGATGTGCAGCACAAGTGCTGGAGCAAAGAAATGCTGGATATCTGCGGCGTTAGCGAAGCCCAGGTGCCCAAGCTGTTTGAAAGCTGGGAGCCGGTTGGCACCCTGACCGCCGAAGCTGCTGCCAAGCTGGGTCTGCCGGAAGGCGTTAAGGTCTGCGCCGGCGCCGGCGACAATGCTGCCGCTGCTGTTGGCTGCGGCGCTGTGGGCAACGGCAAGTGCAACATCTCGCTGGGAACCTCCGGTACCGTGTTCATCACCAGCAGCACCTTTGGTGTGGACAAGCAGAACGCCCTGCACAGCTTTGACCATGCAGACGGCGGCTACCACCTGATGGGCTGCATCCTGTCCGCTGCAAGCTGCAACAAGTGGTGGATGGAAGACATCCTGAACACCCAGGACTTCGGCAAAGAGCAGGAGCCCATCACCGCTGAAAAGCTGGGTGCAAACGATGTGTACTATCTGCCTTACCTGATGGGTGAGCGCAGCCCCCATAACGATCCCGCAGCCCGCGGTTCTTTCATTGGGCTGCGTATGGATTCCACCCGCGCCGATATGACCCAGGCTGTGCTGGAAGGCGTTGCCTTTGCCATCAAGGATTGTGTCGAGATCGCTCGTGCACAGGGCGTTGAGATCGCATCCAGCACGCTGTGCGGCGGCGGCGCCAAGAGCCCGCTGTGGCGCGAGATCATGGCAAATATTCTGGGCATTCCCCTGGCGCTGCCCCAGACTGAGCAGGGCCCCGGTTACGGCGGCGCCATGCTGGCAGCCGTTGCCTGCGGCGAATACGCCACGGTGCAGGAATGCGCGGATAAGCTGATCAAGATCAAGAGCGTGACCGAGCCGGATCCGGCTCTGGTTAAGAAATATGCAGCCCGCTATGAGCTGTGGCACAAGCTGTACCCGGCCCTGAAGCCGCTGTATGCAGAGATGGAGGCATTGCAATGAAGATCTATTCTGTAAATGATCCCGAATTCAAGCCTTATGGCCGTGTAGTAACCGGTCTGGAAGCTGCCAAGGCAGAGATCCTGCAGGCGCTGGCAACCACCCCGCTGCCGGAAGCTACCGACTATGTGGCCGAGGAGCCTGTTCTGCAGGAGCTGCCCGCAATGGTGGAAGTTTCCGAGCATCTGTTTGGCGGCATGCCGGTCCAGCTGGGCTGGTGCAACGGCCACAACACCAAACTGAACTGCCTGGAATACCACCGCGACAGTGAGTTCAACCTGGGCACCGAGGATTTCATCCTGCTGCTGGCCAAGATGGACGACATCACCGATGGCAAGCTGGACACCGCAAAGGTCAAGGCTTTCCGCGCACCGGCAGGCACCCTGGTGGAAGTTTACGCCACCACCCTGCATTACGCACCCTGCCATGTGGACCCGGCCAAGGGCTTCCGCGTGCTGATTGCACTGCCGCAGGGCACCAATACCGCCAAGCCGGAAATCAAGGCTGACGGCGGTGACGACGCCCAGCTGTGGGCCTGCAACAAGTGGCTGCTGGCCCATGTTGAGAGCAGCGAAGCTGCCGCAGGCGCTTATGTCGGCCTGGAAGGCGTGAACATCGACATCGCAGACGAACTGTGAAATAGTTAGGAGTTAGAAAGGAGGAGTTAGGAGTTACAATGTGCGCGTAAGCGCACACCATAAACTCCTAACTTCTAACTCCTACCTCCTAACTTGATAACGAGCAGAGCAAAATTAAAAAATAAACGGAGGGCAAACTTATGAAGTCTACCAACATCCCTGAAGTCAAGCTGGGCATTGTTGCCGTCAGCCGTGACTGCTTCCCCATTCAGCTGAGCGAAAAGCGCCGCGCCGCTATCGTGGCAGCCTGCCAGGCTAAGGGTCTGGACCTGTACGAGGCAAAGACCACTGTTGAGAACGAGAAGGACATGGAGAAGGCTGTTGCCGAGGTTACCGAGGCTGGCTGCAATGCTCTGACCGTTTTCCTGGGCAACTTTGGCCCCGAAACTCCGGAAACCCTGATCGCAAAGTTCTTCAACGGCCCCTGCATGTTTGTTGCAGCTGCTGAAGGCGACGGTGACATGATCAACGGCCGCGGCGATGCTTACTGCGGCATGCTGAACTGCTCCTACAACCTGGGTATGCGCCACCTGAAGGGCTACATCCCCGAATACCCCATCGGCACTGCTGATGAGATCGCTGACAAGATGATCGAGTTCGTTCCCATCGCCCGCACCCTGCTGGGTGTGCGTGATCTGAAGATCATCACCTTCGGCCCCCGCCCGCAGGACTTCTTTGCCTGCAACGCACCCATCAAGGGCCTGTACGAGCTGGGCGTTGAAGTGGAAGAGAACAGCGAGCTGGACCTGCTGGTTTCCTACAAAGAGCATGCAAATGACCCGCGCATCGAGGATGTCTGCAAGGATATGGCTGCCGAGATGGGCGAAGGCCACTACTATCCCGACCTGCTGGCCCGCATGGCGCAGTTTGAGCTGACCCTGCTGGACTGGGCAGATGCACACAAGGGCAGCAAGAAGTATGTTGCTTTTGCTGACAAGTGCTGGCCTGCATTCCCCTCTCAGTTCGGCTTTGAGCCCTGCTATGTCAACTCCCGCCTGGTAAGCCGCGGCATCCCCGTTTCCTGCGAAGTTGATATCTACGGCGCTCTGTCTGAGTACATCGGCATGTGCGCTTCCGGCGATACCGTTACCCTGCTGGACATCAACAACAGCGTGCCCCAGTACATTTACGATGAGGACATCGCAGGCAAGTTTGATTACAGCCTGACCGATACCTTCATGGGCTTCCACTGCGGCAACACCCCGGCCTGCAAGATGTGCAACGACCGTGCCGTTAAGTATCAGCTCATCCAGCACCGTCTGCTGGAGCCGGCCGGCAGCGATCCCGACTTCACCCGCGGCACCCTGGAAGGCGACATTGCACCTTCTGACATCACCTTCTACCGTCTGCAGTGCGACAGCGCGGGCAACCTGAGCTCCTACATTGCAGAGGGCGAGATCCTGCCTGTTGCTACCCGCTCCTTCGGCGGCATTGCAGTCTTTGGCATCCATGAGATGGGCCGTTTCTACCGCCATGTTCTGGTCCAGAAGCGTTACCCGCACCACGGTGCCGTTGCATTCGGCCATTACGGCAAGATTCTGTTTGAGGTCCTCAAGTTCCTGGGCATTCAGGACATCGCTTACAACCAGCCCAAGAGCCTGCCGTACCCGACCGAGAATCCGTTTGCCTGATCTGGCATAAAAAGCTGAACCAAAATCCAGCAACAAGAACGGAATCCACTATTTTGTTTCGGTAACAGTCACGATACTGTTAAGCGTAGGGAAGAACCGTAAGAAAACAAAAATCTAGGGAGGAACATTATGCTGAATCCGTCCGAACTGAAAAAGATCGATGCCTATTGGCGTGCCAGCAACTACCTGGCAGCAGGCCAGCTGTACCTGCTCGATAACCCCCTGCTGCGCCGTCCGCTGACCCGTGACGACGTGAAGAAGAAGATCGTTGGCCACTGGGGCACCGTGCCTGGCCAGAATTTCGTTTACGTGCACCTGAACCGTGTCATCAAGAAGTATGACCAGGATATGATCCTGATCTCCGGCCCGGGCCACGGAGGAAACTTCTTTGTTGCCAACGCTTACCTGGATGGCACCTACTCTGAAGTTTACCCCAACATCAGCCGTGATGAAGAGGGCATGAAGAAGCTGTTCAAGCAGTTCTCCTTCCCCGGCGGCATCTCCAGCCACGTTGCACCCGAAACTCCGGGCTCCATCAACGAAGGCGGCGAGCTGGGCTACTCCATCGCACACGCATTTGGCGCTGTGTTCGATAACCCGGATCTGATCTGCGCAGTTACCGTTGGCGACGGCGAAGCTGAGACCGGCCCCCTGGCCACCAGCTGGCAGTCCAACAAGTTCCTGAACCCCGTGGGTGACGGCGCTGTTCTGCCCATCCTGCACCTGAATGGCTACAAGATCTCCAACCCCACCATCTTCGGCCGTATGACCCATGAAGAGATGGAGAGCTTCTTCCGTGGCTGCTCCTGGAAGCCGTACTTCGTTGAAGGCGACGACCCGATGACCATGCACGAGAAGATGGCTGAGACCCTGGATACCGTCATCGAAGAGATCCACGACATCCAGAAGCGCGCCCGTGCCGGTGAGGATATGGGCCATATCCAGTGGCCTATGATCGTTCTGCGCACCCCGAAGGGCTGGACTGGCCCGAAGGTAGTGGACGGCAAGCCCATCGAGGGCACCTTCCGTGCACACCAGGTGCCCATCGACATCACTGTCGGCACCCCGAACCAGGAAGAGCACCTGAAGCAGATCGAAGAATGGCTGCACAGCTACCATGCTGAGGAACTGTTCGATGAGAACGGCACCCTGATCCCCGAACTGCAGGAACTGGCTCCCACCGGCGACCGCCGTCTGGCTGCCAACCCGCACGCAAACGGCGGCAAGCTGCTGCGTGACCTGCGTACCCCCGATTTCAAGCAGTATGCAGTGGATATCCCGTTCCCCGGCTCTGTCGAGAAGCAGGATATGATCGAGCTGGGCGGTTACATCCGCGACGTGCTCAAGCTGAATGCTGATGCTAAAAACTTCCGCATCTTTGGACCTGACGAGACCATGTCCAACCGTCTGTACAAGTGCTTCGAAGCTACCCAGCGTGATTGGAACTCCACCATCATCCCGGGCGATGAATTCCTGGCACACGACGGCCGCATCATGGACTCCATGCTGTCCGAGCATATGTGCGAAGGCTGGCTGGAAGGCTACCTGCTGACCGGTCGTCACGGCTTCTTTGCTTCCTACGAGAGCTTCATCCGCGTGGTGGACTCCATGGTTGCACAGCATGCTAAGTGGCTGAAGGTTTGCAGCCAGCTGCCCTGGCGCCAGAGCATTGCTTCCCTGAACCTGATCCTGACCTCCAACGTATGGCAGCAGGATCACAATGGCTTCACCCATCAGGATCCCGGCTTCCTGGATCACATCGCCAACAAGAAGGCAGACGTTGTCCGCCTGTACCTGCCGCCGGATACCAACTGCCTGCTGAGCTGCTTCGACCACTGTGTCCGCAGCCGTGACTATGTCAACGTACTGGTCACCTCCAAGCATCCGCGTCCCCAGTGGCTGACCATGGAGCAGGCTGTTAAGCACTGCACCCAGGGCGTTGGCATCTGGGATTGGGCTTCCAGCGATGCAGGCGAAGAGCCGGATGTCGTCATGGCCTGCTGCGGTGATACCCCGACCCTGGAAACTCTGGCTGCTGTCACCATCCTGCGCGACGCAATGCCCGAACTGAAGATCCGCGTTGTCAACGTTGTTGACCTGATGAAGCTTGAGCCCAACACCAAGCATCCTCATGGCCTGTCTGACGCTGATTACGATGCTCTGTTCACCAAGGATAAGCCGATCATCTTCGCATTCCATGGTTACCCGACCCTGATCCATGAGCTGACCTACGAGCGTACCAACCGCAACCTGTCTGTCCATGGCTACCAGGAGGAAGGCACCATCACCACGCCGTTCGATATGCGCGTGCAGAACGAGATCGACCGCTTCCACCTGGTTAAGGATGTCCTGCAGCACCTGCCGCAGCTGGGCAACAAGGGCGCTTATCTGATCCAGCAGATGAACGACAAGCTGGTTGCTCATAAGAACTACATCCATGAAGTCGGCCAGGATCTGCCTGAGATCATCGACTGGAAGTGGCATCTGCCTGAGAACAAGTAATTTGTTCTGAACCCTTTGTTTACTAACCCCAAACCCTGAAAATATGCCGCCCGCCGCAGCCCCCGCAAGGGGACTGCGGCGGGTGGTTTTTTGTGCGCTGATATTTTCTTCTCTTATGCGGGCTGCTGTGCATGCTGGCCCGGCAAAATAAAAACACCCCCGCTCAGGTGCGGCACTGCTTTGCAGCAGGCCATGCGCCGGGGCGGGGGTGTTATTCGTTACAACAAATCAAGCCTTAAGCGGCTTGTGCACAGAACTTGCAGCAGAAATTACAGCTGCGGGCCGGCAGAGACCAGAGCCTTGCCGTGCTCGTTGCCTTCGTACTTGGCGAAATTCTTGATGAAGCGGCTTGCCAGGTCCTCAGCCTTCTTGTTCCACTCAGCAGCATCTGCATAGGTGTCACGAGGATCGAGGATAGCGGGATCAACGCCGGGCAGAGAAGTGGGAACTTCGAAATCGAAGTACGGGATCTTCTTAGTCGGGGCTTCGTTGATAGCGCCGCTCAGGATAGCGTCGATGATGCCGCGGGTATCCTTGATGGAGATACGCTTGCCAGTGCCGTTCCAGCCGGTGTTGACGAGGTACGCCTTCGCGCCGCTCTTTTCCATCTTCTTGACGAGCTCTTCGGCGTACTTGGTCGGATGCAGCTCGAGGAAGGCCTGGCCGAAGCAGGCGGAGAAGGTCGGGGTGGGCTCGGTGATGCCGCGCTCGGTGCCGGCCAGCTTCGCGGTGAAGCCGGACAGGAAGTAGTACTGGGTCTGCTCGGGGGTCAGGATGCTGACCGGGGGCAGAACGCCGAACGCATCAGCAGACAGGAAAATGACGTTCTTGGCAGCAGGTGCGGAGGAAATCGGGCGAACGATGTTCTGGATGTGGTTGATGGGGTAGGACACACGGGTGTTCTCGGTGACGGACTTGTCGGCGAAGTCGATGTGGCCCTCAGCATCCAGAGTAACGTTCTCCAGCAGAGCGTTGC
>OGGU01001992.1_pt1 | contig 10826 bp, 9 predicted proteins | sample 1571241 | NCBI WGS metagenome assembly OGGU01 (sample SAMEA2581934, study PRJEB24529) | metagenome | biome: Human gut stool | place: China | collected 2011
GAAAAAGCCCGCTGTTTACTCTCTCGTAAACAACGGGCTTGTGGCTGGTATCAGGTTTCAACTATACACGCACGGAGCCGCACTCATTGTCCACGAGAGTCAACGAGCGCCACCACCATGCCTGTATGTTGAAATTGCGAATCATATTCTTTTCGGCAAATATAACGGGTCCGATCCTTAAATCCAAATTTTTCGGCGGATATTTTCGATACCTACATATATGGCGTCGCTCCCTTTTCCGTGTCCGCCTGCCGAAATGCCGGTCCGGAGCGCCGGCGCGATTTAGTGCGCCAATCTCGACGAGATTAACAATTTTTATGTATCTTTGTTCGATTTTAGCATGCCGTTCCGGACGCTGTGACGGCGGCACTCCCCGCCAAGGCGGGGATTCCGGGGCGGCCGGACCTGCAAACGCGGCCTTTTGCCGCGGGGAAGGCGGTCCGGCATGTTGAACTGCAAGAGGAACATTAAAGCTTTTAATTATGAATATTTCGTATAACTGGCTTAAACGCTATCTCGACACCGATCTTCCGGCCGAAGAAATTGCACGGATACTGACCGACATCGGACTCGAAGTCGAGGGTTTCGAGAAGATCGAGACCGTAAAGGGCGGGCTTCACGGCGTCGTGGTCGGCGAGGTGCTGACCTGCACGGACCATCCCGATTCGGACCACCTGCACCTCACGACGGTCGATGTCGGCGCCGGTGATCCCCTGCAGATCGTCTGCGGCGCGCCCAACTGCCGGGCCGGGCTGAAGGTGCTCTGCGCCACGGTCGGCACGGTGCTTTACCCCGGCGGCGGTGACGAGGAATTCAAGATCAAACGCAGCAAAATCCGCGGCGTGGAGTCGCTCGGAATGCTCTGCGCCGAGGACGAGCTGGGCATCGGGTCTTCGCACGACTGCATCATGGAACTTCCGGCCGACGCCCCCGTGGGCATGGAGGCCAGGGAATACCTGCATGTCGAGGACGACTACCTGATCGAGATCGGACTCACGCCCAACCGTGTGGACGCCGCTTCGCACATCGGCGTGGCGCGCGATCTGGCCGCTTACCTGAAGAGCCGCGGCGAAAATGCCGAAGTGAAACTGCCCGATGTTTCGGCCTTCGCTCCCGACAATCACGACCTGGAGGTGGCGGTCCGCGTCGAAAATCCCGAGGCCGCGCCCCGCTATGCCGGCGTTACGGTCACGGGCTGCAAGATCGGTCCGTCGCCCGAGTGGATGCAGAACTGCCTGCGCGCCGCGGGCATCAATCCCAAGAACAATCTGGTCGACATCACCAATTTCGTGTTGTTCGAGCTGGGCCAGCCCCTGCACGCCTTCGACGCCGCGAAGATCGAGGGCCGCGAAGTCGTGGTCCGCACCTGCGCCGAGGGCACGCCCTTCGTGACGCTGGACGGCGTGGAGCGCAAACTCACGGACAAGGACCTGATGATCTGCTCGGCCGAGCGTCCCATGTGCATCGCCGGCGTCTTCGGCGGACTGGACTCGGGCGTGAGCGACACCACGACCGACGTATTTATCGAGAGCGCCTATTTCAACCCCGTGTGGGTACGCAAGACGGCCAAGCGTTTCGGCCTGAATACCGACTCTTCGTTCCGCTTCGAGCGCGGCATCGACCCCAACATGCAGGTCTACGCCGCCAAGCGCGCCGCCCTGCTGATGAAGGAGCTGGCCGGGGGTACGATCTCCAGCGGCATCACGGACATCTATCCGGAGCCGATCGGGGATTTCGTCTTCGACATCTCGTTGGCAAGGGTCAACGCGCTGATCGGCAAGGAGATTCCCGAAACGGTCGTCCGCACGATCATCGCGGCGCTGGAGGTGAAGATCCTCGCCGAGAAAGACGGCGTGCTGACGGTCGCCGTGCCGCCCTACCGTGTCGACGTGCAGCGCGAAGCCGACCTCGTGGAGGACATCCTGCGCATCTACGGCTACAACAACGTCGAAATCCCCACGCAGGTCCGTTCGACGCTCTCCTATGCGCCGAAACCCGACCGCAACCGTCTGATGAACCTCGCGGCCGATTTCCTCACGGCCAACGGGTTTACCGAGATCATGTCCAACTCGCTGACGAAAGCCGCCTATTACGAGGGCCTGACCTCCTGCCCCGCCGAGCGTTGCGTGCGCATTCTCAACCCGTTGAGCGCCGACCTGAACGTGATGCGCCAGACGCTGCTGTTCAACATGCTGGAGGCCGTCGGTCTGAACGCCAACCGCCGCAACGGCGATCTCTGCCTCTACGAGTTCGGCAACTGCTATTTCTACGACGAGTCGAAGCGCACGGACGAAAACCGCCTGGCGGCCTACTCCGAGGAGTACCGCCTCGCCATCGCCGTCACGGGCGTCTCGACGCCGCAGTCGTGGAATGCGAAGCCCGTGAAGGCGTCGTTCTTCACCCTGCGCGCAGTCGCCGAGAAACTGCTCCGCCGCTTCGGCGTCGACATCTACGCGCTGAAGGCCGAGACGCTCGAAAGCGATCTTTTCAGCGAGGGCCTCACGCTGTCGCTCAATGGCAAACAGTTGTTGCAGATCGGCTCCGTGGCCGCCGCAATCCGCCGCCGTACCGATGTCAAGCAGGATGTGTACTATCTGGAGATGAATTTCGAGGCCCTTGCGAAATCCACGAAGAAGCTGAAGATTGCCGCCGGGGAACTGTCGAAATTCCCCGAGGTCAGACGCGATCTGGCGCTGCTGGTGGACAAGTCCGTGACCTTCTCCTCGCTGCGCGACGCAGCCTTCGCCGCCGAGCGCAAGCTGCTGAAAAGCGTCTCGCTGTTCGATGTCTACGAGGGCGACAAGCTTCCCGAGGGCAAGAAATCCTACGCTTTGAGCTTCATTCTGGAGGACAAGACCCGCACGCTGGACGAGCGGACCATTGAGCGTGTGATGGCGAACCTCACCCGGCAGTTCGAGCAGAAATGCGGCGCGCAGGTCCGGGCCTGACGAAATTTCAGCAACCGAAAGACCGCCCGGCCCCATCGGAGCCGGGCGGTCTTCCTTAAAATACGCCGATGCGACGATTTTCCAGAATATTTGCGTGGACGACCCTGTTCTTCGTTGCGGGAGCCGTGCTGTTCTTTACCAAAGCCGCCGCGCTTCCCTATAAGGTCGCCTGGCCCGTCCTGCTGCTGTCCCTGGCGACCTTCCTGTCGCGGCGCCGGGAACTGCTCCCGTTCGGGTTCGCCTTCCTGTTTTCCGCCGCCGGGGATGCCGTGGGCGCCAGGGGGCTGTTCATTCCCCAGATGGCCTTCTTCGCGCTGGCGCATGTCGCCTATGTGTGCTGGTTCCTGCCCCGGGCGCGGCGCAGGCTCCGTGCGGTTTCGCTGGCCGTCACCGTCCCGCTGCTCGTCTTCCTTTTCGCCGCCATCGTCCCCGAGGCCCCGTTTCCGGCCGAACGCATCGGCGTCGCCGTCTACGGGCTGGTCATCGCCGCAATGCTTTATAGCGCGCTCCAGTACGACGGGGCATGCGCCGCCGGATTCAGGTGTGCGGCCCTGCTGTTCGTCTTTTCCGACGCGGTGATCGCCTGGAACCGCTTCATCGGACCGGTTCCGGCCCGGACCTGGATCGTTATGACCACCTACTACCTCGCGCAATACCTCTTTTTCCGCTTCGCCTTCAAAACCGCAGCCCGGAACTGACGCTTACAGCGCCGGTTTCACCTGCGGCGGCTGGATTGTGACGTAGGGCGTGCCGTTGTCGTCGCAGGTCGAGACGATGCGTACGGCTTTCACCGGCCGGCCGGGCTTTAAAGTTATACTGCCCTTTTCCAGATCGCCCGCGCGTTCGTATGTCGTGCCGTCGTACGACACCTCTGCATAACCGGTGGTTATAATGGTTTTGGGCAGCTGGCGGTTTCCCGTCTGCAAAAACATTTCGCGGCACTTCACCGGCTGTTCATAGGTGTAGAGTATCCAGTCCTGCTGACGGCAGGCGCGGCGCGTGCGCGCAAGTCCCTTGTAGGCCGAGGCGTTCGTGTAGGGGAACTGCGTGCTTTCGCCCATCGAGGTGGTGATCGTCACGGCGGGCGCAAGGGTCCTGTAGTAGGATTTGTCGGCCACATAGGGACTGCGTCCCGTCTTGTAGCGCGTCAGGAAGCGGTAGAGATGCGGTTTTTCCGCGAGGTTCTGCTGGCCGTGCCGCTTGTGATGCGGTTTTTCGGTTTTGACGGGGCCGGTGTACCGATGCTCTTCGGGCGAATCGCCTTCGAGGTAGAAGATTTCCGAGCCGTCGTCCGCCACGACGGTGAAGGCGCCCTCCTTGTAGCTTACCTTGGGCGGGAAAAGCCGGAAGCGGATGCCCATGGCCGCCATGCGGTCGTAATGGTCGGTCAGCTCCCTGTAATAGGCGTCCCAGCCCTCGCAGTTGCCGCGCCAAGCTATGCGGGCGAGCGCGCAGATGCGCGGAAAACACATGTAGTCCAGATAGTCGGGCTTTTCGGGCTCGTGCGAAACGTAGGCTTCGCTGAAGAACGTCCCCTGCAGGCCGACGACGTTGCGCATCTGTTCATCGCTGAAGCCCTTTTCGGTGAAGTCGAATCCGAAGACCTTTTTAGCGTCGAAGACCGCCGCCCAGTCGTGCCCCTCCTCCTGCGGCGTCTGCCGCATGTCGAAATAGAAGTATTCGCCCGGCATCACCACGGTCTTGTAGCCTTTCGCCGTTGCGTCGAGACACGCCTTGACGCTCTGCCAGCCGTATACGAGACATTCGCGCGAGAGGCCGCCCGTGGTCACGGCTTCGTTCCACACGCCGGGACGCTTGCCGTTGGCCGCGAGAATCGCCGCCATGCGCTCCATGAAGAGGTCTTCCAATCGGTGCGGATCGGTCATGCCCCGCCGGCTCATCAGCGCCTGACAGTCGGGGCAGCGGTTCCACTGGGTCATGTCCACCTCGTCGCCGCCGACGTGTATGTACTCCGAGGGAAACAGCGCGCACAACTCGCCGAGGATGTCGGTCAGCAGTGCGTAGTTCTCTTCGCGGGCCACGCACCACGCCGAACGGTAGTCGTAACCGTTGGTCGAAACCGTGTCGGGCGGATAGTTGCAGCGTATTTCGGGATGCACCGACGCGATGTTGCGGCTGTGCCCCGGCAGGTCGATTTCGGGGATGATCTCGATGTTGCGCGCCGCCGCATAGCGGATCAGGCCGCGCATCTCGTCCTGCGTGTAATACCCGCCGTACTTCTCGTCCCATTTGCCGTAGACCGGACGCACGGGCGAATCGCCGCCGCGGAAGCCGCCGATTTCGGTCAGTTCGGGATGCGATCTGATTTCGATACGCCACCCTTCGTCGTCTGAAAGATGAAGATGCAATTTGTTGATTCCATGATAGGAAAGCAAGTCTATGTAACGCTTCACTCCAGCTGCGTCGATCCACGTGCGGGCCACGTCCAGCATCATACCGCGGTACGGGAAGCGCGGCGCGTCCTCGACCTTCGTGCAGGCGATTTCGACCGGAAGCGGACAGTTCTTGGCGTATATTTCGGCGGGCAGCAGCCTGAACAGGGCCTGCACGCCGTTGAATACGCCGCCGTACGAACCGCCCGCGATTTCGATCCGCTGCGGGAGCACCGTCAGGCGGAAGGCTTCGCCGCCCAGCGTCGGATCGGTCGAAAGCACGATCGCGTCGTCGGCCGACATACTGTCGCTGGCCGTTTCGACGTTGATATATTCGCGCAGGTAGGCGGCCAGCGGCGCCAGCGGCGTTTCGTAACAGAGCATCGTCCGGGGGCTGATGCGGCAGGCGCCCTCGTAGAAAGCCTGACGGGCCGGCGACGGCTGGGCATGTGCCGTGAGGAAGGTGCAGAGCACACCCGCGAGGGGCAGCAGGTATCGCAGTTTCATGGCGGTACGGAATTTTGTTTCGGACAAAGTTACTTTTTTTCCGCCGAATTGCTACCTTTGCTGAAAATAAATTCCGGCATGGACGGGCGCGCTCAGGCAGATCGGCCGACTCCGCTTCCCGAACAGCCATTGCCGTAAACTGTAACTGAGCATGGAAGATAAACGACTGGAGGCTACGGCCCGTTTGCTCGAAGTGATGAATACGCTGCGCCGCGAGTGTCCGTGGGACCGCGAGCAGACTTTCGATTCGCTGCGGAGCAATACCATCGAGGAGACCTACGAGCTGGCCGACGCCATCACCGACCACAATATGGAGGGCATCAAGGAGGAGCTGGGCGACCTGCTGCTGCATGTGGTGTTCTACTCCAAGCTGGGCGAGGAGGCGGGAGCCTTCGATTTCGGCGAGGTCGCCGATGCCCTGTGCGACAAGCTGATGTACCGTCATCCGCATGTCTACGGCGATATTCACGCCAATACGCCCGACGCGGTCAAGGAGAACTGGGAAGCCCTGAAACTCCGCAAGAAAAACCGCAAGAGCGGCACGCTGGGCGGCGTACCCCGCTCGCTTCCGGCCATGGTCAAGGCTTTCCGCGTGGGCGAGAAAGCCGCCGCGACGGGTTTCGACTGGCAGCGGCGCGAGGATGTGTGGGACAAGGTGAAGGAGGAGATCGCGGAGGTCGAAGCCGAGATGCGTTCGGAAGCCCCCGGCAGCCGGGAGAAGCTCGAAGGCGAATTCGGCGACCTGTTCTTCGCGCTGGTCAATGCGTCGCGGCTCTACGGCATCGACCCCGAATCGGCGCTGGAACGTACGAACAAGAAGTTCATCCGCCGCTTCAATTACATGGAGGAAAAGGCTGCCGCCGAAGGACATACGCTCCACGAGCTTCCGCTCGAAAAGATGGAGGAGTACTGGCAGGAGGCCAAACACGAAGAGACATTTAACAGCATGTGTCCGCACTAATGCCAAGTCCCCTCCGAGGAGGGGATTTAGGGGAGGGTCAGACCTGAAAACACGGCTTTGCCGTGAATGTCCGCCCTCGGACACGCGGAGACGATACAAAAGCGAAGTGACATTTAATAGCATGTAAACTTATGGCTTTGATTAAAAAGGTGCGGGGACATACGCCCGCAATCGGTGAAAATACGTTTCTGGCCGAGACGGCCGTCATTCTGGGCGATGTGACCATCGGCCGCGACTGTTCGATCTGGTACAACGCCGTATTGCGCGGCGACGTGAACAAAATCGTCATCGGCGACCGCACGAATATTCAGGACGGCGTGGTGCTGCACACGCTTTACGACGGCTCGCCGCATCCGTCGCAGACCATTATCGGCAGCGACGTGTCGGTGGGCCACAACGCTGTCATTCACGGTGCGCGCATCGGCGACAACTGCCTGATCGGCATGGGCGCTACCCTGCTGGACAACGCCGTGGTTCCGTCGGGCTGCATCATCGCGGCCAACGCGCTGGTGCTCTCCAACGCCCAGCTGGAACCCAATTCGGTGTATGCGGGCGTGCCGGCCAAGAAGGTCAAGGAGGTGACGCCCCAGCAGCGCGAGGAGATCATCCGCCGCACGGCCCACGACTATATGCTGTACGCCTCCTGGTACGGCGAGCCGGAAGAGTGACCGGGTTCCGTGCGGCACGGCAGGACGCGGCCGGAAACCGCGTTCGCCGGCCCGTCCCGCTCCGGATCCTCCCCGGAAGAGACCCGAGCCGCCGTAGGCGGCGGCTACGACCGTCCGAAGCGAAATCCGGTAATTTTTAGTTAGAGCGATAACTACCCTATATGAAACTGCAATCGAAATACGCCGATCTGGTGCTCAACCTGTTGGTTGCCGTGGCGATCAGCCTGGTGGTCAATTTCTCCTACGTGCTGCTGATGCTCGTGGACCTGAACAGCGACAGCCAGCCCCGCCCTTCCGACCAGAGAGCCGTCGAACGGCCCGACGAGGGCGTGCTTTCGGTCCATCCCGACGGCTACGGGTACCTGGTTTACGAGAACGGCGACAGCGTCTACGTGCCCACGCGGCGCATGCGGTGGCTGGAGATCGCGCCCGGCGACCGGATCGTCGCGGACCTGATGCCGCCGCGCTCCGAGAAGGCGCATCCGATGCTGGCGGAAATCCGCACGCGCAACGGCGCGGAGTTCGATTACAGCAAACTTTACAACGGGCCTTCGAAGATGACGGAACTGCTCCTGCAACTGTTCTACTACCTCGTCGTGTCGTTCGTCATGCTCTCGATCCTCACCTCCGTCAGGCGCAACTACTCCATGTCGCGCTTCGTGCGCCGCTGCCTGTGGTGCTGCGTTGCGGCGGCTGCGCTCTACTGCGTGGCTCCCGTCACGGAGTGGCACACGGGGCGCATCGGGCTGAACTTTATGAGCGGGCGGATGTTCGACTACATGCTGCTGCTCAAATGCTCGTTCGCCGTGGTGGCGTCGATGCTCTATGGGCGCATCTACGTGCTGATTTCCCAGCGGCAGGCCGTCGTCGTCGAGAACGAGCGGCTCAAGAACGAAAACCTCACCACGCGTTACAACATGCTCGTCGGGCAGATCAACCCCCATTTCTTCTTCAACTCGCTCAACTCGCTGGCGATGCTCGTGCGCGAGAAGCACGACCAGAAGGCCCTGACCTACATCGACCAGCTTTCGTACACGTTCCGCTACATCATCCAGAACGGCCAGAGCATGCTGATGACCCTCGACGAGGAGCTGAAATTCCTGGAGGCTTACAGCTACCTTTTCAAGATACGCTACGCCGACAAGCTCTTTTTCGACATCGACGTCGACGAGAAATACCTCGGGTGGAAACTCCCGGCCTTCTCGCTGCAACCGCTGATCGACAATGCCGTCAAGCACAATTCGATCACCCGCACCAAGCCGTTCCACATCTCGGTCCGCACCGAAGAGGGGCTGCTCGTGGTGTCGAACCCCAAGGTTCCCAAACTCGAACCCGAACCTTCGACCGGCATCGGGCTGGAGAACCTGCGCAACCGCTGGCACCTGATAACCGGCCGCGACATCGAAATCATCGACACCGACAAGGAGTTCGTCGTGCGGATGCCGCTGCATAACCCCCTTGCAGGATGAAAGCACTGATCATAGAGGACGAAACCGCCGCCGCGCTGAACCTGAAAGCCATTCTGAAACAGGCGGCTCCCGACATCCGTGTCGTCGATACGCTCGAAAGCGTCGAGGAGAGCGTCGATTGGCTGCGCGCCAACCCCCAGCCCGACCTGCTGTTCATGGACATCCATCTGGCCGACGGCGATTCGTTCCGCATATTCGACGCCGTGGAGGTCACGGCGCCGGTGATCTTCACGACAGCCTACGACCGCTATGCGCTGGAGGCCTTCAAGGTGAACAGCATCGACTACCTGCTCAAGCCGCTCAATGCGGCCGACGTGCAGCGGGCGCTCGGCAAGCTCATGCGGCTGTCCAAGGGCGAGCGCAGCGATTACGGTTCGCGCGTGCGCACGCTGGCCGCGGCGCGCCGCGAGCAGACCTTTCTGGTGCATGTCCGCGACAAGATCATTCCGCTCAAACGCGAGGATATCGCATTCTGCTATACCTGCAACGAGAAGGTGACGGCCTATACCTTCGCCGGGGCGTCCTATCCGCTCGACAAGACGCTCGAAGCGCTGCAGGCCGTCCTGCCCGAAGCCGATTTCTTCCGCGCCAACCGCCAGTTCATCGTGGCGCGCCGCGCCGTGAAGGAGATCGCCGTGTGGTTCGGCAGCCGTCTTTCGCTGAGTCTCGTGCTCGAAACTCCTGAGCGCATCGTCATTTCTAAGGCCCGCGTCCCCGAATTCAAGGCGTGGCTCACGTCCGTTCAACCCGCCGAATAGGCGTTTGACCCTGAGCTTCGGGCGTTTGACCCGCATTGCCGTTCCGTTTTTCCGGTTTGGCCTTACCTTTGCATCGTAAGGGGACCGAAACGGGTCCGATTGACGGATTGAATTAACCATTGATATTTGAGATTATGAAAAAGAGAATTTTTGCAGTCGCCGCGGCTTTGTGCCTGCTGGCCGGAACGGGCGCTTTTGCGCAGGATTCGAAGAAGGCTCCGATGATGAAGGAGCGGCCGACGGCCGAGCAGATGGCCCAGCGCAGGACCGAACGCATGACCGAGAAGCTGAACCTCAGCGAAAAGCAGTCGAAGCAGCTCTATGAGGTCAACCTGCAGGATATAAAGGAGATGCAGGCGCAGGCCGAGCAGATGCGCGCATACCGCAAGGCGCAGGCCGAGAAGATGAAAGGCATCCTCACGCCCGAACAGTTCGAGCAGTGGAAGCAGATGCAGGGGCCGCGTCACGGCATGAACCGCGGTCCCCGGATGAAGGACGGCCGGGGCGACAAGGCCGCCGTGCGTGAAGGCCGCAAGTGCGCCCCCTGCGCGGGGGATAGGAAATGCGACGGACCGCGCTCCGGAAAGGAGAAAAAGTGAGGTTAGGAAAATCGACCGGTTTGTTGCAGTCGGGGCGTCGGTTGTCGGCTGACGCCCTTTTTTTGTCGATTCACCCCTTGTCGAAGGGCCGTATGCGGGAAAAAAGTTATTTTCGCATGCGCAAAATCAGAAAGTACACAGAACATTAAGATGAAACGGCTACTACTCTCAACCCTATTCCTGTTTTTCGCCGTGGCCGCATTCGCCCAAAAGGGTGCGGTCAGCGGAACGGTGCTTGACGCCGATACCGGCGAAAGCGTTGCCGGAGCCGTGCTGGAGGTCGCTCCGGTCAAGACTCCGGATCAGAAACAGTATTTCACTTCCGGCTATAAAGGCGCCGTGGCGATTCCTTCGCTGCCCTACGGCGAATACAGACTCACCGTCTCCTTCCTCGGTTACAACAATTACGAAACCACCTTCCGGGTGGCGGCCGGCAAACAGAACATCGGCAGGATCGAACTCAAGCCCGGCGTGCAGATCGAAACGGTCGTCAAGGAGGCCAAGGCGCTGCGCACCTCGCAGA
>OGGU01002002.1_pt1 | contig 10798 bp, 9 predicted proteins | sample 1571241 | NCBI WGS metagenome assembly OGGU01 (sample SAMEA2581934, study PRJEB24529) | metagenome | biome: Human gut stool | place: China | collected 2011
TGGAGTAGCCGGTGCCGCAGATGCCGGTGGTGGCCATGCCGTCCAGATAGCAGGCAGCCAGACGGCCCAGACCGCCGTTGCCCAGACCTGCATCGGGCTCTTCCTCAAAAATGCTGTCCAGATTGATGTCGGCGTCGGCCAGTGCCTTCTTGGCAACCTCGTCCAGACCCAGATTGAACAGGCTCATCTTCAGGCTGCGGCCCATCAAAAACTCCATGCAGAGGTAGTAGACCTGCTTGGTGCCGGTGCCGATAGCCTTGGACTGGAACTTTTTGTGGTTCTCGCTCATCATCTGACGGCAGATCAGAGCCAGAGAACGGTAGATCTGCTGGTTGGAGGCAACATTCAGCTCCACACCGTACTCACTGGTGAGCTTGTCCTGAAGAATTTTGCCAAATTCTTTTGATGTCATAGTGTGCTCCTATCCGCATAAGCGTTTGCTTTGCTAAAATAATTGAGTAGATAATAGCAGCAGAAACGTTCCCTCTTTCGCCCGGCTGCCAACATAACAAAATTATTATAATATGAACGATTTATAAATGCAAGGAAACAGGCGCTTTTTTTCCGTAACTGCTATTTTTTCAGGCCACTTTCTGACAAATATGCCGAAATTTCAAAAATTCCACTTTTTCTTGCGGCGTATTTATATTATAATAGAAGGTAGAACTGAGCCGCGAAACGTTTTTCGGGGAGTAATTCCGGCAGTAATGGCACAGGAAACTCCGCCGAAACGTTTTCGAAAGCCGAAACGTTACCGGGAACGGTGCCAAATCCCGGTAAGATGCAGAACAAACGGCCTTGCGCCGTACAGATACAGGATAAAAAAGGGGAAAACACCATGGTAAACAAGGTAAGGGTCAACATTGCAGGCACACCGTATGCCATCGCAACTACAGATTCGGAAAAGTACATCCTGGGTCTTGCCAAAAAGCTGGACGAGGACATCACAAAGCTGCTGGACACCAACGATAACCTCTCGGTGACCAAGGCGGCGGTGTTCTGCGCGATGGATTATCTGGACGAATACCGCAAGAGCACCGGCAGCGCCGAGAATATGCGCAGCCAGATTCAGGACTACATTGCAGATGCAGCCCGGGCAAAGCTGGCTGAGGACAAGGCACTGGCGGAAAACGCCGTGCTGCGCCGGGAAGCTGCCGCCCTGCGGGAGCAGCTGGCCAAGGAGCGCCAGCGCGAGACCCGCCGGGAGGAGCGCGCCGCCCGTGCTGCGGCAGAGACGGAACGGGAGCAGCCCGCCCCGGAAGCCCCGGCGGCAGACAGTGCGCAGGCAGACGAGACCAACTGAATGTACCTTATATAAATAGAAGTCAGAAGGAGAACTATGGCAAGGATCGAAATCTTAGCCCCGGTGGGCAGTGAAGAAATGCTCCGCGCTGCGGTGTTCAGCGGCGCGGACGCAGTATATCTGGGCTTTTCGGGCTTCAACGCCCGCACGGGTGCCGGCAACTTTGACGCAGACAGTCTGCAGGAAGCCGTGCGCTTCTGCCACGCCCGGGGCGTGGCGGTGCACGTTGCGCTGAATACGACCGTGTATGGCACAGAGCTGCCTGCGCTGGAGCAGGCTATCCGCGCAGTAGCAGCCAGCGGCGCGGATGCAGTCATCTGTCAGGATCTGGCAGTGGCTACTTTAATTGGTAAAATTGCCCCGCAGCTGCCCCGGCACGGCTCCACCCAGATGAGCGTCCACACCCTGCAAGGTGCACTGGAGCTGAAGGAGCTGGGCTTTACCCGGGTGGTGCTGGCGCGTGAGCTGAGCCTGCCCGAGGTGGAGCACATCACAAAGCACTGCGGCATCGAGACCGAGTGCTTCATCCACGGTGCGCTGTGCATGAGCGTGAGCGGCCAGTGCTATATGTCCGCCTTTCTGGGCGGGCGCAGCGGCAACCGCGGTTCCTGTGCGGGCCCCTGCCGTCTGCCCTTTGAAGCCAATGCCCTGCCGGAAGGCAAGCCCGGACGGCTGCACCACCTCTCCCTTAAGGATAACTCCGCCATCGACAAGCTGGACAAGCTGCAGGCGATTGGCGTAGCATCGGCAAAAATCGAGGGTCGTCTCCGCACGCCGGAGTATGTGGCAGCGGCGGTCAGTGCCTGTCTGGCAGGCCGCGAGGGCCGCGCCTACGACCGCGACCTGCTGAAGAACGCCTTCAGCCGTTCCGGCTTCACCTCCGGCTATCTGGACGGAAAAATCGACGGCACCATGTTCGGTGTGCGCAGCGAAGCTGACGCCGAGCTGACCAAAAAGACCCTGCCCATGCTGCGTGAGCTTTACCGCCGCGAGCGCTCCCGTGTGCCGGTGCAGATGAAACTGGAGATCGAGGAGGGCGGCGAAAAGCTGACCGTTACCGATGCCGACGGCAACAAAGCCTTTGCCTATGGGGATGCCGAGCCGCAGCCTGCCCGCACCGACCCCACCGAGAGTTTGAACCGCAGTTTGGCAAAGACCGGCGGCACCCCCTTTACGGCAGAGAAGATCACTGTGGAAATGGACGGCGGGCCGTGGTTCATCCCCGGCAGTGCCGTGAACGAGCTGCGTCGGGAAGCGCTGGATGCCTTGCTCAAAAAACGGGAGGCGCTGCGCCCCTGGCCGACCACCGAGGAGCACGTCGCCGCCCTGCCGCAGCGCACTCTGCCGCCCCGCCGCACCCTGCGTGCCCGGTTCGAGCGCTGGGAACAGGTGCCGGAGCGGGCACTTGACGGGGTGGAATATCTCATTCTGCCCATTGCGCAGGCCGACCGTGTGCCCCGGGAGTGGCGGGCAAAGACCCTTCTGGAGCTGCCCCGGGTCATGTTCGGTGCGCTGGAGCAGGACACTGCCCGCCGCATTGCTGCCACGCAGGACGCGGGCTTTGCCGGGTACGAGGTCAGCAACATCGCCCACCTGCGCCTGTGCCGCGGCCTGCCCATGACCGGCGGCTTCGGGCTGAACGTCACCAACAATGTGGCGGCGCAGTTCTATGCAGAGCAGGGGCTTTCCAGTCTGCTCATCCTGCCGGAGGTAAAAGACAGCGATATTGCGTCCATTGCGCCCACCCGGAACGGTAAACCGGTGCCCACCGGCGTGATGATCTACGGTCATATGCCGCTGATGCTCACCCGCGCCTGCCCGCTGCAAAATATCCACGACTGCGCTCACTGCGACAAGACCGGCGTGCTGACCGACCGCAAGGCCAAAAAGTTCCCGGTGCGGTGCGGCCTTGGAGTGCGCACCATCTATAACCCGGTGCCCATCTACATGGGTGATAAGCCCGGCGCACTGGCGGTGGACTATGGCGTGGCCTACTTTACGCTGGAATCCCGCGAGGAAGCGGCGCAGATCTTGGACAGCATCCGCACCCACGCCCCCTTTGAGGGCGATTTTACCCGCGGTCTATATTTTAAGGGTACAAACTGACAAAACACCGGAAGTGCCCCAAGCTTTGCCTGTGAAAAAAGAAAAACGAAACGAGGTTATACGATGGAACCCATCACTGTAAAATATAAGGTACTGGATGCCCGGGCAAAAGTGCCCGCCTATGCCACCCCCGGCGCAGCTGCCGCTGACCTGTGCGCTGTGCTGGACGCACCACTGACCGTTGCCCCCATGCAGCGGGTGCTGGTGCCCACCGGCCTTGCCATCGAGCTGCCCGGCGCCCATAGCGTGGCGCTGGTGTATGCCCGCAGCGGCCTGTCCATCAAGCACGGCCTGTGCATGGCCAACGGCGTGGGTGTGGTGGACAGCGATTACCGCGGCGAGCTGAAGGTGCCCATGGTCAATCTGGGTGCCGAGGCTTATACCATTCAGCCCGGCGAGCGGGTAGCGCAGCTGTGCATCGCCCCGGTGTACACCGCCGCCTTTGTGCCCGCCGAGGAGCTGGGCGACACCCAGCGCGGTGTGGGCGGCTTTGGCTCTACCGGAAAATAACCCTCTTCGTCAATGCTTCGCATTGACACCCGAGAGGGGAGAATTTAAAAGAGTAAACCGATTGATGAAAAAAGCTCTCCCCTTCGGGAGAGCGGTCACCGCAGGTGACTGAGAGGGTTTTATGAATCATTTGATCTTAGCTTCCGGCAGCCCCCGCAGGCGGGAGCTGCTTTCCCTGTACACCACCGATTTCACGGTCTGTGTCAGCGATTTTGATGAGAGCGCCGTCACTGCCCCCACTCCGGCGCAGCTGGTGGAGCAGCTGGCCATCGGCAAGTGCCTTGCAGTGGCAAAACAGCACCCAGATGCCGTGGTCATCGGCTGCGACACCGTGGTGGACGTGGACGGCGCTGTGTTCGGCAAGCCCCACGATGCCGAGGACTCCAAGCGGATGCTGCGCGCGCTCTCCGGCAAGACCCATCAGGTGCACACCGGCGTGTGCATTGCAAAAGGGAACAGGGCAGAGCATTTTGTGGACAGCTGCAAGGTGACCTTTTTCCCGCTGGGGGAGGAGGAGATCGCGTTCTACACTGCTACCCCGGAGCCTTACGATAAGGCCGGTGCCTATGCCATTCAAGGGCGCGCGGCCCTGTGGCTGGACCGCATCGAGGGCGACTATTACACCATTATGGGGCTGCCGGTCAGCCGCACCGTACAGACGCTGGCGCATTTTTTGTGAGAAAAATGGAAAAATGATAGAAAACTTGCCGAAACGCTTGAGAAATGGAGCACTTGCGGCTATAATAGAACCGTGTTATTCTGCGCAGGAGGGACTGTTTGCAGCAGGCCGTCCGGCATTCTGGGATAGATTTAAGGAACGATCGTAAGGAGATTTGGAACAATGAGTTTTCTGTCAAAGGACGTTGGCATTGATCTGGGTACTGCCAATACTCTGGTCTACATGAAGGGCAAGGGCATCATCATGCGCGAGCCCTCGGTCGTGGCGGTGGACACCAAGACCGACGAGGTGCGCTGCGTGGGCGGCGAGGCAAAGGCTGTCATCGGCCGTACCCCCGGCAGCATCGTGGCGGTGCGTCCCCTGAAGGACGGCGTCATCGCCGATTTCGACATCACGGCCAATATGCTGGAGAACTTCCTCAAAAAGGCCTGCGGCAACAGTATGTTCTCCCGTCCCCGGGTGGTCATCTGCATTCCCTCCGGCGTTACCGAGGTGGAGCGCCGCGCTGTGCGCGAGGCTACCCTGAAGGCCGGTGCCCGTCAGGTGTCTGTCATTGAGGAGCCCATGGCAGCTGCCATCGGTGCAGGCCTGCCCATCAGCGAGCCCACCGGCAGCATGATCGTGGACATCGGCGGCGGCACGGCGGAGATCGCCGTCATCTCTCTGGGCGGCATCGTGGCCTCCCGCAGCGTGCGCATGGCCGGCGATATGTTCGATCAGGCCATCATTGCCTTCATCAAGCGCAAGTACAACCTGCTCATCGGTGAGCGGACTGCCGAGCAGATCAAGATCGAGATCGGCTCTGCCTATGCACTGGACCCGGAGCTGACCATGGAGATCAAGGGCCGCAACCTGGTGGACGGCCTGCCCAAGAACATCGTGGTGCACTCTGAGGACGTGCGTGCCGCCCTGCTGGAGTGCCTGGAGAAGATCACCAGCGCCATCAAGGAGACGCTGGAGCGCACCCCGCCGGAACTGAGCGCAGATATCATCGACCGCGGCATCACCCTGACCGGCGGCGGCGCTCTGCTGCGCGGTCTGGATCAGCTGATCCAGAGCGAGACCGGCATTGATGTGCATATTGCGGAGGACCCGCTGGACTGCGTGGCCAAGGGTGCCGGTGCAGTGCTGGATCATGTGGATGTGCTGCATGACGTGCTGGACACCGATGGAGGACATATGTAAGAGCGGCTCTCTGCGGAGAGTGCTGCTCAGAATGCGGAAAAGTTTCAGACACAGCAGCTGTGCGTTTTTCCGCTGCAAACACTGCATCTTGCGCGGATGGCACGGCTGTCCGCGCTTTTTTCATGCAAAGGCCTGCGGTAGGGCGCGGGCATCCCGACAGGAGGGAAGCACCCTTTGAAAGATTTTTTTGATACTTGGAAATTCAAGATTCTCGTGGCCGTGGCGGTGTTTCTGGTGGGCATCATGGCCTATGCCGGTGCCAACGGACGCCTGACCGCTGCCCCGCAGGAACTGCTGGGCGTGATCCTGACCCCCTTCCAGAAGGCGGGGGCTGTGGTCAGCGGCGGTGTGGGCGCGATGTGGGAAAAATATGCCAGCATCGACAAGGTCATGGAACAGAACGAGCAGCTGACGGCGGAAAACGCCGAGCTGCGCCAGCAGATGGTGGATTATGACCGCATCAAGGCTGAAAACGAGGCCTACAAGGCACTGGCCAACATTCAGGAAAAGAACAGCAATGCCACCTATGTGTCCGGCTTTGTCATTGGCCGCGACCCGCTGGACGAGTTCGGCGGCTTCACGCTGGACAAGGGCACCGCAGACGGCGTAGCGGTGAACGATGCGGTCATCAGTGACCGGGGCTATCTGCTGGGCATGGTGGTAGAGGCTGATCCGACCAGCTGCAAGGTGATGACCATTCTGCACCCCAGCTTCAACGCGGCGGGCGTGGTATCCCGCACCCGGGAAAACGGCATTCTGAACGGCAATACCACCTATGCAGCGGACGGCCTGTGCACCCTGACCAATCTGGAGCGCAGCTCCGAGACCCATGCGGGGGATCAGGTCATCACCACCGGTCTGGGCGGGGTGTTCCCCCCGGATCTTCTGGTGGGTACGGTGCAGGACGTGGTGCCGGAGACCAGCGGCAAATCCTCCATTGCGGTGGTGCGCCCCGGTGCCGACCCCCGCACCGCCAAGCACGTTTTTATCGTTACTGCGTACTAAGGAGGACACACTGCTATGGAATCTCGCCGCAGGCGCAGCCGCAGCCAGCTGCTGAAGTGGGGCTGTTATGTGCTGGCGCTGTTTGTGTGCGCCGCTTTGCAGACCACGCCCGGGCTGTTTCAGCTGGGGGAGGCAAAGCCGCTGCTGGTGCTGCCGCTGTGTCTGGCGGTGGCGGTATTTGAAGGAGAATTTGCCGGAGCACTGCTGGGCACGGTGGGCGGCCTTTTGTGGGATTGCACGGCCGGACGCACGGTAGGTATGCTGGCGCTGGAGCTGCTGTTGCTCTGCTTTGCGGTATCGGTGCTGGTACAGTTGTATCTGCAGGTGAACCCCGGCAATTTTGCCGCAGTAAGCACCGCAACAGCGCTGGTGGTACTCTCGCTGGACTGGCTGTTTTTCTACTATATGCCGGGTTATACCGGCGCAGCGCTGCGGTATGTCACCTTTGTACTGCCCGGCGCGGTGCTGACCATCCCGGCAGCGCTGCTGGCCTTCTGGCTGGTGCAGCACATCCATGACGGGTTCAGGATCGACAACGGTGTGGTCTAGCCCGTAAAAGGAGAACCAGATGAACGAAAATGAACGCAAGGTCGTGGTGCGGCGGATGCTGCTGCTCATCGCAGTGGCCTGCATCATCATGGGGCTGTACACCTTCCGGCTGATCTTTTTGCAGCTGGTCAACGGGGACGACTTTAAGGCAAAAGCCACCAACACCACGGATTATAAGTTTACGGTCACCGCTGCGCGCGGCGATATCGTGGACAGCACCGGCAAGCACATCGCTACCACCAGCACCGGTTATAATGTGGTGCTGAACAAGCTGCAGATGGGAGATCAGGATCTGGACACCATGCTGCAGCAGATCGTGGAGCTTTTGCGCAAGAACGATGAAAAATGGCTGGACACCCTGCTCATCAGCGAGCCGGATGCCGCCGGAAACTATACCTTTACGGACAGCGCCGACAGTGCCAGCGACCAGAAAACGCTGGCAGACATGAAGGAGACGCTGGGTCTGCAGCAGTACGCCACCGCCAACGATGTGATGGAGATGCTGGTGGAGAAAAACCAGCTGGAAAGTTTCTCACTGCCGTGGCAGCGGGTGCTGGCGGGCATCCATTACGAGATGGACCGACAGGCCTTTTCCAACGTAAATAACTTTGTTATGGCTGAAAACGTCAGTCAGGCGACGGTGGCTACCATCAAGGAGCATTCCCTCACGCTGCCGGGCGTGGAGATCGTGGAGACCAGCACCCGCAGCTACGAGCAGGGCGATATCGTCCCGGCGGTGCTGGGCCGTGTGGGCAAGATCACCGCCGAAAAGTGGAAGGTGACCGACGAGAACGGCCAGGTGACCTACCCCCTGCGGGACAAGGGCTACAACATGAACGATGTGCTGGGCATCTCGGGCCTGGAGTCTGCCTATGAGGATGAACTGCGCGGCAAGGACGGTGTGGAGACCATCACCCGCAATTCCGACGGTGTGATCGTGAACACGCAGCTCACCACTGTGCCGGAACCGGGCCACACGGTGCAGCTGACCATCAACAGCGATTTCCAGCGGGCGGTGAACAAGGCATTGGCCAACAACATTGACATGATCAACCGCACTTACAACACCGGCAACATGAAAGCGGCAGCCGGTGCGGCGGTGTAGGGATCGGCTGCCGGGGTCGGAGCCTCGACAACAGGCTGGGCAGGGGCGGCGGGTGTCTCGGCCAGCATATCATCCAGCATTTCGGAGACAGAGCGCCCGGACTGCCAGGCAGCGCTGACCGCACTGCCGGTATCGCTGAAGCTGCCGCCCAGTGTCGGGATCGGTGCGGAAACAGCGGGGGCTTCCGGTGCGGCGGGCACAGCTGCGGGGGCGGGCGTACCCAGCGGCGCAGCGTCTGCGGCCATCTGTGCAGCAAGATCAGCCGGAGAAAGGACCATCGTATCGCCCTGCACACGGCCTGTCATATCCAGCTGCGGCAGCTCGACAGGGATCGGCTCGGGCTCGTCCTCCACGGGAATGAGAGGCGTGTCAAATTTGGGCTCCTGCGGGACAGGCGTCAGCGGGGTCTCAAACTCGGTAGGCTGCGGCAGGTCCAGCGTCGTCTCGGCACTGACCTCCTGCGGCGTATAGTAAGGCGCGTGGCCGCTGACAGCGCGGTTAATGAGCGCATCCAGCTCGTCCTGCGGCGCGGGGGACGCCTGTGCGGCGGGCGCGGGCGTGACCGGGGTCAGCGGGGTACTGTACACCGGCGCGGCAGGCTCTGAGGAAGGCTGCAATTGCAGCTCAAAATCCTCCTTCGGTGCGGGAGCAGGCTGGGGCTGGGTGTGGCGCAGTGTGCTGTTGGCCCGGTTGGACAGCGGATCCATGCCGAACGTGCCGCCCGGGCCGATGCTGACCGGCTCCAGCGGGTCATCGCTGACGGCCTTTTGGCGGGCGTTTTCCCCTGCACTGGGGCCAAGATCCACGTCAAACGACGCATGGGTCTGGGCGGCGGGCTTGGCGGCAAACGGTGCCTCGGGCACAGCAGGTGCCACGGGGGGCGTGTAGGCGGCCTGCCGCTGCGGGGCGGGCGGGGTCTGCTTCGGGAAACGGCTCGTGTCCGCGATGACGTCGTAAACCGGATGGTGCGGGCGGCTGCTGTCCGGCAGCGCACCGGTCAGATTCTCGACGCTCTCCTCCTCGGGCTCCTGCTCAAACAGGCGGGTGTCGTAGGCGGTCTCGGCTGCGGCGCGCTCCTCGCGCTTGGCCTGCAGGATCTTGTACTGGCCGTCTACAAACAGAACGACGTCCGCGGGGGTGATGGCAAAGAAGAACATCAGCCCCAGCAGGAAGATGAGCAGCATGATAATGTTGGAGGCGGGACGCCCGAACAGCGCCAGCAGCGTGGCACCGATGGGCGCACCGAGGACGCCGCCCTCCCAGAAGTAGGTGCCGCCGCGGGTAAAGAGCATCTTGACGATCTCCCCGACCTTGAGGTTCTCAATATTGAGCTTGGAGAAGATGACCGGCACGCTGGCGCAGAGCACGCCCATCAGCGATACCTTGCCCGCAAACAGCGCGACGCGGTAGCCGGTGGCCAGCAGGTAGGCCAGGTACAGCAGGAACGGTCCGACCAGATAGGTCGTGATACCGAAAACGCCAAAGTACCAGCTGCGCAGCGTGCGCCAAAGATTCTGCCCGGGCACAAGCACGAGCGCAACGCAAAGCAGACCCAGCCCCACCAGCAGGATGCTGCGGGCCAGGTTCGGGGTCTCGGCGCGGCGCTGGGCACGGCGGGACGGCTGACGGCTGCGGGAGGCCGCACTGCTGCGCGCAGATGCGGAGCGCCCGGTGCTTCTGCGGCCCGTGCCGCGGGAGGAGGCGGTGCCCTTTTTGCCGGAGGAGTTCTTTGTTGATTTTTTACCGGAACGAGATTGTGCCATGTTACAGTGTTTCCCTCTCTTATTTCTCTGAACGCTTCTTTATATATAAGTAGTCTGTACATGTACAGGACGGTAAGGACATACGACTTTTATTTTAGCACGATTTCCAGGGATTGTAAAGAAAAATGCCCGCGGTGCCGGGTTACAAAAAAATAAATCCCCGCCCTGAGGGATGGGCGGGGATTTACAAGAAAGGAGGAGAAGAACACATGAAAATGTGATAAAGCTATTTGACTTGGGGTTCATTTAGCTTGCAACTAAATTGTAACTGTTTTGTCACCAAATGTCAATAGCAAATTGTAAATCTTTTGTCATTTTTCAATTTGTTCACAAATTGGCAGGCGCAGCTCCGCACAGCCGCCGGGCGTGTTGGACAGACGCAGCGTGCCACTGTGTGAAAGCGCGACCCTGCGTGCAAAATACAGCCCAAAGCCCTGGTGGGCTGTGTCACTGCGGGCGGCTTCTGTATAAAGCAGCTCCCCCGCTCTGGCGAGGGCCTCGGCAGTGAAGCCGGGGCCGGTATCGGTCACACGCAGGATGAAATCCTGTTTCTCTTTTGTAACCAACAGTGTGACAGTGCCGCCGCGGGGCGT
>OGGU01002003.1_pt1 | contig 10798 bp, 10 predicted proteins | sample 1571241 | NCBI WGS metagenome assembly OGGU01 (sample SAMEA2581934, study PRJEB24529) | metagenome | biome: Human gut stool | place: China | collected 2011
CGGGAGTCCTACCACAAGCCGGTATTTGTTCTGACGGACGGCGAGGAGGGAGTGAAGGGGTCCGGCAGATCCACGGAAGCGTACTCGATGTATGACGAGATGTGCAAGTGCCGGGAATGTTTTTCAAAATTTGGCGGACATCCGATGGCGGCAGGGCTGTCGCTGCGCGAGGATGTGGCGGTATTCCGCGGCAAAATAAATGCCTGCTGTGAATTGACAGAAGATGATTTTATACCTAAGATAAAGATAGATATGGCAATGCCTGCCGCGTATCCGACGATCGGGCTGATCCGGGAGCTGGCGCGCTTAGAGCCGTTTGGAAATGGCAACAGTAAGCCACAGTTCGCGGACAGGGAGCTTGCGCTTCTGCGGGCGTCTGTGGTGGGCAGGAACCAGAATGTGTTGAAGCTGTCCCTTATGACGGCGGCGGGAGAACATGTCTCTGCGGTCTATTTTGGGGATGTGGAGGCATGGAAGCAGTATTACAGCGAAAAATACGGGCAGACGGAGGTGGACGCTGCGCTTCGCGGAAGGGCGAATGCCATCCGGATGTCGGTGATTTACTATCCGGAAATCAATGTATATCAGGGAATGGAGAGTGTCCAGCTCATCATTCGCAATTATAAATAGAACGTGGCGGGTGGACAGAAGGAGTAGCTATGTTTAGTGGAAAGAGAGAAAAGGCTTTATTAGAAGAGGAACTTGCGGCATTAAGGGAGACGGAGAAGCGCGAGAGGGAGCTGCTCCATAAGATCGCAGGACAGAAGGATACCGCGGAGGAACAGTTTGCACGCATGACAGCCTCGCGTGCACAGATGGAAAAAGAGATCGAAGAGATCGAACAGCAGATGCAGCAGAACGGGGAGTTGTCGGAGAACGGCGCGCAGGCGGCGGGAGAACTTCACAATACGTTGATCACAATGAATAACGGAATCGCGACGTTCGATGCCAACCACAGCGTTTTTATGGAGCAGGTGAAGGGGCAGAATGAAAAGGTCGTCGAGATCGTGGAGAACAACAAGCACTTTACGACGCCGATGAAGCATATTTCGGAGGCTCCGCAGGCGCTTCGCGAGATGCGCCAGGCACTTGGTGAGAGGGCAGAGCGCATGGAGGAACTGTCGAAAACGATGGGGGTGCTGGCGCTCAATTCTGCGATCGAAGCAGGAAGAATGGGGGAGAGCGGAACCCGGTTTGTGACGGCGGCAGAGCAGGTGCGTGCATATGCGGACGATTATGAGCAGGAGGCGCTGGCGTTAAAAGCCCAGCTTGGGGAGGCAGAAGAACGGATCACGTCGCTGGAGGAGCAGGTACACCACTTAAACGAGCTGCTCAAGGAGAATAATATTTCCATGGGGAAACTCTACCGCGACTGTGCGCAGAATATGGTGGCTTATGAGACCGGACAGATCGGGCTGAGGGGGCTGATCCAGGATACGGCGGTCGCGAGAGCAGATGTGCTGCAGCAGTCGGCGGACGAAAATGTGCGCGCCAGGGAGGCATTCCTTAAATATGTATCCGGCATGCAGGAGGAACTGGCAGAGCAGAAGAGCAGCGCGGATGAACTGGAGAATGTCTGCAAGAGCATCCTGCAGTCGGCAGGGGAAGCCGGATGATGCCGGTTTTGCTGCAAAGAATACAGAGCAGAGAGTAGGAATCAGAGAGTATAAATAATAAAAAGTGAGGGAACAATGCTATGACAAAAGAAAAACAGTTCAGTTTTTTATCAAAGGACGGGAAGACGAAGATTCATGCGGTAAAGTGGATGCCGGAGAGCGGAGAGTACCGGGCGGTCTTGCAGATCACGCACGGCATGGTGGAGTATATTGAACGCTATAAGCCGTTCGCGGAATTTTTAAATGACCAGGGGGTCCTTGTGGTCGGACATGATCATCTGGGACATGGTGCGTCGGTTACATCCGAGGAGGAATTGGGATATTTTGCAGAGCCGGATCCGAGTGACACGCTCGTCGAGGATATGCACACGCTGCGCACGACGGTCCAGGCAGAGAACCCCGGCGTGCCGTATTTTATGATGGGACACAGCATGGGATCTTACATGCTGCGCAAATACCTGTGTATTCACCCGGAGGGAGTGGCTGGCGCCGTCATCATGGGAACCGGGGCAATGCCGGATAGCACGATGAAGTTTGGACTGTTTTTATGCCGTACGATCGCACTATTCCGTGGATGGCATTACAGAAGCCGCCTGATGCAGAGCCTTTCCTACAGCAAGCCGTACAAGCGCTACGATTTATATGGAAAGGATTATGCCAACAGCTGGCTTTCCAAGAACGTGGAGAATGTCAAGACATACTATGCTGATCCGCGCTGTACTTTTCTGTTTACCGTAAACGGCTACAAAGGCCTGATGGAGGCGGTATTGTTTGATAATCAGATGGAGAATATAAAAAAGGTCCCGAAAAATCTGCCGCTGTTTTTTGTATCCGGTGCGGATGACCCGGTCGGAGATCTGGGAGAGGGAGTTAAGAAGGTGTACGGGATGTACAAAGATGCGGGGGTTTCGGATATTACCTACCGCCTGTACGAGGATGACCGCCATGAGATTTTAAACGAGACAGACCGCGATCAGGTCATGGCGGATATTGCGGCCTGGCTGAACGTGCATGTGGAACTGTAATCTTGCCGGACAGGTTTCTTAAATTTATATAAATAAAACTACTGGAGGGAAAACGCCGGTTGTTTTTAGGGAAAGTTCGTAGTAAAATAGAGACTTGTTTTGGAAGGAGGATTTCACATGAAAAAGAATGGAATGAGAGTTACCAGTTTATTTCTGGCTGCGGTGATGCTTGCATCGGCGCCTGTGACGGCATCCGCGGCGGATACATCAGCGAATGTAGAGGGAGAGGTTGTCGTAGACCAGACAAGTCAGGATCAGACTTCAGCAGAGTCGCAGACTCAGGCAGGGGCAGCGGAGGACGCTGCCACGGGAGCAAACAGTGATAACGTGACAATCCAGGCGGATGATAAGCCATATCTTGCGCTGGGAGCGGATCTGACGGATGCCCAGAAGAATACGGTGCTTTCCCTGATGGGGATTGATCCGGCGAACCTTGGCAATTATGATGTGGTCTACACAACGAATGCAGAGGAGCATCAGTATCTGGATTCCTATATCAGTTCCTCACAGATCGGAAGCAAGTCATGGTCTTCCGTTGTGATCGTAAAACGCGATAAGGGAAACGGATTAAATATTTCAACCAGGAATATCAATTACTGTACAGTCGGCATGTACAAAAATGCGTTGACAACGGCGGGTATTACCGATGCGGATATCATCGTTGCAGGACCGCAGGAGATCTCCGGTACGGCGGCGCTTGTCGGCGTATTCAAGGCATACCAGGAGATGACAGGTGAGACGATCAATGCGGATATCATCGACGCATCCTTAAATGAGCTCGTGGTTACCGGGCAGTTAGAACAGTCGATTGCCGGACTTTCCGATGAGGAAGTGGAAGAGTTTATCGCTTACATCAAGTCGGTCATTGCACAGAATGATCTGAAAGATGAGGCGAGCAATCAGGCAATTGATGATGCCTGCAGCAAATATAATGTGACACTGTCAGATTCCGAGCGTCAGCAGATCGTGGATCTGCTCTTAAAGATTACATCCCTGGGAATCAATCTTGACAGCCTTGTGGATTATGCGGAGTCACTGTACCATTCCTTTAAGGACGGCGGAGGAGACAGTAGCGTGCTCTCGAGCGTAGGCACATTTTTCTCAAATGTATTCAGCTCGATCGCGGACTTCTTTAAGGGATTGTTTTCGTAAACGGAGGAGAGGAAGGAATCTATGGTAGACAGAAAGAGACGGCTGGATTGCGCGAACGGAATCCGGAAAGCAGACATTGTATTAAAGCACGGCAAAGTATTGAACGTATTCACGGAGGAGATTCTGGAAGCGGATGTGGCAATCTGCGGCGATACGATCGTGGGAGTCGGTTCCTACGAGGGTGAGCGGGAGATCGACTGTACCGGAAAATATCTGGTACCGGGATTTCTGGATGCCCATATGCATATTGAATCCAGTATGGTATCTCCGGGCGAATTGTCCAAGGTGCTGGTGCAGGCGGGAACGACGACCATTGTTGCGGATCCGCACGAGATTGTCAATGTGTGCGGTGTGAAGGGAATGGATTATTTTCTGAAATGTGCGGGCAAGGCGCTGGTACATATTTTCTTCATGATTCCGTCCTCTGTTCCGGCAACCGATGTGGAGACAAACGGATGCGGGGAGTTTCTGGCGTCCGATATGATGAAGTATGTGGATGATGCACGAGTGCTGGGACTCGGGGAGACCATGCGTTTTGTGGAGTGTTACCAGGGCGAGCGCCGGATGTCGGATAAGCTGGAACTTTTTGCAAAGAAGCACATCGACGGACATGCACCGGGCATTACAGGAAAGGCGGTACAGGCGTACCGTCTGGCTGGCGTGGAGAATGATCATGAGTGTGCGAACTCCGAGGAAGTGCTCGACAAGCTGCGCGCCGGTTTTCACATCTATATCCGTGAGGGAAGCGGTGCCAAGAATCTTGAAACGTTAATCCGCACGCTTTTAGATGCCAATGTGGCGCTCGACCAGTGCGCATTCTGCACCGACGATAAGCATATCGAGGAAATCCGCAAGGAAGGACATATCAGCACCTGTATCCGCAAGGCGATTGCACTTGGGGTTCCGGTGGCAAAGGCCTACAAGATGGGAAGCTACCAGCCGGCAATGTTTTACGGGCTCAAGGGATACGGTGCCATCGGAGCCGGATATCACGCCGACATTGTGTTCCTCGATAATCTGGAGGAGGTGCGTCCGACCGATGTGATGAAGGACGGCAGGATCCTGGGAGAGGAAGACTATAAGAAAGATTACTGGGTTCCAGTGCCGGAGGAACTGCTTCACACGGTTCATGTCGGGGAGCTTTCCAGAGAGCGGATTCAGCTTGCATGCAACGGAAAGACCGATGTGATACAGATGAATGCGCATCAGATCGTGACGACGCATCTGGTGGAAGAAGTGCCGACAGAAAACGGATATTTTGTCCCGAATGAAGTATACAATAAGATCTGTGTGGTGGAACGTCACGGCAAGACCGGAGAGATCGGTGTGGCACCGCTCAAGGGCTTTGGCGTAAAAGGCGGTGCCGTAGCGACGTCCGTTGCGCACGATTCCCACAATCTGATTGTGGCGGGAGACAATGACGATGACATCCTGCTTGCCATCCGGACTGTGGAGGAGCAGCAGGGCGGCTATGCGATCGTGTCCGGCGGCAAGGTAATCGATGTACTGCCGCTGCCGATCGCGGGTCTTATGAGCGACAGACGGTATGAGGAAGTCACGGAAAAGCTCTCTGCCATGCAGAAGGAGACGAGAGAACTTGGTATCTCAGAGAATGTAGATCCGTTTGTTACCCTTTCTTTTATGGCGCTTACGGTAATCCCGGAGATCCGTGTCACGGAGCGCGGTGTTTATTTATTCTGATGAACAGATTATGAAGGAGATTTATGCAGGAAAAGATTCAAATTATCAGTGACGGGTCGTTAGACCTTTCAAGAGAGCTCACAAGAGAGCGCGATATTCTGGTGGTGCCTTTCTATGTATCTTTTGATGGAGAAACTTATCTGAAAGAGGGGGTGGAACTGGATATCCGCGAGTTCTATCAGAGAATGGTGGATCATCCGGATGTATTTCCGAAGACGTCGATGCCGTCGGTGGATGATTATTATCAGGTTTTTCTCCCGCTCGCAAAGCAGGATGTTCCGATGATCTGTATCTGTATCACGACGAAGTTCAGCGGCTCCATGCAGTCGGCGACGACTGCCAGAGATATGATTTTAGAGGAATATCCAAAGGCGCGCATCACAGTCATTGACGCAGAGATCAACACGGTGCTGCAGGGTTTGTATGTACTTGAGGCATGCCGGCTGCGCGACCTCGGCTGGGAGTATGACCGCATGGTGGAGAGGCTCCTTGCCATAAGGGAGAGCGGCAGAATCTTCTTTACGATCGGCAACATTGATTACTTAAAGCATGGCGGAAGAATCGGAAAAGTGATGGGGATTGCGGGAAGCGCGTTGAAAATTAAGCCGCTCATTACACTGAAGGAGGGCGAGATTTTTGCCTCCGGCATTGCGCGGAGCCGGGAAAAATCCATGCAGAAAGTAATTGAGATGCTCAAGGCTTATCTGGACGAACGCACCGCAAAGCCGGGCGAATACAGTTTTGCCATCGGCTATGGCTATGATTATGAGGAAGCCTGTCATTTTCGTGAGATGTTGAAAGATCTCGTGAGGGAGCGCCTGGGGATCGATGAGATTGAGATTTACCAGATCGGCGCAACGATCGGCGTTCATACCGGACCGTATCCGATCGGCGTGGGGATTATCAAACGCGCGGACTGGGAAGCGTAGGGCAGACAGAAGCCGGAGATAAAGCGAATCAAAAATGTAAATCGTACATGTTGTGTAAGCGTTACACATGCATGTACGATTTTTTGATTTATAGGAGAATCCTGTTTGCGGGATTCTTTTTTTCTCTTTTAGAAAATGAATGTATCATTTTTGAATAATAATATTGACAATACTATATTATATGATATATAGTATTGATAACAAAATAATATTATAAACATATAAGTAATATCAGACAGAACAGGAAAGGAGCCGGTAATATGGTGTTCAATACAGGTGCAGCCCTGCTGGATGCGATTGTTCTGGCGGTCGTCTCCAAGGAGGAGGAAGGCACATATGGATATAAGATCACGCAGGATGTGAGAGTGGCGATTGAGGTTTCGGAATCCACACTTTATCCGGTATTGCGTAGACTTCAGAAAGATGGATGCCTTATGGTGTATGACAGAGAATGTGGAGGCCGCAACAGGCGCTACTACAGGATTACGGATGAGGGAAGAAAGAAGCTGGACGATTATCGCAGAGAATGGGATGACTATTCTTCGAAAATATCAGAGTTATTTTCCGAGGAGGGAGTTTGAAGATGAATAAAGATGAATTTTTAAGGCAGCTGGAAGTGTTGTTGTCCGGGATTTCACAGGAGGAAAGAACGGAGGCGCTTGCATTCTACCGCAGCTATTTTGAGGACGCCGGAGAGGCGAATGAGGCAAAGATTTTAGAAGAACTGGAATCACCGCAGAAAGTGGCGGACAGCATTATCAAAGATCTGGGTGTGCAGCCCGGGGAAGCGTGTTCTTCCGGCGCGCAGGGAGCATCGGCAGGAGCAGAGTGGAATCCGGCAGTGCAGGGGGCAGCGCAGAATGCAGCGTATTCTACGCAGGAGAAGGATGGAATGCCGGGATGGGCGATCGTTCTTCTGGTCATCACTTCGCCGGTGTGGCTGGTAATGATTCTGGTCATACTGTCAGCATTGCTCGGCATTGTGGCGGCGCTGTTTGGAATTGCAATAGCGGTTGTGGCAGTCATGGGAGCACTGTTAATCTGCGGTGTGGTGCTCTTTGTGCATTTGCAGGAAATCCTGCAATCGGAATCGGGCTTATGGGAGGATGACTCATCGTGCTGGCGATCGGTATTCTTGCGGTGGTGCTCGTGGTCTGGATTTTCGGAGGATTTCTGCCATGGGCATTGAAAGGAATCTGGAAGCTTTGCAAAAAGCCATTTAATAAGAGAAAGGAGCGTGCGGCAGCATGAAAAAATTTTCAAAAATCTGCCTGATCATTGTGGCAGTTCTCGGGGGAATGGGATTATTGCTCGGCGGCATCTCCGCTCTGCTTGGCGGAGGCTTTGGGGCAATCAGACGCATGGCGGAAAGAGGAGAACTGGATGCGGGCAACTGGCATATCCGGCCATATGAACTTTACTATTCTTCGGATGAAGAAGACACAGAGGATGACTGGGGAGCAGACGACGATGCAAAAGTTTATACCTATGAGGCAGCCGGCATAAAAAATCTGGATATTGATATTGATGCTGCGGAAATCTATGTCAAGCAGGGGACGGATGATAAAAACCTTGTGGTGAGAACCTACGGCTGCAAAGAAAAATATTATAAAGAGGATATAAATAAAGATACGCTTCAGATTCAGTATGAGATTCATAAGCAGTTTCCGGACAATTATGATGCGCAGATTGTGATTGAGATTCCGGAGAAAATGACCTTTGATGCCATGGACTTTGACATCGGGGCGGCAGATGCAGATTTTGCATCGGGCAGTGTGAACTGCAGAACGATGGAGCTGAATGTGGGAGCAGGAGAACTGACGGGAGCAGATTTTGCTGTGACAGGAACCCTGGACATCAAGCTTGGAGCCGGTGATATTGATCTGGAAGGAGGCACCTATAAAGATATTAAGCTGGATTGCGGTATGGGATCATTTGCGCTGGACGGCATTGTGGCAGAGAATGTGAAAGCGCATTGCGGCATGGGGGATGGCAGCATCACCCTGCGCGGCAGGGAAGAGGACTATAATTATAAGATGTCCTGCGGCATGGGGGATCTCACGGTAAACGGAGAAAGCTATTCCGATCTCAGCGGAAGCTACAAAGTCACGAATGCCGGGGCTGTGGGAACGATTGATCTGGACTGCGGTATGGGAAGCATTGACTTTGATATAGAATCGTAAGAGAAAGCACGAGAAAAAGAAAAACTGTCCAGATGGTATGTTCAGACGTGTGAAAAAGAGGTATCCGGGTCCACAGGAGGAAAAAATGACTGTGAGACCCGGATTTTTGCAAAAAACGGGTCTGGCAGAGGAAAAAATCTGCTCTGGACCCGTTTTGCATAGAAAAAGCACCATTTTGACTGGAAAAATGAAGAAAAACGGGTCTAAAACAATGAAAATCCTCTGTGGGATCCGTTTTACAACTGCTTCGTGGATTGTTTGCGGTAATCCCGGGGCGTCATGCCGAATCTTTTTTTGAAAGTGCGGTTAAAGTACGACAGATTCTCGTAGCCGACTTCCTCCGCGATGGCAAGAATCGAGGATTCGGAGGAGATCAACAGGCGGGAAGCCATGGTCAGGCGGTATTCATTGAGATATTCGATGAAGGAAGTGCCCATCGTATTCTTGAAATACTTCATGAAATGCGACTGGCTCAGCCCGACCTCCGCCGAGATATCTGCAATTGTAATGCGCTCCATATAATGGTTCTCCAGATATTTTAAGATTAGCTTCATCTTCTCCAGCGATTTGTGGTCGCGCTTTGCCGGCTCTTTTAAGAGGCATTTGCTGAATAAAATGTAAAAAAGCATAAAGAGCTGACTCTTGATAAAGAACTGATAGCCGGGCGGGTTTGTCCGGCTGATTTCATCGTTGGCGTCAATGCAGGCGGCAATCTCCGCATAGCAGGGAGATCCCGGCTGATATAAGAGCGGAACGGACAGGACGCCCGACAACAGCGGCGCAAGAAATTCGGTATTGCTGGTGTCCGTTTTTTTGGAAATGAGGATGCCCGGATGGAAAATGATATTTTCGTATTCCATGCTTTCCTGCATGTACTGTTCAATGCTGTGCAGCCTGCCCGGCAGAATCAGCGCGATGGTTCCCTCGGTTACCACGTAGGATTTGAAATCGACCGTGATTGCTCCGGTTCCTTTTTTGATATAGATGATTTCCATCTCATCGTGCCAGTGCAGAGGCACGCGCGAAAAGTCAAGCGGAATCGAGCAAGGGTAGGTGATATAAGGAAACAGCGGGTTGCCATGTGGAATTTTTTCCTGATAGTTTTCATACTCTAAAATGTTCATGATAGGATTGTACCACTTTTGGGGATAATATGACAAGAAAAAAAGTGGACTTCTGCATATAATGTTCTCATACAGCAGGGAAATACAAAAAGTAATTGGGGATGCAAAACAAGGAGTAAAATCCTCTGCTCCTGCAAGGGCGCATGCTATGCAGGCATAGCAGATATTTTGCTTCGCAAAACAAGGAGGATTCACATGAACGTACAGGAAATCGTAAACAACAGATACGGTAAGGGCATTGCACAGTGCTCCAACGAAGAGATTTATTACGCGCTGCTTGAGATGACAAAGAGCATGGCGAAGGAAAAGGAGAGCAACGAGGGAAAGCGCAAGCTTTATTATATCTCCGCCGAGTTTCTGATCGGTAAGCTGTTATCTAACAACCTGATCAACCTCGGTATTTATGAGGAAGTAAAGCAGGTTCTGGCGGAGAACGGCAAGAACCTGGCAGAGATCGAGGAGGTTGAGCCGGAGCCATCTCTTGGAAACGGAGGGCTTGGGAGACTGGCGGCATGTTTTCTTGATTCGATCGCAACACTCGGGCTGCCCGGAGACGGAATCGGACTGAATTATCACCTCGGCCTGTTCAAACAGGAGTTTAAAGACCATCTTCAAAAAGAGCTTCCGAATCCGTGGATTGAGAAACAGTCATGGCTGACAAAAACGGATGTTGTCTATCCGGTTTCTTTCAGAGGATTGAAAGTTAATGCAAGAATGTACGATATCGCAGTGACGGGATATCATGATCAGACAAACAAACTGCACCTTTTTGACATCGATTCTGTTGATGAGGGAATCGTGGAAGACGGAATTCATTTTGATAAAGAAGATATCGCAAAAAATCTGACGTTGTTTTTATATCCTGATGACAGCGATGAAAAAGGAAGGCTTCTGCGCATTTATCAGCAGTATTTCATGGTAAGCAGCGCCGCACAGATGATCTTGGATGAATGTGTGCAAAAAGGAAGTACATTGTATGATCTGCCGGATTATGCTGTCATCCAGATCAACGACACTCATCCTACAATGGTCATTCCCGAACTGATCCGGCTTCTTGTGGAAAGAGGG
>OGGU01002004.1_pt1 | contig 10797 bp, 10 predicted proteins | sample 1571241 | NCBI WGS metagenome assembly OGGU01 (sample SAMEA2581934, study PRJEB24529) | metagenome | biome: Human gut stool | place: China | collected 2011
TTGGCGAAGCCGTCTTTCGTGAGCTCGTTGGCCAGGCAGGTGCCGATGACCTGGGTGCCGTCCAGGCAGAGGACGGTATCCACGACGGTGCTATGCTGATAGGCAGCCACCAGCTCCTTTGCCACGGCCTTGGCCTCGGACAGACGGGATTTCTGGGTGGTCACGTCGATGTAATAGTTGATATGGCTGTGGCTGGTGGCAAAATGCCCCTTTGCCACGCGCAGGAACAGACTGCTCTTATTGGTGGGTAGCTTTACCATGTTGATCATAACTGCAACACTCCTGTTCATCAAAAGTCCGGACTTCCGGTTCCGGGCGGAAAACAAACAGCGCGGCGGCATGCTCTGAGCCGCTGCGCTCCCATCCTTTTCCATGACCCTATTGTAAAGGAAAAACACTCTGTACACAAGATACAAAACTGCTGAAAATCAGAGGGAGAATTGTGACACCTTGCCAGAACGCGGGCAAACAAAAACCGCCCGGAACCAGTCCGGGCGGAAGATGCGGAGCGTTTGCGGAAGATCAGCCCTTTGGGCGGGTGGTCTTCCAGTTCAGGGAGTACTCGTTGTACTGCAGGTCGGGGCAGTAGGTCAGCACGATGGACTGGCCCGGTTCGAGAGCAGCACCCAGCTTCAGGTTGATATTACCCGACACGGAGGCGCCCTTCTTCAGGTTGGTATCGCACAGGGGGGCATCCAGGGTCAGGCCGTTGGAGGCCGTATACTTGGTGATGAACTCGTCTTTATCGTTGAGAACGGTGGCCTTGAAGTTGTTGGGATTCACATAGATGGGGTTGGCGCGGCCATTGGTGATCTTAAAGGGGAAAGCAATGGTCGTACCGGTGACATCCGGTGCGGTGTAGCTCTTGCTGGCCTCCACATACTTGCCCATGGCGGCAGTGACCTGCAGGACCGTGAGCTCACCGGGCGTCGTGCGGAGCGCGTTGTAGGAATCGCTGGTATCGATTTTGCAGCCGGTGAACAGGCTTGCACCGGCAACGGCGACAGCGGCGACGGCAGTGTATTTCAGGAACGAGCGGCGGGAAAATGCGAAAGACATGATGGTTCCTCCTTTGTATGGGATCACATATCATTTTGCCAAAACGGCCTTGCCTATACAATAGGCGAAAACCGGGCGGATGTCAATGCTTTTCACAGATTTTTTGAGAAGATCTCACCCGAAAAAAACAGAGGTGAGACGAAATTTCGTCCCAAAAGGTCAGCTGTTCTTCAGGTCGGAAGCGCTCATCACGAAGGTGATGCTCTTGCCGGATGCGAAGGTGGGGTTGTAGGTCACGGTCATCTGCTGCCAGCCGGCGGGCACCATGCAGACCAGCTCAATGTAGCCGGTGCCCTGCGGGGGCAGGCTGGGCACATCGGAGAAGCTCTCCGTGGCGGCGTCGTACAGGGAGACGTAAGCGCCGGCCTCGGCAGCCTGGCCGTCCACGGTGACGGTGAAGTCGGTGGTGGAAGCGGACAGTGCGTGGAAGTAGGGGGCGGTGTTGGCGGCGCGGGAAGCCTCATCGGTCAGGGGATAGGCGGCGTCGATCTCCGCGATGTTCTGTGCGCCGATGGCCATGCTGTCGGTCTTGGAGCGGTTGACAGCCGTGACCAGAACGGCGACATACTGGTGGCCAGCCACATCGGGTGCATCGGACAGCGTGAAGACGCTGGACAGCTGGACGCCCAGGTTGTTCCAGTTGCTGACCTTATCGCCGACCTTCACCTCGACAGAGCCGCTGGAAGACTGGCAGCCGCCCAGCATGGATGCGGCACCCAGTGCAAGCGCAGAAACGCCGGTGACCTTCAGAAAAGCGCGGCGGGAAATCTTGTTTGACATAAAACTGCCTCCTTAACTGGCATAGTCTTTTTCTTCTATGGTTCGTTTATAACATCTTTTGCCGGGAAGTGCAAGCCTTTTGCGGAAAAATTAACACGAGTTTCACACAGGGGCTTACTGCTCCGGGCCGAGACCCTTGACGCGGGTCTCGCTGGTCTTGACCAGATTTAAGAGGCTGGGGGTATAGAGCGGGAACTCCCGCGTCAGGCTCTCGGTGGTCATGGAGAGGCAGGTCGGGTCCTTGACGCCCTCGCCGACGCCGACGTTCTCACCGGCCAGCAGGGCCTCCACATTGGCTTCGTTCATCCGCATCACGGCATCGGCATAGCCGGGCCAGCGGCGGGCCTCCACGCTGAACAGGCTCTGGGCGTTGTGGGGCTCCGCAGAGTAGAGCAGGCGAAACATCTTGGCCACGGCCATCATCAGGTAGCTGCTGACCTCGGTGGTCAGAGCCTTGCTGTGGCACTCGCCGATCTTGGCGTACAGCACGTTCAGGCTGTTGGAGATCAGCTTTTTGTTCATGGTGGGCAGCACGCTGCCGTGATAGATGTTGTCCTTCATCTTGTCGGGGTTGGGCAGCTCGTCGGCGGTCAGCATCATGCCGTTGCGCTCGGCCGAGCGGCCCAGCAGATAATCGCAGGACACATTATAGTAATCTGCAACACGGACCACGAAATCCAGACCGCACTCGCGGATACCCTTTTCGTAGTGGGAGAGCAGCGCCTGCGAGACGCCGAGGTCTTCCGCTGCCTGTTTCTGGGTGATGCCGCGCTCCTTGCGCAGCAGCTTGATGATACGATTGAATTCCATGATCTTTGGCTCCTCAGTGAAAAATGAGACTTCTTTGATTTTTGGTTTACAGCATGTTGATTATACACAACGGAAAACGACTTGTAAAGCAAGCAAAATGACGGAATTTTTTGACGAATTTCGTCATTTTTGTCAAAGCTCTTGCTCTGACTACCATATCTATGCTAAACTAAGGGGCAACTGGTATATATTTTGTGCCGCGCCGGGGTCGTGAAAATTGCGCCCGGCGTGAAGAAACGGGCACAATGAGACGATCTTTGCGAAAATCGAGGTGTTTTGACCCATGAAAACATTCAAACTGCATCTGATCCGCCACGGCATCACGGCGGGCAACCTCCAGGGGCTGTACATCGGCAGCGGAACGGACATCCCCCTGTGCGACGAAGGCCGCGCCCAGCTGGCCGACCTGAAGGAGCGGTTCGAGTACCCCCAGGTGGACACCGTGTTCTCCTCGCCGCTGATGCGCGCCGTGGAGACGGCGAACATCCTCTTCCCCAACGCGGCCCATCAGTTCTCGGTCCACGACCTGCGGGAGGCGGGCTTCGGCGTCTTTGAGAACCGCCCCGTGAAGGAGCTGGTCAAGGACGAAGACTTCAAGAAGTGGATCACCCCCGGCTCCGGCTTTGTGCCCGAAGGTGCGGAGCCGACCGAAGCGTTCCATGCCCGCTGCTCGGAGACGCTGCTCAAGCTGTTTGAGTATATGATCCGGATGGACGTTACCGAGGCGGCCTGCGTGACCCATGGCGGCGTCATCATGAGCATGCTCAGCCAGCGGGCCCTGCCCTCCCGCCACCCGGAACAGTGGATGGCAGACCCCGGCTGCGGCTACACTGTCCAGACGGACGTTCAGCTCTGGATGCGGGACCGTCTGGTGGAGGCCATCGACATCGTGCCCTTCGGCTATGCCGATACCCTGCGCGGCCAGGCGGAGTCCGAGGAAAACGAGGCATACGAGTAAATACACGGTAAAATTCCGGGCAAAGACCTTGACAGGCTGTCCGGAATTTACTATTGTATAGAGAGAACTATTTTTCCGCTGTTAGGAGGAATCCCCGATGTCACAATCTCTGTCCCGCCGCTCGTTCCTGAAATGTGCCGGCTCTGGTGCAGTCAGTCTGGCGGCTGCCCTGCTCACCGGTGTTTCGGCTGCGGCGCTGGCCCCCTGCTACGAGGGCGAACCGGCCCTGCTGGACGGCAAGGCCGCTGTGGAGCTGCTGGGCTATGCCCCCGCACCGGAACTGGGCAGCACCCTGGTGTATCTGTCGGTGGAGAACCTCTCGGCAAAGGCGCTGGCCGTGGGCACGAGCTATCTGCAGAGCCGCGAGATGACCACGACCGAAGAACTGTACCGCCTGGACACCGGCTTGACGGCTGTCTGCGACGGCCAGCCCGTGCGCTGCGGCAGCTTTGCAGCCCCGCTCTATGGCGAGAACGCGGCGGATGCCTCGGCCTTTACGCTGAATCTGGCCGCAGGGCGCGGGGCCATGCTCCACTGCTTCTGCGAGACGCCGGAGGACTGGAACACGCTGGAGCTGACCTACCAGCCCGATTTTGCCTCTGGCCAGACGATGCACTTTGTGGTGCGCCGGGACATGGACGAAGTCCAGCTGGGCGCTGTGCCCACGACCCCTGCCGAGGTCGGCAGCGTCGTGGACCTGTAATGAGATGACACAAAAAAAGATCCCTCGTGCATGGCACGGGGGATTTTTTGCTGTCTGTCAAGGGGCCGATGCGGAGGTCAGGGCTTCCCCGGCGGAATTGGTCACGGTGAGTTCCTGACCGGTCAGGCTGGAAACGAGGGCCAGATAGCTCCGGCCAGCCAGCAGGTTGAAGGGCCGGCCGTCGGCATCGTAAAAGGCAAAGGTGGAGTCGCTGCCCTGGGTCCAGGTCAGGGTCCACAGATGCCCGCCGTTGAGCCAGACGCCGCCGCCCATGCTCAGGTCGTAGTCCAGCGTGAGGCCGTCGTCCCGCAGGGAAGAGGCGCTGAACAGGATGAGCAGGTTGTCAAAACCGGCCTGCTGGCGGTTGTTGGCATCCAGCTGGGGGGTGCCGTCGGCATGGAGCATTTTGTAGGTGCCGCTGTCAGCGTCGTAAACAAAGCCGGTGGCGTTGTCCGCACCGAACTGGACCTGAACGCGGACGGCATCGGCAGCGGAGGCGTCGGGCAGCTTGCCCTCCGTCTGCTGGGGCAGCAGCGGCGGGACGGACAAGGTGGGGGATGCTTCGCTCTCGCTCTCCCCTGCGGCGCTGGAAGCGGCGTCGGTCAGGCGGGACTCCGACAGGGCGGAGGAGATGTTCAGGCTGCGCAGCACCCCGGCCAGCGCATTGCCGCTGGTGCGCCACAGCGGGCGGCTGGTCCAGGTGGTGTCGCAGGTGAAGGCGTTGGTGCCCACTTCCAGCGCATCGACCGCGCGCAGGGAGTAGTAGTCCAGATAGTTCTGGTCAAAGGCGCCGCCGCCGCGCTGGACGGGCAGCACCTGCTGCCCCACGAGCAGCCGCCAGTAAAGGTCCTGCCCGGCGGCCACCGGGCCGACCTGCGGCACGGCATCCACGGCCGGGTAGACCAGGCACAGGCTGGTGGCGCTCTGGGGCTCGGTCAGGGCTTCCAGCACCAGAGATGCCGAGGAAAGCCCCCACTGGGTGGTACTGGACGTCTCGTTCTCGATCGTGACGGCCACCGGGCGCTGCCCCGGCCAGAGCGCTTCCTGCCCGGTGAGCGGGTCGGTGGGAGCCGCCGAAGAGGCGGTGTCCGCAGCGGGAACGCAGCCGGTCAACAGCGCGGCGCAGAGCGCAAGGCACAAAGCAGTCCGCTTCCAAAATTTCATCTTGTTCCTCTTCTGTCCCGCAGCGCGGGGCTGGTCTTACTGATAGCTGAAGTTGCTCCACTCATCGTTGTCCACAAGAGCGAAGTAGGTCTTGCCCCGGTTCAGGGTCATCTCTTCGCCCGCGTCGGTGTAGAGCCGGATGGGATGGGTGGGGTGATCCTTCTCCCAGCGGCCCGTCTGAACGCCGCCGCTGGTGAAGAGATAGGCCTGTCCGCCCTCGACGTACTGGACTTCCTGCACATCGTGGGAGTCGCCTGCGTAGGCAGCGATGTTGGCAAAGCAGACCACGACGTTCGCAAAGGTCAGCTGTTTGCCGGTCAACTCGTCCACCGCAGACTCGAATTTTTTGGTGCGGTTGCTGTACATGGACATCTTATAGTTCCGGTTCCAGCTGTTGTAGGCAAAGCTCGTCTTATAGCTGGCCGAATGGGTGATGAGGATGCTCCGGGCCGAGGGCGCGTCGGCCAGGTCGTTCACGGCATCGGTGCGGTAGTCGGCAAAGCGGAAGAAGGTGCCCTCGTACGGATAGGTCAGGCCGATGCCGGCGTCAGCAGCCGCCTGTTTGATCTCCTTGGCCGAGGTGAACTCGGTGTGCTCGTAGGCGACGTTCTCATTTCGCTTGATGCGGTGGGCCACATGCGGATGGACCGGCGTGTTGAAGTAATTCTTGCCGCCGATGTTCAGGCCGGAGTAGTTGTACACGTGGATGAACTGGGTGCAGAAGATGCTCTCGCCGTCGTGGTAATACAGTGCATTCCAGGGCATGAGCAGCTGCAGGAACTGGTCGCGGCCGGAGCGGATGGGGCCGATCTCCGGGATGTTGTTCACATTGGAATAGAGCGCGCAGAAGCGGGTGATGCCGCCCTCGACCTTGCTCTCGATGAGCAGGTCGGCCGAACCGATGCCGCGCTGCGGGCGGGCGTTCTGCCGCTCGGAATTGCAGATGTTGTTGACCATGACGCCCACGATGCGGCCATCGGTGCTGCGGGCCTCGCCGGTCAGCGGGTCGGCGTCGTAGGCGGGCAGCGCGCTGCCCGCGGCCTCCGGCTGTTCGACGCCCGGCAGCGAGGACGCCGCCAGCTCAGACGATGCAGCGGCCTCGCTGGACGCTGCCGAAGAGGCTACCGAAGATGCAGCCGGGGAGCTGGCCGAAGAGGCGTCAGACGAAGGCACGCGCAGCACCTTTTTCAGCCAACCGGGCAGGCAGCCGCCAAGGCTCGCATTCCCGGTGGGGGCGCAGCCGGTCAGGCTCAGCCAGGCCGCAGTCAGACCTGTGTAACGAAGTACGGACCGTCGAGAAATTTTCATCAGAAAAAGACCTCCTATCGCAGCGGCCTGTGTGCGGCCTGTGGGCGCACGGCACGGCCGGGACCATCGTGAACGATACTTGATTTGATTGTACTGATTCTTACCGGATTTGTAAAGGGAAAGTTTGCGTCCGGCACGGCCCATTTTTGTGAAAGAAAGTTTTTTGCCGCGAAGCCTTGCTTTTTGGCCGCAGTTGTGGTAATATTATACGGCAATATTTCTGATATTGTACAAATATTGTATGCGCTCGTAGCTCAGCCGGTAGAGCATCTGACTTTTAATCAGAGGGCCAGGGATTCGAGTTCCCTCGAGCGCACCAAAATCCCACGAAGAATCGTAAGATTCATCGTGGGATTTTCTTTTTATACGCCATTTGCACGGTCTCTGCACGGTTTTTGCACGGTCCGCATTTTTCGTGTCAGATGGAGTAAGTCTGTGAATTACTCTGCAATTCGTGCTATTTTTTGCAATTCAGGTCAGCAAAGCCAAGCGGAGCTGCGCTTTTACAGAGGGGTCTGCGTCCTTCAGAAGCTCCAATAGTGCCGACACGGAGATGGTCGGTTCTGATTCAACCGGGACAGTCTGCGCAGGTGTTGTTCTCGGCTTGTAGAAGCCCTCCTCGAACTTTTTACCCAACTTCTTGCGGGAATCCTGCTGGATGTGTGCATAGGTGTTGACCAGAAGATTAGCACTGGCGTGACCTGTTGTTCCCTGTACGGCTTTCACATCACCGCCGGAGATCATCAGTTGGTAGGTGGCACTGGAATGCCGCAGGCCGTGGAACACGATGCGGGTGAACTCCGGGTGCTCGTCCTGCCACTTGATAAACTTCTTGCGGATGAGGATCGGCTCCACCGCCAGACCGTTGGGCAGGCGCAGGAGCATCCCACTGTTGCGGTAGCGTTCCGGCTCAACAGCTTCGTCCATTTCCAGACGCTTCAACCAGTGTTTCAGTTCCTCTTTCAGCACGGCGGTCATAAAGATGGTGCGGTTGGAGGATGCTGTTTTTGTCTTTTTAAGCACCAGCGTTGTGGTGCTGCCCTCACGCTTATCCTCAAACTCCTGCAAGATGCAGCCCTTGCCCGTTTTTGCCAGCGATGCCTTTTGGACACGCTGCATACACTTGTTGATGCGGAACGTGCCTGTGCCGTCTGCTCCCTCAAAATCAAGATCTTCCGGGGTCAGGCCAGCAACTTCGCCCTCTCGCAGCGCGCCCACCAGCGTCAGATGGACAGCCAAATGCAGAATCGGGTCCTCCATGCTGGCAAGTGCGGCCCACATCTCATCTGCATCCCAGATGGCACGCTCCTGAATCGATTTCTTGGGGCTGTCCACCGGAACGGGGCTTTTGATGAGGACACCCCACTCCACCGCATACTGAAACGCTGTTCGCAGCAGGCGGTGTACCTCGTGGATGGTTGTTCCAGAGAGAAGCCGCTGCTGCTGTTTTTCCGAAAGCACCTGCTTTTTGCCCTCATAATATTGGCCGCAAGGCGTTTTGCTGAGAGTAGAATACAGGTCTTCCAGATGGTAAGGCTTGAGCTTTTGCATCTGCATATCGCCGATATACGGAATAATGAGATTCTGGACCGTTCCCAGATTGGATTGATAGGTCTGCGGTGCCCACTTGTGCTTGTTGCATTGCTTGGGAAGCCACTCCATCAAAAACTCTTTGACGGTGATGGTGGACGGAATCAGAAACGTTCCGTTTGCCAGTTCATGTTCGATTTGTTTTTTGCGATTTGTTGCCTCCTCTTTCGTGGAAAAACTTTCCCATTTGTTGCAGTTTTTACCCTGCTCGTCTTGATAAGTATAGCGGACGCCATAGGAGCTGCCGCGTTTCGTAATATATGCCATACGTTATCTCCTTTTTCAAGCTGCCCGGAGCCACGCATCGAAGCTGTCTTTCGGGATGCGGATGCTTCCGCCTACCCGCAGAACACGGAATTCGGTGGTGCTGTTGCACAGGTTGTAAGCAGAGCGCAGGCTGATGGCCAGCATTCGTGCGATCTCTTCCACCGTGTACACCAGCTTCGTGGTTGCCGGGCTGTCAGTCGGAGACTTGACGGCATTGGTTTGAGTGACCACTTCCATTTTATCGTTATTCGGAATGGTCTGCAAGATATTTTTCGTATAATTTAAAGATTTCACAGTTTCGGTCGCAACAGGCCGAGATTTGTTCATAGGCAAAACCTCCATGTTTTATTTTTGATGTAAGTTCAAAATTGCCTGCTCACTCTGCGCATCCTGCACATTTCACGCACTGTGAGCAGGCTGAGCAAGGCTTTTTCAAGTTGATTCTTATTTTTTAATCCCACGGACTTGGAACATCAACGGGTAAAAACAGGTCAATGTCTACATTGTGAAAGCCCCGATTTGTGCCAATGCACTTATCATCGTAGACGATGCCCAGACTTTTCTGATTATCTTTTAGATGGTGGATAAAGGTGGATGCTGCTAGCGGCTTTTCCAGGTTATCCAGGCACCAGCGTTCATAGACTTTATAGAAATCCGTGGATTTGCACTTGGCACCCTGCCGAATTTCAAAGTAACCCTCGGATTTGAGAAAGCCCAGGATATTGTTGCCCTGCTCCATCGCTTCTTTCAGATTCGCGGCGGTGCGTTCGCTGATGGTAAATTGGTAATTTTTTTGAATCAGCCGATGCAGCCCCTCCAATGCCCAAAGCAGGATACCCTCTTTTTCACCCCGCATCTTGTCAATGAGGAAAGGATCATCCACCCGGCCAACGGGCTTTTCCTTAGTGGTGAGCAACAGCTGGCGGCGATAGAAACCGTTGGACTTGTCATAGAGTGCGTGTAAGCTACCATTCCCGAAGCAGGCAAACCGAACATACAGCGTCCCCTGCACACTCTGCTGGCCCTTGCGCTCAATGTCGATTTTATCTTCCAGTGTAACAAGGGTCTTGATGTTGTTGGTCTGCGGCAGGGCCTCGGTTTTCATATCGTCATCTACCAGAAGAAGCTTATACTCCAAGTCTGCACGGGCAAAACGATTGGTTTCCACTTTTTGCAGACTGCCTGTGTACATACTGCTGCCGAACAATTCTCGCAGGATCAGCCCGATTCTTGATTTTCCCTCACCGCCCTTGCCGACCATCAGCAGCATTTTCTGCGCTTTGGTAACAGGTAGCAGGCAATAGCCAATGTATTCTTGTAGGGCCGGAATATCTTCTTCGTATAGCAGTTCGTTCAAGAATTGCAGCCAGCGTGTCGGTGCTGGTGCTTCTGGCACATAGGAGATGGGCAGTCGGTTCATGCAGTATTCTTTTTCAGGGGTAAAGTGACCGTCCACAAAGTATGTGCCGTTTCGGACATGGATGCGGTCTGTCTGAATCTCCGGCGGCTCGGATGCGCAGGCCAACTTGATGGCCTGCATGATATGTTCAATGCGCCGCGCTACGCTGGTGGTGGCATAATAGCGAATCTGCTCATAGATTTCCTTTTTCAGTGGAGCTTCATCTTCCACCATGCCATCCACGGTGAACAGCCTGCCTTGAAAGCAGCGCATGGGGTGCTGGCTCAAAAAGTAATCTGCGAACAATGGTTCAATGATTTTCCCGTTGTCACCCACCCAGTTTCGGGCGGGTGCACTATGCTGCATCTTCGGTTTCCTTGCATCGTTCGATTGCTTTTCCAAGGGCGGTCACTTCCTTTCCGTTCAATAGTTGTTGCTTTTCATTTGGACTTTCCTGCAAAAGAATATCCAGCAGATATTGCACACGGTCTGCATAGTGTAGACTTGCTACAAAACAAGGATGCAGGGATGCTTCTGGATTTTTGGGTGCATAGGCCATGCGCCAATTTGCTAGCAGAGAACGATAGCTGCACAAGATTTTGTAAAGTTGTTCTTTCGGGCTTAGTGGCTTTTCCACGGGTTTGCAGAGGAATCGTGGAGAATTTCCTGTTGCAGAAAGCCCAAAATCTGTAGCCAGCTTTTCAGCCGCCTTCCGCAAGGACAGCTGAAACAGTTTTGCGGTGAAGTCGATTACATCAC
>OGGU01002006.1_pt1 | contig 10794 bp, 7 predicted proteins | sample 1571241 | NCBI WGS metagenome assembly OGGU01 (sample SAMEA2581934, study PRJEB24529) | metagenome | biome: Human gut stool | place: China | collected 2011
TGTCATGTAAATAATGATTTTACAAAGGCAATAATGAAAAGTAATGAAGTGTTAAATATTGTTGGAAAAGTTTTACCAGTTACCTTAGATGAAATGAATATATGTGCTGAACTTGAAAATGGATATATAGTAACAGAAAAGTCTAAAATTCCAGAAATGGTTTCAGAAAAATTCACAAAAGTTAATAGAATTTATTTAAATCCTTCAAATTGTAGACCAGCTCCAGGAGTTGTTGATGCAATAAAAAATGCTGATTGTATTATTATTGGACCAGGAAGTTTATATACTAATGTTATACCAAATTTATTAGTAAATGGTGTTGCTAAAGCAATAAAAGAAAGTACAGCAATAAAAGCATATATAAGCAACATTATGACAGAACCAGGACAAACAGATGAATACAGTGTATCAGACCATTTAAACGCAATAATAGAACACTGTGGAAAAGGAATAGTAGATTATTGTATATATGATACAGGAGAAATTGTGCCAGAATTTATAAAAAAATACAATTTAGAAGGACAAGACTTAGTTGAACAAGATATAGAAAAAGTAAAAGGAATTAAATTTTTACAAAGAGATTTGTCTATGATTGCAGATGGACATATAAGACATGATCCAAACTTGGTTGCAACATCTATAATTGAGCTTATATGTGATGATTTAAAATATCAAGATAAACAAAATGACCCACAATACTTAATGCTTAATACAAAACTTAGAGAAGATAAAAGAATAAGCAAAATGAAAAGACATGCAAAAAAGGAAAATGTAAAAAAAGCAAATTCTGATAAGGCAAATTCAGGTTTAAAGAAGAAAAGCAAATTTAGTAATAAATATAGTCAAAGAATAGCATCTATTAAAGAAGCAGATGAAAAAATGAAAAGAAAAGCTGAATTAGAAAAAAATAAAAAGGAAAAAGCATCTTCAAAAACAGCTGCAAAAAAAGCAGTAAAGACAGAAAAAAGAATAGTTAAAGAAGAAACTAAATATGAAAAAATAAAAGAAAATTTAAAAAGAGCATTAAACACAAATGGTTGGGATGGTAGATGGTACAAAAGAGCATTTATGGATGATGGTAATACACTAGGAAGCATGGAAAATGAAGAATGTAGAATAGACAGTATAGCACAAAGTTGGAGTGTAATATCAAATGCAGGAGATAATGACACAAAATATATATCAATGGAAAAGAAACTGACTCTTATACTTTCAAAATGGATTATTACATGATGTTGGGCGACAATCGGGATAAATCGGCCGATTCCCGCTACTGGGGATTCGTTCCCGAAGACCACATCGTAGGCAAGCCTATATTCGTATTCTTATCGCTCGACAAAGATAAAGGACTTTTCGACGGGAAAATCCGTTTCAACCGAATGTTCCGGTCGGTAGATAGCCTCGTGAACTAAGAAACCGTTTCTATTTTTACAAATAGATATTTTATGCCATAAGCATGAAAAAAGAAACCATACGTACGATTTTCTTCACGGTAATCATCATTATCGGGAGTGTATGGTTCATTCGTTTTTTCATCATAGAACCCTATCGCATTACTCCCGGCCAGATGGAAAATAGCCTGTTGCCGGGAGACCGGCTATGGGTCGATAAATGGTCGTTTCGGTGGGGAAACCGAAACCCGAAATACCGAGATGTCTTGGTGTTCGAATTACCCGAAATCGCTCAAACCCAATCGGGTGTAACCGAAATTGCCATCGCCCGTTGCATAGGTTTGCCCGGCGACACGATCAAAAGTACGGGGAACAAACTGTTCGTTAATCACAAGCCCGTCGCCCAGCCACCTCTTATCCTCGAAGCCTATCTTTCGCCCGATTCCCTCGAACATCGGGTAAATCGAATGATGAGACAAAACAATTCCTTCTTTATCGAGCAAGGTAAATTGAAAGACAGCCGCCTACTGTTTCTCTCCCGGTATGACTACGAAAAAGTAAGGAGACAACTATCGGCCGACTCTCTACTCTACCCGGTATTTCTGAAAAGAGATTTTTATGAAGTCGCCCTTCCCCGAAAAAATGAACAAATACACATCACTCCCCAAAATGCAGAGTTTCTCTACCGCATACTTACCCAATATGAAAACCGCAAAGTAGAGTACGACAACGGAAAAATCTATGAAAACGGGAAGGAATTAACCTCATGTCGGCTCACTCAAAGCTATTATTGGGTAATAGGAGACAACAGAGCCGGCATGTCCGACTCCCGTTCTTTCGGAGTCCTTCCCCACTCCCACCTCATCGGTAAAGGCGTATGCATAGGTTATTCGAGAAATCCCGAAAAACCGTTTTGGCAATCGCTACGCACCGATCGTTTCTTCAAAACCGAATTATGAGTACAGTATATCTATCGACCGCCTATTTCGCTCCGGTATCCTACTACGCATCATTCCTCCGATACGATCGGATAGTCATCGAACAGTGGTGCAACTATACGAAACAAACTTATCGGAACCGCTGCCACATAGCCGGAGCGAACGGACTATTGGCACTGTCCGTCCCTATCGTCAAACCCGACACGATTAAATGTCCTACGAAAGACATTCGTATCTCCGACCACGGAGAATGGAGGCATTTGCATTGGAATGCTATCGCTTCGGCTTACGGGTCCTCCCCTTTTTTCGAATACTACCAAGACGATATACGCCCGTTCTTCGAGAAGCGGTACGAATTTCTATTGGATTTCAATGAAGAAATACGCCGCACCGTATGCAACCTCATAGGTATTGAACCGCATATAGAATACAGTTCGTCTTACTCCGAACCTGCTCCCGGGGAAACAGACCTGAGAGATGCCATACACCCCAAGAAAAGAAAAGCCGAAACCATTTTACCCGTACAACCGAAACCCTACTATCAAGTATTCTCCGAAAAATATGGTTTCCAACCCGACCTGAGTATCATCGACCTTCTGATGAATATGGGCCCGGAATCGATTCTTATTCTCCAAAACACCTAAGAAATAATTCCGTAAAAGCTCTATTATCGGCTATCTTTGTTATCTTTGCACAAAATGCGAATACCCATCTTTGCACATGAGTAGCTACGAATACGCAGACAGACTGAAAGAGACTGTAAAAAAACTATCCGATTTTCTTTCTCTCGAAGAGTTGCATCACCAGCGATGCAGGGGAGAAGTACTTCCCTCTGAAAAACAACTGCAAGAACTCATATCGCTCTGCCGGTCGCTCATTTTTCCGGGATTCTACGGACTCCCCGACGTAAGCAAAGAAAATTTGCTCTACCACACGGGTATCAATACCGAAAAACTTTTCGAAGTATTGGTCAAACAAATCTCAGCAGGATTATTATTCCAAAAAAATACCGATCATACAGACAGCGATTTAAAACGGTTACAGGAATCGGCCGAACAGAAAGCGATCGACTTTATCACTTTCCTACCCGAAATGCGCCGCATCCTATCCACCGATGTTACAGCCATGTACAACGGAGATCCGGCAGCACAAAACAAAGCCGAAGTTATTCTGTGCTATCCCGCTATCCGGGCGATTTGCAACTATCGCATCGCCCATAAACTGTTAGAATTGGACGTCCCCTTGATTCCCCGTATCATTACCGAAATGGCTCACTCCGAAACCGGAATAGATATACACCCGGGAGCCGTTATCGGGGAATATTTCGCCATAGACCACGGAACCGGAGTCGTAATCGGAGCGACCTCCGTTATCGGAAACAGAGTGAAGCTATATCAAGGAGTAACGTTGGGTGCTCGCAGTTTTCCATTGGACGAAAACAACAATCCCATTAAGGGTATCGCCCGGCATCCCATCATAGAAGACGATGTCATCATCTATTCCAACGCCACCATATTGGGAAGAATCACCATCGGAAAAGGTGCTGTAATCGGCGGAAACATCTGGGTTACCGAAAACGTAGCTCCCGGGGAACGCCTTGTACAAGCCAAAGCAAAACCATAAGAAATAAATACAATACACACCATCGTGAATACCGAAAAATTTGAAATCGTAGCGAAAACTTTTCAAGGACTCGAAGATGTTCTGGCAGAAGAATTAAAAAATCTGGGAGCCGAGGATATAGAAATAGGTCGAAGAATGGTATCCTTCCACGGAGACAAGACTCTTCTTTACAAAACCAATTTGGCCTGTCGAACGGCTCTGAGAATACTGAAACCTATTTATAAATTCGAAGCATCGAACCCCGACGAAGTCTATGAAAAAATGAAAGCGTTCGAATGGGATACCCTGCTTTCCCCCGAAACGACATTCTCGATCGACTCCGTCACCTATTCCGACTGTTTCAAACATTCCAAATTCGTGACCTACCGAGCGAAAGATGCCATTGCCGACTATTTCATGGAGAAGACAGGCAAACGACCTTCGGTGCGGTTGAACGGAGCGGAACTCGTATTGAACCTCCATATATCGCACATGAGCTGCACGCTGTCGCTCGACAGTTCGGGAGAGTCTCTGCACAAGCGAGGATACCGCGTGGGACAAACCGAAGCCCCCATCAACGAAGTATTGGCCGCCGGAATGATATTGAAAACGGGGTGGCACGGAGAAACCGACTTTATAGACCCTATGTGCGGGTCGGGAACCATTCTCATCGAAGCCGCTTTGATCGCTACCCATACATATCCCGGGATTTTCAGGAAAAGTTTCGCTTTCGAAAGATGGAAAGATTTCGACGAAGAGCTGTTCGAAACGCTCTACAACGATGATAGTCACGAACAAGAGTTTACCCATCGCATATATGGCTCCGACATTTCCCCGCGAGCGATCGACATCGCGACAAAAAACATAAAAAGCGCCGGAGTAGCCAAATACATCGATCTCAAAATCATGCCTATACAACGATACGAGACCGCTCCGTCCGAACAAGGCATTCTCATCACCAATCCCCCTTACGGAGAACGTATCTCATCGAGCGATTTGTTCGGACTGTACGAATCGATAGGCAACCGTTTAAAGCATGTTTTCAAAGGGTACGATGCATGGATCATCAGTTACCACAAAGAATGCTTCGATAAAATAGGGCTGAAACCCTCGGTAAAAATAGACCTGATGAACGGAGCTTTGGAGTGCGAATACCGGAAATACGAGATTTTCGACGGCCGATACAAAGAATTCAAAGAAGAAGGCAAAAACTTGGATAAACGGGAGGGACAGACTCGTCGAACCAATCTGCGAGGCAAAGCTCCTTTCGATAGAAAAAGGACATACGACAGCGACCGACGAAGCGACAAAACAGAACGTTTCGACCGATCGGGGAAACCTTCGTTCCGCCGGGATTCCAAACCGGGAAAACCCATAGGGAAAAAAACATTCGATCGTCCGGAACGGTTCAAACCCGACGGCGAAAAATCGGAACGCTTGCACGGAGAAGCGGCTTTTCGGAAATTCGTAACCTTCAAGCAGCCCTCCATAAAACCGTCGGACGACAATCGTAAAAAAGACTCCGACAAACCAGAATAAACCTAAAAACTCCATACAATGAATATTCTATTATTAGGATCGGGAGGTCGCGAATGCGCCTTAGCTTGGAAGATAAAGCAAAGTCCAAAAACCGACAAACTTTATATCGCACCGGGAAATGCCGGAACCGCAGCCATAGGTACGAACGTGGCGATACCGGCGACCGACTTCGATGCCATCGGAAAATTTGCAGTGGAAAAACATATCGATATGGTCGTTGTGGGCCCCGAAGACCCATTGGTAAAAGGAATATACGACTACTTCGTATCTTGCGAGGAGTTGAAAAACATACCTGTTATAGGCCCGTCGAAGGAAGGCGCCCGCTTGGAAGGCAGCAAAGAGTTTGCCAAAGGATTCATGATGCGTCACAATATACCCACGGCCCGGTATGAAAGTTTCACACAGGAAAATCTGGAAGCGGGATATACCTTTCTCGAAACGTTGAAAGCCCCTTACGTGCTTAAAGCCGACGGATTGGCGGCGGGCAAGGGCGTACTTATCATAAACGACCTGCAAGAGGCGAAAGACGAATTGAAACAAATGTTGAACGGCATGTTCGGGAATGCCAGTAAAACCGTGGTTATCGAGGAATTTCTATCGGGCATCGAATGTTCTGTCTTTGTTCTCACCGACGGCAAAGATTACCGCATACTCCCCGTTGCCAAAGATTACAAACGAATAGGAGAAGGCGATACCGGACTCAATACCGGCGGCATGGGAGCCGTTTCACCCGTACCGTTCGCCGATGCCACATTCATGAAAAAAGTGGAAGAGCGCATCGTAAAACCCACCATCGAAGGTTTGAAAAAAGAAAATATCACGTACAAGGGTTTCATATTCTTGGGATTGATCAACGTACAAGGAGAACCGATGGTGATCGAATACAACGTTCGTATGGGAGACCCCGAAACCGAAGTCGTCATGTTGCGCATTCAATCCGACTTGGTTGACCTGCTTGAAGGCGTGGCACAAGGAACGCTCCGGGAAAAAGAGTTGACAGAAGACCCACGGGCTGCCGTAACCGTTATGCTGGTATCGGGTGGCTATCCCGGTTCCTATGAAAAAGGCAAGGAAATCACAGGACTGGATTTAGTGACGGACAGCATTCCGTTCCATGCCGGAACGACATTCAAAAACGGAAAAATCGTAACCTCCGGCGGACGCGTCATCGCCCTCAGCTCATACGGTGCGACCAAAGAAGAGGCTTTGGCAAACTCTTTCAAAAGCGCCAAAGCCGTCTCTTTCGAAGGTAAATATTTTCGTTCCGACATAGGCGCCGACTTGTAAAACAATGAATCTGAAATCATTCATAAACAATAAATATACACTGGTTGGATCGATTGTTTTCTATCTGACCGGTGTATATCTCACGAGTCGGTTCGCAACATATCTCCCTTGCGAAGGGAGTCCCGGAATCTTGTTTCCGAGTGCCGAAAGATGGCTTTCCTCCCCCCTATCGAACCATTCGGTCAACAGCATTCTCATTCTATCCGGGGGTATTCTGCTGTTGCGTATCAACAACCTTTTCTCTCTTATTCAGAAACACACATTGCTTCCATTCCTATTTTTTCTGTTGTTGGAAGTCTGTTCCCCGTCCCTTTCGCTCTTATGCAACGGAAACATAATGGCTGTGGTTCTAACGACGATTTTGTTTCCTTTTTTCTCGGCTTATCAGCAAGAAAGGGCACAACCGGCATTTCTAATGATGGGAATCATTTCCCTATGTACCCTGTTCTGTCCCGAATTTGCTTATTACATACCCCTGTTTATCATCGGATTCGCGCAAATAAGGTATTTCACGCTGAAATCCCTGTTAGGAGCATTCATCGGATTCGCCACCCCGTTCTGGATATTGATCGGAATAGGAATCATGCCTTTCTCAGGATTGTCTGCATTGATTCCCGATTTTACGTTTCATATACCCGAAACACTCCCCTTTAACGACCCGCAATTCTGGACAATCGTTTTAACTGTGCTTTTAGGACTTTTCTCCGGTACAGCGACACTATATACCACATTCAACGAGAAACGCCAAACAAGAGCTTATAACGGCTTTATAAACCTATTGTCGGTCTACTCCGCCATACTTCTGATTATAGATTATAGAAACTATACCCTCTATCTGCCTGTCCTAAATATGGCAGTTGCCATGCAAGCTGCATTTTTCTTCACGAACAATACGAAAAAATACGGAGTAGTGTTGTTCTATCTCATATTAACCCTTTACACAGGATTGTTCGTATGGAATTTATTGCCGGTCTGAGCGAGTGGGGATACTTCGGTCTTTTCATAGCTGCGTTTCTGGCCGGAAGCATAATTCCGTTCAGTTCCGAAGCCGTGCTGGGACTTCTTTTAATAGCCGGATACGATTCTTGGGGCTGTGTATTCTCTGCCACTTTGGGAAACTGGTTGGGAGGCGTCACTTGTTACTATATAGGCTACTTGGGAAAAACAGAATGGATACACACCTATCTGAAAATACCGGAAGAAAAACTCTCGAAAATGCAACGCTTTCTGAAAGGGAAAGGCTCTCTTTTCGGATTCTTCGTCTTTATTCCGGTTATCGGCGACATCATGATCGTGGCTCTCGGACTACTCAGAGCCAATCCTCTCGGCACGTTATTCTCCATGATGGTAGGAAAATTCTCCCGGTACTACTTGGTGGTAATCGGTATCAACTACCTGAAAGAGTGGTTTCCCACTCTTTTTTAATCCTTAACCCAGTATTTATCGTCTTTCAATAATCTATCGACAGCCTTACGAATAGATTGAAAAGCAAATTTCTCGGGTTCGATTTCTTCCCTCTGCAACCAGAAACATTCGGCAACATCGTCATGCGCTTTCAAATCGCTTATATCTTCATCGCTTCGGCAGAGAAAAAACAAATCCATCGTGTGTACGTCGAAACCCGAATAACGATAGACATTCGGGAAAGAACACAAATACTTCATCTGCTTCGGTTTCCAACCTATCTCTTCCGACAATTCCCGAACGACAGCCTCCTCTACCGTTTCTCCGCATTCTGTAAACCCACCCGGTAAATCCAGCATACCTTTGGACGGATCTAACGCCCTGCGACAAACTAAAATTCTCGATTGCCTATCCATAACGAATGCCGCTACCGACGCCTTAGGATTAAGATAATACACAAAGCCACAATCCTCGCAACGTTTGGAAGAAGCATCGTTCTCTTGGAAACGATGAGAACCGCAACGAGGGCAATATTCGAATAATCGAAGAGGATGCATATACTTTAATTAATTGACAACTAAAATTTTAGTAACTACTCCCGATTGTTTCGACGAACCACCGGAAGACGCGAAAACAAGATACACGCCGGTTTTCACCCGATTACCGCTACGATCCCTGCCGTCCCACGATATTTGTCCGCCATTGGAATAACCTTGAAAAAACAAGTTACCCGCCGTATCGGTAATCTTCACCAAACTATTCTCCATCAATCCTGTCACCGATATCCAACCTTCATAATCGGGTCTCACCGGATTGGGAAAAGCGTAGACATTACTATAATCGTCGGACGATTGTACAGCATCGGACCGATAAGCAGCCAAGCCGCTGGTCGTTCCTATATAAGCCACACCCGTTACCGGATCGACGATTACTTCGGTTACATGATTCGAAGGCAGTTTACTGTTCTCTGCCGTAAAGTGGTTCAAAATCTCCGACCCGTCGGCACTTACCAAATACAATCCCGATTCTCGGGTTCCTATCCACTTACGATTGGCGCCATCTACGAATATGTCGGTAATATTGATATTCTGTAATAAATAATCGGCATTATCCGTCCCGTCGTTACGGGCTATTTTTATTCGAGTACAACGGAAACTGTCGCTAAAAACATGGTCTGGATTCGTAATCACGATAGGCCCGGACGAAGTTCCTATCCATATCTGACCGTTGTTATCCTCTTCTATGCAGGTGTAATAATTCGGAGTAAACGTTTTATTATCCTGATCCATAAACGAAACTATATTTTTCGTCCTGTCATCGGCTATCGTATTATACGTACCCTTATCGTCAAAAGCGAATATAGAACCGGGCCAATCCCCATAAACGACCCATTTTGCCGTAGAATGGTTCGGTATAAGCAGTTTGGCATATTTATTATTCTTTATTTCCGAATAACCGAATTGATACCAATCGCTCGCTTTCAATTCATCTGTATCGATAGATTGCTTGGCCTTAGGCAACATACTTACGCCCACATCGCCCGCATGTGCTATCCAAAGATTTCCATCTCTATCAAAAACAATATTAGGCACAGCCATAGCCCAACCCTTAGAAAGCGGCGAATTCAACGACGTATAATGTCCTACACATTCTGTCCCCGAAATCTTATATATGCCTTCGAACCAAGTTCCTATATAAAAAGTGTTGGAATCATCGGGATCGAATGCCATATTATAACTCGAATATATTCTATTTCCTGTTTTACCATTTTCCAACGGCACTTCTCCCACATCGATTACAGACCAGTTTCCCTGATCCAATACGCTTATTTTTGTTTGCACGTACTGATCTTCGGTTCCTCTACGGGGACCCGAATTACTTACATAAAGTTTATGATCGTTAATAACGAGATTCCACGGGTCTGCCACATTCGATACATTGGGCAAAAACGGTTCCTTCAACATAACGAATTGATTATTCCCCATACTGAAATGACACAAACCGCTTTCTCCCAAAGCCCATATAGACATATCTTTTTCGTATGAAGAAGTCAACACATTCACCAAATAATCCGATTGATTTTGAAAATTGAAAATACCATCGAACTGTATAGCTCCATTCACTATATCCGGTTTACAGAAAGCGACATAAACATATCCTCTCAAAACAAACCCGTCATAATATTTATCTACATTCATCACTCCCATATTCAAGGTTCCCAATAGAGACAACCCGTTATTTATATCGAGGAAATGAAGATTGCCGCCCTTAGAATAAAACAAATATTTATCGTTGAAAGGCATAAGCGCATAAATAGTCGTTCCCGGTACATCGTCCAATAAAACCCACTTGGCGATATCGTACTTGATGGCATCGCTATTTATATAATAAAGACCATCATCGGCAACAAAAAACCAATACTTGTCGCAAGCCCCTATCAAACTGATTTTTTTTCCGTAATTATAAGATTCGCTCACTTCATTTTTCTTATCGTTCAAAACAACGATACCAAAGTCGGTAGCCAAATAAATTCTATCACCGTAAAATTTTACATCGTTGATACCTTTTGCCGTAGTCAATATGGCATTCTTAATATCCGGTATATTAAACCCTTTACCATTATCGTTCAAAAT
>OGGU01002013.1_pt1 | contig 10780 bp, 14 predicted proteins | sample 1571241 | NCBI WGS metagenome assembly OGGU01 (sample SAMEA2581934, study PRJEB24529) | metagenome | biome: Human gut stool | place: China | collected 2011
CTTTGATTTGAGGAAGGCTGCCGTAAAATATCCAGGAACCGTTAGCATAGCGGTGCTTGACAATCGTCCGGACACTGTACCTTTGCATATAAAATCTCTTCGGCCAGATTTGCCGATGGTGCGATAAGGGAATACTCAGAATGGAAAAACATAAAAAGGGGTATCATATTATAGGCGAAATATATAACAGAGCTAATATAAGTCCTAAAAAAATATTTTTGCTATCTTTGCCAGCGTATTATATAATATTAAGAACATAACAATGAAAAAAACATTTACACAAATCTGTGAATTGTTCGATCAATTCTCAAAAGATGCCAACCTCCAGATGGAGAAAGGCAACAAAGCTGCCGGAACTCGTGCCCGCAAAGTATCACTTGAACTTGAAAAACTTCTCAAACAGTTCAGAAAAGAGTCACTCGAAGCATCGAAATAATTTTCATTCTGGTTCTGACAGTAGGAAAATGGCGAACTTCACGTGTACCATATCGAAAAAGCCTCTTCGCTTCACAGCGGAGAGGCTTCATTGATTATGACAAAGTTAAACATCAATTATGCGAAATTTCTATTTCGCTTTTGGAAAAAACAACTCCACTTTCGTATGTCTGTTGGCTTCCACGGGCGTATAGTCGGCAATTCCACCTTTGCTAACTCTGATAATCCGCTTGGCTGGTATTCCACGTTGTTCCAGTTCTGCGGTAATAAAACCTGCTCTCGATATACTCAAAGAATCATTGATACTTGATGTTCCTGTAGAACTGTCAGCAGCACCAGTTACCCTCACGGATAAACTGTATTTCTTAGCTACACGAGCCAGTTCGTCAAGATTAAGCCTCTGTGAGGTATCCGTCAGATGTGTCGTATTGAGAGCAAAAAAGAAATAGATGGGTGTACCGATGCACTCTCCATCAGCGTATGAAAGAACCGTGGAATCCATAGCGAGGGTGTCCTGATGGGCGGACTGCACATTTCGGGAAGCCGTGTAATTATATGATGGCTTTCCATTCTCTGTCTGAAGAATAGTCGTGTCAAGAGGTGACGACCCGTCCCAATAGCTATGCTTCAATCTTGCACGAAGCGAGTTCAAACCGCTATAATTATTTATAGGATATCTGCATCCGGTTATATCGTCGTTGTCAAAGATATGGCTATATGTATCGAGTAGTCCTTCGATTTCCAGAATTTTCTTTAATTCCACGAGTGTTCGCTTATCTTGATTGTGACGTCCCACATAACGCCTGTTCTCCTCCGAAAGGAAGTTGCCATAATCGACAAGCAGTTCGTTCCGATGGATGTATGGTGCCGTATCCACCGCGCGCTTCCAGCCGACCTTACCGAGATGAAAGGTGAATCCGGCAGTCAGCGAAAGCATGTGATCGCCCAGACGGTTTGGATAGCCATATCCGTCGAAATCCTGGAATGTAGTTGTGTTAGAGAGTTCCAGCATAGCACTAACCCGTTTGGAAATACGGTATTGTGTTAGTATGCCGTAAGAAAGCGCAAAGGGATTGTTCCCGTTGGTGGCGTTATGTAGCAGACCGACACCCATAAAGGGTGCAAGCCTCCAACGTACCTGTTCCTGTCGGGCATATCTGCGTCCAAGGAGATTCCACAGGAGATCTGCATGGATATAATGGTAGTCCTGCGTAGATAATTGTGCATCCTTAAACTGCAAGCCACTATAATTTACCCTTGCGCCGACCAAAGGAGTAAACCATTTGCCGACGGCGAGGCTGTACGAAGGTTTCACTCGTCCAAAAAGGTCTTCACAACCGAGAGGTGTACCAAGAAAAACAAACCAGTTGCCGGTTCGAGATGCCGGAAGTAGCACCCCGTTGAGATAGACGGGCTGCATCGGTTGAAGCAATTCCGCTACTTCATAATGAATAGTGTGTCGTACAGTGTCCTTCTGTACGGGTTGTACACTTGCTTGTGCCTGCAACGTGCAGAGCAAAGCGAAGATGAAAATAATTTGTTTCGTCATATTCCAATGATTTCATTAGTTATACTTTTAATCTGGTGTAAGGCGTATGCCATTTACCGTTTAGATTTCTTGCCGATAGTCGAGCGCATCATGCGGCTCGCCATCCTCATACAGCGAAGTGCCCATGCTCGATTGTCCTCGTCCTCGTCGCGTCCCCATTTGAGGTCACTCCCTCCGCCTCCCCCACCATGTGATTCGGCAAATGTAGTGGCATCATCTACCATTCCGAGAAATAGCATTGTCGCACAGTGCATGATTTCCGTACCCCGCTCGGCGATAGACTGTACCAGTGAACCGTCAAAGAGCTGCCGTTCTGAAACATTCATTTGTGCCGATGCGTTACGATACTCGCTGATTACACTCTCCAGTAGGACGTCTTTAAACAAGCTATCCACTTTGGAGTGTACATCACGGGAATATTGATAGGCCTCCTCTTTGAGTTCTTCGGTACGTTCTTCAATGGCTCCCATATCCTTTTTCAGTTCGATGAGTTGCCGGTCAGCCGTCTGCAACTTTTCCTGCTTGTCTGCCAGTTGTCTGATGATTCCTTGCAGCTCTTTTTCCAACATTTGTATTTGGATTGCCAATTCTGCCGCATTGCCTTTGTTTTCTTTTAAATTGTACTCGGCTGCCGATAACAAGGTTTCTTTTTCAGTTTTCTGCTTTTCAAGATTGCTAACCATTGTCGTAAGCCCTTTGACTCTGCGTTCTGCCAACCGGATGTCTGATTGAAGTTCACCCAATACCTGTTGATGGAGTTTGATATTATCCTCGATTGTTGTACACTCTTCAGACAACATTCGGCGGTATTCCTCAGTCGTTCTGTGCCGTGCACCCGTTTCGGATATGCTTGTTCCTCTTGACATTCCCCACTTTGTATTGACTTCTGCGAAAAAGTCCGTATGAAGTTGTTTCATTCTTGCACTATATTCAAACTTATCCTTACCGGCGAAGATTTCCTTGTACGCAAAGCGACTATCCTTGATTGGCAGAAGCGTACAGTGGATATGCGGGTTCAATTCATCCAGATGTACAATGAATGCGGCGATATTCTGCTCGCCGTACTTGCCACTAACGAATGAATAAACATCCTTGGCCCAGCGTTCAATGTCACGCTTCCGTTCGATGCGGGTATTGTCCGCACCTTTTTCAAAGTCCACCTGTTGCGTACCGAAAGCAAGTTCCTGCATTCGCTGCCGTGAACCGCCGAAGATGATATTTACCACCGTGCGGTATTTTGGTTCGAGCAGCCCCTCATTAGGATCTTTGATTCCACGGTGACTTAATATGTCCGCCATCCGTTTGGGAATGCTACGGCTTGTGTCGATGGGATGTATTTTACCTCCGGGCGCAATCTCGAAGTTCAGCCGTTTACGCGTAGGATCATAATTTCCCTTACTCATAGCGTACTTCTCTGCCTTTTCACTACGGTCACGCAGATGTTCATTACTTTGGGCGGTGGTAATCCCTTTCGACACCTGCACGTCGAGTACCTGTTTTTGATTTGCCATACGTTTTTCATATTGTTTCGGACAATCTACCGTGTCCCAGCTTGCTGCTTGTTCGGACACCCTTCCCACCAACGTCAGGCAGGTGGGGTATTAGGCTCCCCCTTCCCTTTGTTCGTGGCAGGCGGGCAAGCCCGGATGCCTTCTATAACTGGCAGGGGGGCTTCACTGGATACAAAAGTGGATTGTTGCGGTTATACATTCTGTTTTCAACCTCCAATCTGATACGTTGCCTCCTGTGCCTTTGCCGCAAATGCCAGAAAAGGCTTAAAAAGCGTTTTAAGGAACTCCCTGTCATCTTCATCATAATCGGAATTTTCATCCCTATCTACATCAAGAATAAGCCCGGCAATACCTTTCGAAGTTGCAATAAGTCCTGTCCAGTCCCCATACAATTCCAATCGGAAGTAGTCCATAAACTCTGCACTGTCATCGAATCTCGACTTACGCAGTGCCCGTTGTATAGCGGCAAATGTAATGCACTCCAAAGCTACCATACGAATCTTGACAGCTCGTTCATCATCATCCGCTGCCGGATTGATGCGAGTGATACTGTCCGGAGATGGGCAGCTATCGCATATGCCAGCTTCATCCATTGCCCGACGAACAAGTTGCTCACACTTGATTCCGATCTCGTCAAGGGACACTTTGCCGATTATCCAATCGGACAATGCCTCACGTAGCTGTTCTGCAAGGTTCAACTTCTTCTGTCCATTGCAAGACTCCGTGGATTGGCTGGTTTGCACAGTCATGGTAATGATGACGCTTTTGGAAAGCCGGATGCGATTCAACAAGCCGAACTCTTCCATTACATCCAAAAAAGAACGGACAGTAGCCCTATGCCAATGCCATTCCGATGAAAGGTCAGAAACAGTCACGTGGCACTGGTTGGGTTGAAGTTCGTAGCCTTTGTTCCTTAAAAAAGGGGAAACAAAACCTGCCAAAGATTTATCCAATAAATCACAGAAGGCTTCTGTCTTTGTTTTTCGTTCACCGACTTTCTCCTTGAGGTAGTCAAATACTTCTCTGTCTGCCAATATAGGGACAGCTATTTTCTGCTTGGTTTTCATTTTTATTTCATTTTTTAATTATTACTATTGTGCGGATATATCAGTGTTGCCGCTATCCGCATCTTGCGGCAATATCGCGTGATGATGGTCATAATAACTTTCGGCTAATAGTCTGGGGAATTTCATCCATTCAGAGATTATGCCTATGTCCTGAAATTCGGTCATAACCCGAACAGAGGGATAGAACAGGGCAGCCAAAAGAAGATAGGCGGCAGTTACCGCCGTTGTGTACAAGTGTGGAACAAAACTGATGGCCAAAGCCACCAATGAGAGTATGACAAACATACATGATCGGTCACATAAACCTCTTAACAATCTGTCCGCTCTTCTAAATGAATATATAGTGGCACAGATAGCAGTTGAAAGAAAAACACCGAACTCGCCAACATGTCCGCTGATGTAAACATAGTGGAAGAGCAATAGCAGAATCAATACGACCTGTACATATAGTTTACGAGCCTTTACACTGTGTATCATAGCATCGTAGAACCTTACCATAAAAGAACGGTGGCTTTTGTACAATGCTAATGGCAATACGAAAAGCGTTATACAGAAGATAAGTTGTAGTATATTCCAAATCATAAATAATAGGGTTTCTCGCGTATTTGAATGGGGGATATCATCAACTCTAATTGGACAATATTGTGGGTGGCTAATAGGATGATAACTTCGGCGTCCCTCGGTGAAAGGTATATCGCTGCTTTCTTAATACGTTGCTTGAACGTATGCTCCTGCTTACGGTAGGCTGCCAATGCCTTATCCAGTTTATGTTCCGGAATTGTCCATGTCATGCCTTTGGCGTATGAGCCTTTGTCTTTGTAAGCCCGCAGTACCAATGTGCGGGAAACAATGTAATTGATATATCCGTTTCTTGACAAAGCATACTCCTTATAGAAATTGTCATCAACAACCTCTATCCATGTCCGGTATTCCCTAATCCAATAAACCATTTGTCGGTATAGTGTGTCCCGCATAACATGACCATTAAAGGAAATCCATCAAGAGATCGTCTTTGTTCTTCTTATACTTGAATGTGCCACTTTTGGAATGAAGATCCAAATCAAGGCACAGCTCGCCGTACATCTGCTCAAGAGAATCATAGATGGTGACAAGAATGCTATTTACCTTACCGTCTGCATCTGTCTTGCAATTCATCTTGAACATCTGTCCAAATGCCGGGTTGGAGTATGCACAGGTGCTATGCCCGAATTTGTCAGCGTGCGTGGGGATGTGGTGGTAGAGAGTTATAAGCTCCATATCGTCCTCAAACAGATCCATCACTTCCTCCAAATCGTAAGGGTCGCGTAGCGGGAAGGTCAGTAGGGCGTAGTCACCGTAGAATTGTGCTTCCTCCATTGTCGTCACATCGAGTAGTTGCGGTAGTTGCAGAGGGACAAATGTCATAAAGTCATTGAAAAAATGTCGTAACATATTCATTTTTTATATTGTTAGAGCGTCTGTATGAAAATATCCATAAGCATTCCTGGCAGTTCAGTCAGTTGACCACTTTCCAATTGCAGGATTCGGCTCAAGGTTTTGAACGCCACAGGTGTCTGTGCCGCCATCCTGTCAAGTTGTTTCCGTTCTTTATCGGAAAGCAATGTCATAGAGAATCCGTCCAGTGAAGTATAAGGGTGGATAAGCATCCATATATAAGCATGTGCTTGCGAAGAAGTCTTGATTTTTTTGTTCCGAACATCTTCTATACAAATCTGCATATTTTGTATTTGGCGACGATTGGTGCGCATTGTCAAATAAAGCATAGCCTCCCGATAGGTAATCTCCTTTCTCTCAGCGGCAAAGAATATCTGCGAACAACACTGTTCAGTACCACGTGTGATGTCAGCCATACTCTCACCTTCGAAATCGTGCAAGTGAGAGAGGAACGCACGGAATATAGCATCTTCTTTAGTGATATAAGTAATCAGTTCATTGCGGCTATGTATGCCGTTACGGATAGTTCGAGTCAGTAACATACGGTAAGCCGCAAGGATTTCCTCTTTGTTACCCTTATGAAGCGGAAGATTATCCAGTGAGTTGAAAAACGGGCGGATTTCTCCAGCGGCATGATGCAGTTCCTCATCATTGTTATAAGGTGAGAACTCTCCTTTGAGAGCCAAAAGTTCCTGATAAGTACGCGTCTTTGAGAGGGCTAAGCGTGAGAACTCAGTGCGGATAGAATCATGCAGTCTGATACACTCTTCACGCTGATTGGAATGGGAGTGGCTGAGCGTATCATTCCGGAGATACCTAAAAACAGAGTCTTTTACAGTTTGCCATTGTAGGATATGCTTGGTCAATACTTGAAATGAGGAATCTTTCTGACATCGTATATTGTATAAGTACTCCCTGTATATTCCGGCAGGATCGTTCGTAGCTTCAGACAATGATTTGCCATTTCTATCGCTGCATGATATCAGGCCCAATATGGCCAATGAAACGATACATCTTCCAGTCAAAAATGATGGAGTCTTGTAGTATGATTTTAAAATTTTCATATTTAACAATTCATATTTAACGATGCAAATCTATATATTATTTTTATTGTAAAAGCTCTTTTATATCGCATTTAGTATAATTTTTGGTATCATATTAATAATATGATTATCAATGAAAACAAGTGCAAGAAAAAAAGCTAAAAAAAGGATTCAGCGAGATTTTTGCCACGATATGATTTTAGATTAAAATGAAAGTGCTATATTTGCACTTGTTATCAAAACAGTGTATATTAAAATGGCAAAAGTTGGCTATATATTCAAGGAAAATAATGACAGTTTTGATGCTGAGAGAGAATGGATGCAGCGATACGGTTGTGTACAAATCGTAGAGGAAACAGTTGAACATGAAACATTGAGACCTATGTGGAAACAGCTTATGGCGAATCTTCAAAGGGGCGATGAAATAGTCATATCCAAATTCAGCAATGCTGCACGCGGCTTAAGAGAACTGGCCGCGTTCATCGAACTATGCCGTATCAAAATTGTACGTGTCATATCCATTCATGACAGAGTTGATACTCGCGGTGAATTATTCCCCGGTACGACAGCAGCCGATGTGTTGTGGATAATAGGGGCATTTCCGGAAGAAATTGCCGCACTACGAAAATATTCCGCTCATGTCGAGAAGTTACGCCAGAATATCAAAGCCCCGGCTGTGCCGAAGGTATTACCTAAAGCTGAACGAGATAAGACAATCGTGGATATGTATATCAACGGGCATTCTTTCGATGACATTTGGGTTGCAAGCGGTTTTAGCAGCAAAAGTTCTATTTGGCGCATACTCAATAAATATGGCGTAAAACTTGATCGAGGCCAAACCAGCGGTCCGCGTGTCAAACAGAACCCGAAAGAGGACGGAACAAATGAAGGTGGCTCCTGATGGAATTTTCAGATAATCAGGATCGTATATTTGTTTTTCGGTTATTATTTTGTATTTTTATTATTGTTAAAGCTATAAAAGTAAGATTTATGGGAGATATTATAATTGTATTGCTGGTATTCTGGGTTGTCGGCAAGCTCTTGAAGGGCGTGTTTGGCGGTTTCAGTAAAAGCAGCTTCAAAGATGATAAATAGGCCAGCCAAGGGATGGGATAAATACGGTCAAAAAAGACTGGTTCAAGAGGCGTGAAATTGTAAAAAGGAAGTGGAATGGAATAAATATAAACGGAGCTTCCGGCAACAGGAATCCAGGATATATCGGTTGAGATATACCCTGAATACATGTCGGATATTGTCTGTCCGGAGATGTTTAGGCTTTCCACCTATACCCCTCGTTTGTCAGTTCCAAGTATTCCTCTAATCCCGGTTTTACGAAAAAGACAATTTCAAAGGCATCGTTACTTCCGTTATCGGGGAATGTCATGTCGGTTTCTCCATTTCGGATAGTCCCTTTGCCCACGTTGGAACCAAGGTCTTCATCCGCATAGGCATATTGAAACTCGACGTCCGGAAATATTTCGGAGAGTGTTTGGATAAGCAGCGGCACACCTTCCCAAGCCGTATCAAACCAAAGCACGTTCGGTTCTTCAAAATTCTGATTAAAGGCATTCCATTTTGTACCCCAGTTGGCAATAGACCATTCATACCAAGTAGGATAACCGTATTTTCCCCAGTTTCTCAGATATGTCATTCCAAGTTGTAATGCTTCTTCCCTGACTTTTTCCTTCTGAATTTCCATCCATTGAATGACTTTCAGGTCGTCCTGTGAATTGAACGGTTTACGTTGCTGTGCTATGATATACTGCATACCAAATTCCCCAGAAGTGGACGCTTCTATCAGTAAGTCCTTTGGCATAGGGATAATGTTGTTGAAGTCAATATAGCAAGGCGTACTGTCTTCATCAGTTTTTCCTTTTAAGAAATCCATCACATTTTGTACTGTTTCTCTGTCTGCGTTTATTTCTAAACGGTTTGTTACATAATTAGGCATGATTTTAATGTTTAAAGAATTGGTTAGTATTAACTTTTATTTCCCATATTGTCGGTTCTTTACTGATTGAACCGTTTTGGGATTTATGGATGCGGTAAACGGATGTCGATACAGCTTCATACGGCAACTTTTCTTGCCAAATTACTCTTGCGCAGGAAGGAAGAATTTTGTAAGAAATACACTTCAAGTAGCAGGATCAAGCGCGATAGCCGACCTTTGCATCTGATAAAACCAAACCGGTGATAGGATGAAGAATAGATGGGAGATAAAATGAAAAATAATTAATATAAAAGAAGAATGCTATTCCTTTTGCAGAAATATAAAAAAGGAATAGAATGATATAATTATAAAAGAGGGATTATTATTACCCTCTCAATTATAAGAGGGTATGTTCTCAAACTCAGACCCTTATTTGTAATACTGTAATACCGCAACACCTCCGTTAAAGGTCATTACGGTATTTTTTTTGAATTATTCTTGTGTTACTCCCATAGCATTGCTGTATTCTTTGATTTGCTCCATTGTCAGCCATTCGGGTTTTTCGTTTTCTCAGAAGCTGTCGTGAATTTTCGTCATGTATTCAATTTGTGTCTTTTCAGAACCAGCCCACAAACGACGAGAACTTTTGTTTCCAAAGCCAAGATAATATTCACAGTCGGCTTGCAAACGACCCAATAACATATACCTGAATTTTAAATCGTGCTGTAATACTTCTTCTATTGTCATACTCGTTTTCGTTTTTAATTAAGTTTTTTATTTTCCCTTTTTTCAAGTCTTTCGACTTTGCCGGAAGGGTTGTTTTTCATGTGCGTCCCAAACGACGAAGCAGGAACGCAGTGCAAGGAATCGGAAATGAAATTTTATGAATACCGAAATCTATGATTTAGGAAGATTACGTCAAATTTCATTTCGGATAGCGTAGCGATACTTGGATAGCGTTCGTTCGCCGTAATTTTGCACACGAAAACAAGACCGGGCGAAAGTCTGGATAACGACAGGAAACATCAACATTCATTACATAAGGGCTGTAAAAGAGAAGCAGGCAGTTACGCTGCTATAAAAGGGAAACAAGGAAATTAAAAAAGTGGGCACGGAGCAATCTGTAAAAAAGGGGGATGCCACCTGTCTTCGGGCAAAAGAAGATACCATACCGATAGGATTTAACCGATACGGTATCTCTTTGGTAGTCATCAGTACCATACTTTCAGAAAACCATTTAAAAACATTCGATATTCGCCTCTTGGAAAATCTGCGGGGCGTGCTGATAAAGCAAAGGAAGATTCAATACCGCCATTGGATATTCCACAAATCCGCTTCTACGCTTGTAACCTGAATAGGTCGCTAAATTATTTGTCTCCAGAAACTCCATTGCATCCGGATAATGATTCACATCAATAAATGTACGGTCTGGCAAATCGAGTGCATCCATGCTCTCCAAATTGACGGATAGCACGATATACTCTGTTTCATCTTCCACACTTTGCAAAGTAAGTGCTAACCAGCCATTGCCATAAAATTGAGGCATGAGATAAAAGCGTTCTCCACGAAACTCGTATTCTTTCCGCGTTAGGGAGCTGTCCGGCTCTACCAAGCGAAAATCATCCTCTCCAGAAACAAATTCTGTTGATGGGTCGCTGACATCCACATACGTTCCATTTACATTGTGACACAAATACTCTGCATTTTCTGAACGAACAATCACAAATTGAATTTCCATACTTTTAAAATTTAGCTATTAAACATCATGTTCTTTTTTTCCCTTTTTTCGGAAGCCTTTAGGCTTCTCCAGT
>OGGU01002031.1_pt1 | contig 10729 bp, 8 predicted proteins | sample 1571241 | NCBI WGS metagenome assembly OGGU01 (sample SAMEA2581934, study PRJEB24529) | metagenome | biome: Human gut stool | place: China | collected 2011
CATCCAATCGTGCGTGCGTATTCAATGTTCTTTCACTCCTATCAAAAAAAGCAGGATAAGCAGCCGGAGATCGTGCCGGAAGAAGCAGCCATCGTAGAACGGATCTACGAGATGTTCCTCGCCGGTCAGCCGGTCAAGGTGATCGCCCAAACACTGCAAGCAGAAAAAAATGAGATCCCCGGAAAGGATCTCAGCTTCAGCAAGAACATGATCATGAATATCCTGCGGAACGAAAAATACTGCGGAGACTGTATCCTCCAGAAAACCGTTACGGTCGACTGCATCTCCAAAACGCGAAAAGCGAATCAGGGCGAAGCACCCATGTACATTGTCGAGAACAATCATCCGGCGATTATCAGCCGTGAGGTGTTCAACCGCGCACAAGAAGAACTGTCACGCAGAAATTCACTGCGGCTTCAATCGGATAAAACCGCAGTTACGGCAAATGGCCGATACTCAAAGTATGCTTTGACGGAAGTCCTCCACTGCGCAGAGTGCGGCAGCCGGTACAAACGTGTCACATGGAATATCCGCGGAAAAAAGAAGATCGTCTGGCGTTGCGTCAGCCGTTTGGACTATGGCAAAAAGTATTGCAAGGACTCCATCACCGCAGAAGAAGCTGCCCTGCATGGGGCCGTTGTCCGAGCGCTGAAGCGCTTTCACGCAGAGGACGAGTCCACATACCTGACGCTCATGAAAGCCACCATTGGCGAAGCCATCGGCATAAATGGCGGTTCGGAGGAAATCGACCTGCTCACGCGCCGCATCGACACGCTGAACAAACGGATGCTGGATCTTGTCAACGAAACCGTCGCAGCCGGAAAGGATGTGGAAAGCAGCGAGGATGAATTCAAAGGCATCTCCGATCAGATCGAGCAGCTTAACCGCCGCATTGCCGCAATTCAGGAGAGCATCCACAAGGACGGCTCCCGCCAAGCGCGGCTGGAGGAAATTCAGAACATCATCGCCGAGCGCAATGTGAATGAAACGCAGTACGATGACAGCATCGTGCGCCAGATGATCGAGTGCATCAAGGTACATAGCGACGGAAGACTGACGATCATTTTCGGCGGCGGGTATGAGATCGAGGAAGCACTATAGGAAGCCAGATCGCAAGACACAGAAAAAACTGGAGGTATGCGCACACTTTTGCAAGAGTTTTCTCTGAGAGGTTGGTATCACATTTTGACGTTGGGGTCAAAAGGTCATTTGTTCGAGCAGTTTTCAGGTGAAAAAATGCGAAAAATATGATAGAATAAAAGAAAACACGGGTGGTGTGTTTTCATGTCATACAGAGCAAATCCCAGTCAGCAGCTCTCAATATTTGACCGAAGTCTTCGTCTGACAGAGCGGGAAAGAAAATGTCTGGAAAAATCATGGGCAAAAGTGTTTTCCGATGAGATCTTCCCTGCAATCGATGAAGAACGCTTTCGTGTTCTATACTCTGAAAATGCATCCAGACCAAATACGCCGGTAAACATCATCGTTGGAGCATTGATCATCAAAGAACTCTTTGACCTCTCTGATGACGAAATGGTGGAGAATTTGATGTTGGACATCCACTATCAATACGCACTGCGCACTACCAGTTTTGAAGAACAGCCGTTGAGTGACAAAACATTGTCCCGGTTTCGCCGCCGCTGTTATGAATATGAGTGTGCCCACGGCGTGGATCTGTTTCATGACTGCGTCAAAGATCTGAGTGAAAAAATCGCTAAAATGATGGGGATCAATTCCCGTATCAAGCGAATGGACTCTCTGATGATAGAAGCCAATATCCGAAATCTGAGCCGCATTGAACTGTTGTATTCCTGTGTTGCCAGAGCGGTAAAGTACCACCATAAAAACCATACCGGCATGGATCTGTCCGGTCTTGAGCACTACACCGATCCGGACGACCGCAATCTTGTCATTTACCATAGCAGAAATATTGATATTGATACCAGGACAGCAGCGATCATCAAAGATGCGGATATATTGTTAGAGCGCTGTCAGGACAAATACAGCCATGTGAAAGAGCACCAGTTGTTACTGCGGTGTCTGGAGGAGCAGACCGCTATTGATAATGGAGGGCGCAGGCTTCGCATCAAAGGGGAAGAATCACCGAAACCGACATCTCTTCAAAACCCGACAGACCCAGAGGCTACCTTCAGTGCCAAGGCTGGAAAGAAGCACATCGGCTATGTGGCGAATATCGTAGAAACTGTCAGTAATGGCGGTTCTGTCATCGTGGATTACCAATATGAGCAAAATATCTATTCCGATTCCCGTTTCCTTGGCGATCACCTTGACCAGCTGCCACCTCAAGAAGCACCCGCTTTTATTGTGATGGATGGAGCATATTCCGGGCAGATGCACCGGGATGCCGCAGCAGAAAAGAATGTGAAACTGATCAACACAAGTCTGAAAGGCACACCGGTGCCAGACATCTATGCAGATTTTGAGATCAGCGAGGATGGCGAACAAATTTTGCGGTGCCCTGCCGGCCATAAGCCGATCCGTTGCAAATATATTTCTACAAGCAACCAAGTGAAAGCATATTTCCCAAATGAAGCTTGTTCTCAATGTCCACATCTTGAACACTGCCATCCAAAACTCAGAAAATGTTCCAGCTTGATCGTGCTATCCCGCTCTGCCATAGGGCGTGCGAACCAGCAGAGACTCATAGCAGCAGAAGACTTCCGTAATTGGAGAAGGATACGAAACGGAGTTGAAGCGATCCCGGCTATTCTGCGAAACTGTTATCATGTTGATGAGATGCCGGTGCGCGGCAAGATTCCCGGTAAGTTTTTCTTCGGCGCTAAAATTTCAGCAGTAAATTTTAAAAAGCTGCTTCGGCAACGAAGGGGCTTCTGTTGTCATTCCCAAAACCCACTGCTCACATAAAAACATTGGTAAATACCGATAAACAGGATAAATCATCTGGCCGACCTCATTACTTGGTCAGTCGTTTTTTCTTTTATGGCTGGCTTCTTAGACAAAAAACCATGCTTTTGACCCCAATGTCACATTTTGATACCAACCTCTCAGAGAAAACAGATAAATATTTTTCACAAAGTGAACTTTTGACGGATTACCCTGTATAATAAAAAGGAAACAGAAAATATGATTTATTACATTGCAGATATGCATTTTGGACATACGAATGTGCTCCGTTTTGATAATCGCCCATTTCCAGATACCGCACAGATGGACGATACTCTGATTCAAAACTGGAATGAGCGCGTCACGTCAGAGGATACAGTCTATGTGCTCGGCGATGCGTTCTGGAAAAACGAAGAAAACAGTATTCGGATTATGGAGCGGTTGCAGGGACATAAGCACCTGATTCAAGGAAACCACGACCGCGTGAAAGGAAAGCTCCTCCCTTATTGGGAGAGCATCGAGCAGTACGCGGAGGTCAACGATGAGAATCGGCTGGTGATTCTGAGTCATTACCCGATTCTGTTTTATAAGAATCAGCATTATGGCGCGGTCATGCTGTACGGGCATGTACATAATACGAGCGAATGGGAACTCGTTGAGAAGTGGAAGAAAGAGCAGTGGGCGATGGGCATCCCCAGCAGATTGATCAATGTCGGCTGCATGATGGATTACATGAGATACACACCGCGCACACTGACGGAGCTGCTGGACGCCAACCCGATGCCGGAGATCGCCAGAGATCGCAAGGACGGAAGCGCAGTTGAAAGCGCGGAGTAGCAGAACAAACGGGAAAGGACGTGGGATCTGAATGAAGGTTACACCGCTGAAAAAACAGAGTAAGAAAAACCAGCGCAAATTTCATGCAGCCAAGCGCGGCACATGGAACGGCGTTTCGCCGGTCACCCGCATTGTGCAAAGCAAGCGGCTTTATGATCGAAACCGTGCAAAGCAGGAGGATCGTCGGGATGAAGATTAGTGAGGCGATAGTGCGGAGTACGAAAAACCGCAAACTATGCAATATCTTTTTGGGTTGCACAGTAACCATCAAGCAGCACGCCGCGCCAACTCGGAAAAGGATTGCCGAAAATAGCTGAAACCCTTGAAAACACTGGGGAAATCATTGTTATCTTAAAGGGTGCTGCTTGCCATACCGCACTTCTTCGGAAGTGCGGTTTTTCTTTGCTTAAAAGCAGCTTTTTAACAAGATTCAATCTACTTTCCTGAATCTTTTTCACAATTTTGATTGAACTCTAAAACATGATTTTAACATCTTTGAAGCGTCTTTTACGCCGAAAATACGACAGTGGCACGCTTTCAATGTGGCACCTGCGTGGCACCTGTTTTCAGCCAAACGCGGCGCAGACCTTTTGTGCGGTGCTTTGCTGGCGCGATTCGTGCTGATAATGCGTATAAACGCGCAGCGTCATATTGACTGTGGCGTGTCCTGCGAGATATTGAATCTCCTTGATATCCAACCCGCTTTCAAACAGCCGTGTGATGTAGGTATGCCTGAGCTGGTACGGATGAACGTGGAAATCCAATGTGCGGATAACCTTGGAGTGCGGCGCGGTCGTCCAAAGGTCGTCAGGATTATTAACCGTGCGGTTTTCAATCATTTGCAGCAGACACTTGAGACTGCTTTTGGAAAGTGGTTTTCCATTTTCCATGTGCAGCACATAAAGGCTCTTTGCGCCCTTGCGCTCCTTTACAAGCTCTGCAAACAGCGTGGGCGGTATCGGAATATCCCGGACTGCGGCAGAGGTCTTGAGGGCGTCGCTGACGGTCGTTTGCGCGTTTGTGAGCAGCGCATTGTGCCGCACATGAATCACACCCGCAGGAAAATCAACGTCTGGCCGCATCAGCCCGCAAAGCTCTCCGCGCCGCATACCGGTTTGAAGTGCCAACAGGCAGAAAAGATATGCCCGCGTTCCTCTCGTCGCGTCCAAAAGGCGCTGAGACTGTTCAGCGGTGAGCGTCTTCCTGCGTTGCTTTGCCGCCGATTCGCAAAATTGCCGGGACAGGCGATTTTGCAATCAGGTTGTTATCCACGGCTGCATTAAAAATCCCGCGGAGCGCCCGTACTACCTTATCCGCTGGTCGAAAGCGGACAATGCCGTCTCTGTCAACTGAGCAGAGCGGCTTCTCATTCCATCTGACGTGGATCAGCCCATCTTCCAGCAGCTTTGCATCCAGATCTCTGCGCAGGAGCTTCTGTTCTACCTCTCGCAGAAATCGTTCTTTCTGTGGTGTGAGTTCTTCGTTCATATCATACCTCCAATCTGCAGCGCCCTTTTTGAGCGCAAAAAAGGCGCTGGACTTGGTTCGTGAAAACCAACAATCCAGCGCCCATAACTTTGTGAAAGATTTTTCTTCGATTTTTCTGAAATTCAGCCGCCGCAGCCCTCTGAAAAAGGGCGCTGTCGCCACAATTCCGCTTGAATATGGAAAAACAGAGGTTCAAATCCTGTTTGAACCTCTGCAAGCTGCGATTTCATCTATGGAGTTACCTAAGAATTTTGAGAATAAAAAATTGCCGAACCCCTTGAGATGACTGGCTTTTTTGCCATTTCATCTATAGTGTTCGGCAATCATGGTCCGAGTGACTGGATTCGAACCAGCGGCCTCTTGAACCCCATTCAAGCGCGATACCAAACTTCGCCACACCCGGATAGCTATTGAATTAGCTTATGTATCATAGCATATCCAGGTGGGTTTTGCAAGAGGTATTTTTATTTTTTACGCCAGCAGCTTTGCGGCGGCTTCGGCCAGGCGGGCGAGTTGGGCGTTTGCCTGCTCCACGGTCGGCTTGACGGCGGACAGGTAGGCCTTGATCTTCGGCTCGGTGCCGGACGGGCGGATGATGACCTTGCTGCCGCCGGGCAGGCGGTATTCCAGCACGTTCGCTTTCGGCAGGCCGGTGCCCTCGGCCTCGTAATCCGTATAGCCCTCGACCGGAAGTCCGGCGATCTCGCGCAGCGGCTGCGTGCGCAGGCCCTGCATGAGACTGGCCATCTTCTCCATGCCCGTCTCGCCCGCAAAGGCAAAGCTCTTCTGGGCGTTGCAGTAGCAGCCGAACTCGGCATAGAGCGCGTCGATGGCGTCGCCGAGCGTCATGCCCTTTTTAGCGTACCACGCGGCAGCCTCGCAGATGAGGAGCACAGCGTTGACCGCGTCCTTGTCGCGTGCGTGCGTACCGGACAGGTACCCGTAGCTCTCCTCAAAGCCGAAGATATAGCGTTCCGGATGGCCGCCCTGCTCCAGCAGGGCGATCTGCTCGCCGATATACTTGAAGCCCGTGAGGACGCGGCGCAGCTCGACGCCGTATTTTTTGGCGACAGCTGTGACCATATCGGTCGAGACAATGGTGGTGACAGAGACGGGATTTTCCGGCATCGTGCCATTCGCGATGCGGCTGTGGCAGATGAAGTCCAGCAGAATGACGCCCATTTCGTTGCCGGAAATGAGCCGGTAGCCGCCCTTTCCGTCCGGCACGGCGGTGCCGCAGCGGTCGCAGTCGGGGTCGGTGCCGATGAGAATATCGGGGTGGACGCGGTCGCAGTACTGAAGGCCCAGCTCCATGGCCTGCCGGATCTCCGGATTCGGATACGGGCAGGTCGGGAAATGACCGTCCGGCTGCTCCTGCTCCTTTACGATGGTCATGTTCCGGATGCCGAGCTTCTGCGTCAGCTTTTTGACGCATTCAAGTCCCGCGCCGTTGAGCGGCGTGTAGACGAGCTTCAGGTTTTCAATTCCCTCGCCGCTGCCCACGCGCTGCGCATAGACGGCATCGACAAACGCGTCCAACACCTCGTCGGGGATGTACCGGATGCTTCCGGCGGCCAGTGCCGCGTCAAAGTCCGTGGTCTTCGCGCTGGTGAAATAGTCCATGTGCTCCAGCAGCGCGACCACGCGCTTTGCCGCCTCCGGCGTCATCTGACAGCCGTCGGAGCCGTAGACCTTATAGCCGTTGTATTCCGCCGGGTTGTGGCTGGCCGTGACACAGACGCCGAGCCCGCAGTGCAGGTGACGCACGGCGAAGCTCAGCGCCGGGACAGGCTCGAGCCGGGGATAGAGGTACGCCGTGATGCCGTTGGCGGCGAAGACCGCGGCTGCCTCGCGGGCGAAGACGTCGCTCTTGATGCGGCTGTCATGGCCAATGGCGACGGTCTTCGGCAGCTCCGTCTCGTTGAGATACTGCGCGACCGCCTGCGTCGCGCGGCGGATCACGTAAATATTCATCCGATTCGTGCCTGCGCCGAGCACGCCGCGCAGACCCGCCGTGCCGAATTCCAGATCGCGGTAGAACGCGTCGGTGACCTTCTCCGCGTCGGAGTGCATCGCGTCCAGCTCCTGTCGCAGCTCCGGCTCCAATCCCTGCTGCGCGAGCCACTGCGCATATCGCTTTTCTGCCAGTTCCATATCTGTAAACCTCCGTTTTTCAGTGTGATAGTTTATATGCTTAAGCCAGCGTGCCGCCGATGGCGTTCGGCATGGATGCGCCGGCTTCGATCAGCGGCAGGTACCAGTCGTCGTAGAAATACGGCAGGCGCGTCTCGTCGTCCGTGCGCACATCCTCCCAATCCATGCCCCAGGGGCGCAGATAGACCGTATAGACGAAGGAATCTTCGCTGTTTTCCGGGTCTGTATAGACGCCGGAGATGCAGATCATCTCGGAATACGGCATGGACTCGGATGGGGCCGCGTCAATGTACCACGCGTCCGCGCCGCTCAGCTTGCAGTCAAAGAAGCTGCCGTCCGTCGAAACGAGCCGTCCGCTCGTCGTCAGATCGGTGCTCGCCTGCACCTGTGCATCGGCGATGATCTGTCCGGCCTCGCAGGAATCGTCCCACAGGGTGAGCGTTCCGCTTCCGTCCGCGCCAAGCTCGATCTGTGCGCAGGCATCCCACCAGCTGCCTGCGTTGTCTTCATAGGCGCCGGTCCCGGATTCGATCATCCACCAGCCGTACCAGCTGCCGTTCCAGAAGGCCGTCTGCGAGACAGCATTCATTGAGGGATCGACCGGCTCTGCCGACTGATAGGACGCGAAAAGGCTCCTTCCCACCAGCCCCCAGAGCACGGCGGACAGCACCAGAACGCCTGCGATGATCCCGATCACCAGCGGCGCTTTGGATTTTTTCTTCGGCTTCTGCGGGGGCGCACTCTGCGCTGCGGGCTGCTCCGGCGGGGGAGGGAAGCCGTCTGCGCGTGTGGTCTGCAGCTGTGCGGGTTCGGGCTGTGCGGGTTCGGGCTGCGTCAGCTTTGCGCCGCATTCCGTACAGAATTTCGCTGTTTCCTCGATTTTACTTCCGCAATAGGGACAAAACGCCATGGTCGGTTCTCCTTTCTTATTTCGCCGTCCCGAATGAGTCCGGCATATCGGCAACGCCCCGCGCAAGCAACGGCGCGTACCAGCTGTCGTAATCTGGCGGGAGCATATTGCGGTACAGACAGCCGCTCGTGTCGCCGGTGCGCACATCCTCCCAGTCCGTGCCCCACGGGCGCAGATAGAGACGGAAGCGCACCCAGCCGCCGTTTTCATCCTCCGCACGGCCGGAAATGCAGATCATATGGTCAAACGTATGCACCTCCGACACGCCAGGATCGCAGGAAAGCCCATTCGTCAGATCGCAGTCCAGATACGTGCCGGAGTCCGCCGTCATGTGCCCGGCGTCGGTCGTCCCCGCCGAAAACGTGACGCTTGCCCGGAGCAGAAGCTCGCCGGGTTCATTCTCCGTATCCCAAACGGTGAGCATTCCTGCATCCCCGCGCACGCTGATGTGCGCGCAGGCATCCCATGCGGTGTCCTTCAGGTATTGCAGCTCCTCGCTCGCATCGGTAACAATGTGCCAGCCGTACCAATCCCCGGCCCAATAGGCCGCGTGATCCGGCTCTGCATCCGCGTCCGGCTCCTGTGCCTGCTCCGGCAGACTGTCCAGCAGCGGAAGCGCGGCGGAGGCCGTTCTGGAAAAGCTCATACGGATATCAGCGTCAAAAAAGCCGATGGTGACCGTGTTTGCGTCGATCGTTCCTTCGCAGCGCGCGCTGCCCATTGTCAGCGTGAGCCGTCCGCCTGATGTTTCCCATTCGACCGCGGCGGCTTCACCGTCCACGCAGAAAACGCCCTCGCCGCCTGCGTTCAGCGTGAGATAGGTCTGGCCGCTGTAGACCTCGCCGATCGGCTGCCAGTCTCCGCCATAGACGCTGACCTGCTCGCCATGGAAGGTTCCGAGGCCCACGGCGGGCCGCGTTTCACGCTTACAGGCGCAGAGCGTCAGGAGCAGCACGGCGGCGATCAGAAGCGTGCCCGCCCGTTTCATCCAGCCACTCCCCTTCTGTCTGTTTCTCCTGTTTTCAGTATACAACAGCTGCCAAAAAAGCGCAAGAAAAAGTGCTGCCGCGCATCACAGCTTGAGCTGGCGGGCGGCGCATTCGTAGGCCGTTTTGTAGTCCTGGAGTTCGCGGGCGGCAAGCTCCATCGCCTGCAGCAGCTCCCGTTCGAGCAGCTTTGGCAGCGGGCCTGTCCGTTCGGCCTGCCGCAGCGCGGTCATAGCCTCCGCGTACCGGCCGGAGGCCGACGCGAGGCGTGCCTGCAAAACGCGGAATTCCGCCCGGCTTTCCTCCGGCGGCATGGGGACTGCGCAAAGCTCCGCCTCTGCAGCGGCCGTCTTCCCGCGTTCAAGCTGATAGCGGGCCATGGCCAGATGGTACCGGGCGCGGACGGGCTGCGCGGCATAGGCCTGCCGGTAGTCCGCAAAAGCGGCCTCCTCCTGTCCCGGCCCCGCGCTTTGTGCACACCGGGCCAGAATGTCCCACAGGTGCAGCATAAGCGCTGCACTTGCATAGAGGCTGCCGTTGTTCCATGCAAGCCCCCGCTGGGCCAGATGGCGCGCCGTGTCGAACCGCTCGGACTCCAGCGCCCGCTGCGCGCACTGCGCCGCGGCCATGGCCAGCGCCAGCGCCTGCTCGTCGTCCGGCGCGTGCTCCGGCGCAAGCTCAAGACAGGCGGCATACTCGCCGCTTTTCAGAAGTTCCCGCAGCCGCTGCGTGCGCCCGGCCTCCGCCTCCTCCTGCTCGTCCGCCAGCAGCCACGAGAGCCGGACGTTCAGCACCGACGCCAGATATTCCAGCGTCCCGACCGACGGCGAAGCCAGATCATTTTCGATCTGCGAGAGCATATTGCGCGTGATGCGGTCCCCCACGACCTGCGACTGCGTCATGCCGCGTGCAAGCCGCGTCTGCTTGAGCTTCTGTCCGAGCGTCATAGCACTGCCTCCTGCGTAAATGTCATTTACTCTGCATACATTCTATCATATTGCGCATCTGCCCGCAAGCGGCATCGCATAAACGATTGATTTTCCGCGCCCGCATGGTAAAATAGAGGCATCTGAACGAAAAGGATGGGCTTTGCCATGCAGCGACTTCTGATCCGCAATATCAAAACCCTCGTCTCCTGCGACGAGCAGGATACCGTATATGAAAATGTCGACCTCTACGCTGAGAACGGCATCATCCGCGCCATCGGCCCGAAGCTTGACCGGCAGGCCGACGAGGTGCTGGACGCCAGCCATATGCTGTGCTATCCGGGCCTTGTCAACACGCACCATCATCTGTACCAGCAGTTTTCCCGCAATCTGCCGCAGGTGCAGAACATGGAGCTGTTCGACTGGCTGAAAACGCTCTATGAGATCTGGAAAAATCTCGACGCGGAGGTCATCCGCCTGTCGAGCCTGACCGGTATGGGCGAGCTGATGAAGCACGGCTGCACGACCTGCTTTGACCACCACTATGTCTTCCCGGTCGGCGC
>OGGU01002035.1_pt1 | contig 10703 bp, 9 predicted proteins | sample 1571241 | NCBI WGS metagenome assembly OGGU01 (sample SAMEA2581934, study PRJEB24529) | metagenome | biome: Human gut stool | place: China | collected 2011
TTTCTTTGCCGTGGGCTTTAGCGTCATGATGACGCTGGATGTGGCGCTGGGATAGCCAAGGCCGGTGTCTGACCAAGGCGGATTCAAGGCAGACTACTCATAAAATAGTCTGCCGTTTCTTCTGCCAATTAGTTAGAATGCGCTAACTAAAAGCGAGACGGCAGAAACCTGGAGGTTGAACAAAGAAAAGGAGGGGAAGCCCCGATAAACGGCTTCGGCGCTTGCCGGGCGGGGATTGGCGCGACATCTATCGCTTTGTGGCGTGGATGATTACGGGCTCCCTGTGCAGCATAGGCTTTACGGCGTGCCGGCACGGGACATATATGGACACAAACAGGGAAAAGACGCGGATGAAGGAGAAAAAGCACGATGAAGGAGAAAAGCATATGGTAACATTGACCGAAACAACAGAGATCGCCGCCCCTTTTGAAAAGCTGGAGTGGTGGGTGGACCATTTTGAGGAGGAGTTCGTCAAGTGGAGTCCGCTGCATTTGGAATGCGAACTGCTCAGCGGCGGCATTCAAGCCAGAGATAAAGTGCGCTTTCATGAAATCGTCATGGGCATGGATTATGACGTCACCGGCACGATCATTCGGGCGGAAAGGGACAGGGATCATTTTTCCTTTGCCTTCGAGAGCGATAAAAAAACTGCCGTCATCTCATTTGAGGGAGAGCGGACCGATACGGGTTGCCGCTTTCGCCATACAGAGAGCTTTGGCGTGCAGGCGCCGGTCATAGGGCCGGTGGTGAATTTTCTGATTTTCAAGATTCTTTACAGGAAAAAAGCGAATTGGCAGCTCATTCGGGACGATATGATCCTGGATAATCAGTACCTGACCGATATTCTGGAAAAGGGCAGATATCCGGCGCGCATCCCGCCGGAGCAGATCAGAAACATTTCCCCAAGGGAATTGATGGAGGGGGTCACTGGTCGCTAAAGCGGTGATCGGAAGTGTATGAAAAAGAAGATTTGGGGTATCCATGCGCCGTTCTATGATCGGGCGATACGTGGAATGAGCTGAATGGAACACACGCGAACCCCCTTGACAGATTCCTTCAGTGCGGCTATAATATACCAGCAGTATATACTGTCGGTATATCAGGAGGCACCAATGGAACGTACAGAGACTCAAATGAAGATCCTCGAAGTTGGGAAAAAAGAATTCCTGGAAAAAGGATTTAAGGACGCATCTTTGAATAAAATCGTCGCAGAGGCGGGCTTCACGAAGGGCGCCTTCTACGGCTATTACCCGGATAAGGCTGCGCTTTTTGAAGATCTTGTGGATGGGGCAGCAAAGGGACTGCTGGAGCAGTTCAAAGCCGCACAGGCCGCCCATTTCGATCTTGTCTCCGAGGAAAAGACAAAGGACAGCCTGAAGCTGTCCACTGAGTATTTGCGCGTCTTTGTGGAATATATGTACGCCCATTTTGATGCCTTCAAGCTGATCCTCTGCCGGGCGGAAGGTACGCGCTATGCAAACTTTTTGGAGGAGCTTGTGGAACTGGAGGTAGAGTGCTCAGAGGAATACTACGCACTTCTCCGCAAAAGAGGAAAGCTCTCCGGGAAAATGACAAAGCAGCTTCACCACATGATTACCAGCGCCTATTTTACGGCGGTATGTGAGACGATTGCCCATGATATGCCCAAAGAAGAAGCTATGCGGTATATTGAGGAGCTTGCAAAGTTTTTCAACTCTGGCTGGAAAGGCTTGCTCCGGCTGGAATAATGCACAATCACACAAGCACTTTAATTTTTTACACGCGAGTTAGCGTACTCTAACTGAACAATATAAAATTGGAGGTCGTTTATTATGCTTAAAACAGATTCGAAGAAGCTGGAAACAAGGGACTTTATATCGGTTGGTATCTTTTCGCTCATCTATTCTGTGGTGGCGTTTGTGATTGGCGGTGTTGCGCAGATGACGCCGGTCACTTTCCCGTTTATGCCAATGATCGTGGCGCTCTTTACGGGGACAGTTTTCATGCTCTATGTGGCAAAAATACCGAAGAAGGGAGCTCTCTCCATTCTCGGTGTAATCGCGGCGATTTTGCTGTTTGTTACGGGAATGTTCTGGATGATGTCCGTATTCTTCCTGGTTTTCGGCGTGATCGCGGATTTTATCTGCGCTTCCGCTGATTTCAGATCCTTTAAGAAAAACCTGCTTGCCTACTGCGTCATGGCGCTTGCGCCAATGGGGGCATATATTCCAATGGTTGTCATGCCCGCACAGTTTGATGCTTTTATGAAGAATAAAGGTGACTTCTCCTCCTTTGAAGGAGTGATTCATTCGATTGGGGCTACCTGGTGGGCGATCCCCGTAATGATTATCGGGACGATCGTCTGCGCGATCATCGGCGGACTGATTGGAAAGAAGCTTATGAAAAAACACTTTGAAAAAGCAGGGGTCGTATAAATGAGACTCGACCCACGGACGAAGCTTCTGATTCTCGCGGTCACAAGCGTTTCCGTTTTTATGAATAAAAGCATCGCGGTGGAGTGTGTGCTTGCGGGGATTCCGCTTGTACTTCTGATCGTTTCCGGCAATCTGAAAAGGATGCTGAAATACGCAGCATTTTTTCTCGCGCTTCTGCTGATCCAGCTTTTTATCGTACCAAGGCTGCCTGTGACTTTCGGTGGAATCGTCTATATGTTTGCAGTGTATATCCGCAAGCTTCTTCCCTGTTTTATGCTGGGCAGCTTTCTGATTGCAACGACAAGCGTAAGTAAATTTCTTGCGGCTATCACAAAGCTCAGATTGTCGAAAGGACTCACGATTGCTCTTGCCGTTACGCTCCGTTATTTCCCGACCATGAGAGAAGAGTGGATCTCCATACGGGATGCCATGGCGCTGCGAGGGATATCAGCGTCCGCGGCTGGGCTGATTAGCCATCCTATACAGACGATGGAGCATGTCTATGTTCCCCTGCTTGTTTCTGCTTCCAGAATTTCGGACGAGATTACGCAGGCAGCGATTACAAGAGGCATTGAGCACACAGGTGAAAGAAGCTGTATAGAGGAAATCGCGTTTTCATTTGCTGATTTGCTGGTGGTAATTGCTTACGCGGCGCTCGTTGCCGGCATGGTATACGCGGGCATGAAAGGGGTGTTTTGATTATGATATCGTTTCAAAATGTCTCTTTTACATACGCTGAAAGCGGGAACGGCGGAGTCCTTGATTTGAACCTTGTTGTTCGGTCCGGCGAATGCGTGCTGCTTTGCGGACCGTCCGGATGTGGAAAAACAACAGTTACACGGCTCGCAAACGGACTGATTCCCCATTTCTTCCACGGCAATCTTTCGGGGCAGGTGAACGTAAATGGTATGGATACCCGGGAGACAGAGATTTCTGCGCTATCGGATGCGGTAGGGACGGTTTTTCAGAATCCTCGAACGCAGTTTTTCAATACGGATACGGACAGCGAGATCGTGTTTGGGCTTGAAAATCGGGGCATTCCGCGAGAGGCTCTGCGCTCCCGATTAGATGAACTTACGGAGGAGTTGCATCTTAGCGAGCTCCGGGGTCGAAATATCTTTGAACTGTCCGGCGGCGAGAAGCAGAAGATCGCGTTTTCCAGCGTGTATGCTTCGACTCCCGATGTCCTTGTGTTTGACGAGCCATCATCGAATCTCGACATGAAGGCCATCGGAGAATTGGCTGATTTGATCCAACGGGCGAAAATATCAGGAAAGACCATTCTGATCGCAGAGCACCGCATCTGGTATCTGATGGACATTGTGGATCGCGTCGTTTATATGCAGGATGGCCGGATTGCATCGGACATGGAGGCTGCAGTGTTCAAGGCGCTGCCTGAAGCAGATATTCGCAGAATGGGACTGCGTGTCAGGGATCTGTCGGTATCCGAATCGGGCGGTGTGAAAACAATCGCTGCCGATGGATTGCTTTCCGCTCAGAAAATCAGCGTCCGTCTCGGCGGCCGGAATGTACTGAATAACCTCTCTTTTCAGGCAAGCCGCGGAGAAATCATCGCCATTGCGGGCGTCAACGGCGCCGGGAAATCGACCCTCGCCAAAATGCTCTGCGGATTGCAAAAGAACAGCTCCGGCACTGTTTTGTGGGCTGGAAAACCGATGAGCCGGCGGTTGAGACGGAAAAAGGCATACATGGTCATGCAGGATGTGGGGCACCAGCTCTTTACCGACAGCGTGGCGGCGGAATGCGCGCTTGGCATAAAAGCTCCGAACAAAGACGAGATCGACCGCACATTAGAAAAGGTGGAACTGCTGGCGTATAAGGAACGGCATCCCTTGTCTCTTTCCGGCGGGCAGATGCAGCGCCTTGCGGTTGTGGTGAGCGATATCTGTGGAAAGGAGCTGCTGGTGTTCGATGAACCTACCAGCGGACTGGACCTGAAAAGCATGGAAGAGGTCGGCACCTTGACACGAAGCCTTGCGACGCAAGGCAAGGTGCTTTTGATCATCACACATGATATTGAGTTTATGATGCGGATTTGCACAAGAATACTGTTCATCCGGGACGGAGAAATCGTAGAGGACCTTTCCGGTGGGCAGAAAGAAAAGATTGTAAGACTTTTGCGAGGTGAGGAATGATGGCGGGAAAAGAAAAATCGGCGATGACGATTCTGATGGATTTTGCGAAGCCGTGCAAAGGGAAACTGATCGGCTCCGTCATACTTGCGATTTTGGGAGCGCTATGCGGCATGATCCCCTACGTTGCGGTGTCCCGGGGGATCATTATGATCTGCCACGAAGACTATGCTTTCAGCAAGTTGGCGTTTCTGGCATTGATTGCTTTTGCGGGCTATCTCGGGCAGGTGTGGTTCGGAACTTTTTCTACAATGAAAAGCCATGAATCTGCCTTTATCATTCTGCGGAATATCCGTATGGCGATGACAGAGAAGCTCTCCCGTGTTCCCATGGGAACGATCCTTGATACGCCGTCCGGGAAATTCAAAACGATCATCGTGGACACCGTGGAAAAGCTGGAGCTTCCGCTGGCGCATATGGTACCGGAGCTCACTGCCAACATCCTAATCCCAATTCTAATGCTCGTTTACCTCTTTAGCCTTGATTGGAGACTCGCGCTGATCTCTCTTGTGACGATTCCGGTGGGCGCCTTCTGCTATATGGGGATGATGAAGGATTACGAGAAGAGATATGCCAGAGTACTTGCCGCCGGGAAAAACATGGATGCCGCAACGGTGGAATACATCGGCGGCATCGAAGTGGTGAAGACGTTCAATCAGGGTGAACGCTCATATAAAAAATACGCCGACGCCGTGGCGGAAAACGAGACCGCCAAAGCGACATGGTTCAAGCAGACCAACGGCTACTATGTGATGGGGCTTTCCATCCTGACGGCAACGCTTGTGGGCGTGCTGCCTTTGGGAAGCTGGCTCTTTATAAACGGAAGAGTCGAAGCGGGTACGCTGATTACCTGCATCATTCTCGCCCTTGGACTCGTAAAACCACTGATTCAGGCATTGCAGTACACCGACAGCCTGGCCATGGTGGATTCCACCGTAAAAGAGGTAGGGAATCTTCTGGATGAGCCGGAGCTTGTGCGGCCGACCGAGAGAGCTGTCCTTGCGGACGCCGATGTATCCTTTGATCATGTTACCTTCCGATACAAAGAGACGGAGGTTTTGCATGGAATTTCCTTTGACTGCGCAAAAAACGGTATGACGGCCATTGTGGGTCCCTCCGGCTCCGGTAAATCTACCATTGCGCGGCTCATCGCCTCCTTCTGGGAGGCGGAGAGCGGCGGCGTCCGTATTGGCGGCGTGGACGTGCGGAACATCCCTCTCCCTCAGATAATGGAGATTGTCTCATACGTATCACAGGATAACTTCCTGTTCCACCTGTCTATCCGGGAAAATATTCGTATCGGAAAACCGGCGGCCACAGACGCAGAGATCGAAGCGGCAGCAAAAAAAGCGAGCTGTCACGATTTCATCGCCGCTCTGCCGGAGGGCTATGATACGCTGGCGGGCGATGCGGGAAGCCACCTCTCCGGCGGAGAAAGGCAGCGAATCGCCATTGCAAGGGCAATCCTAAAGAACAGCCCGATCGTGGTGCTGGATGAGGCCACAGCATTTACCGATCCTGAAAATGAGGCCGTTATTCAAGCATCCATTGCAGGGCTTGTAGCAGGAAAAACTTTAATTGTCATTGCACACCGGCTGTCTACCATTACAAAAGCAGACAAGATCCTTGTCATGGATAAAGGAAATGTCGCTGCGGAAGGAACTCATGAGGAGCTTCTTGAAACAAGCAATCTATACAAGGAATTGTGGAAAGCCCATATGCAGGGCAAAGATACCGCAGAGGAGGTGGCGTGATGATAGGGTTATTTCAAAGGCTTTTGTTGTTCTCGGGCTTACAGAAGAAGCGTCTTATCCGCTCTTTCCTTGCTTACCTTGTCAGCTCATTCTTTGAGATGATCCCAATCATGGCCATTCTAACGGTGCTCACAGGAATCCTGAAGCAGCTTTCCGGCGATGTTATGCCTGAAAGCACAATCTGGATTTCGCTCGGCATCATGATTGTTTCCATTGTAGGGCGAATTGTATTTGTCAATTTTTCTGCCAATGCCAGAACTCTTGGCAGCTTCGCGTTCGGGTCGGAAAAGCGCATGGAGATCGGCGAACGCCTGAAAAAGGCGCCTATGGGTTATTTCAATGAAAACAGGCTCGGGGATATCACTGCGGCGGTGACGACCACCCTTGGCGATCTGGAGCAGATGTCCGTTACCATTATGGAAAATGTGGCGGGCGGGTTTATCCACGCCATCGTGATTGGCGTTTGGCTTATGATCTATGAGTGGCGGATCGGGCTGATCTCTTTGGCCGGGCTTGCCGTGGCGCTCATTGTTTATTCGTTTATCGGCAAGGTCGGCAGGAAATACGCGCCCCGCCGTCAGGCTGCCCAAGCCGGTCTGGTCACTGCCGTTTTGGAATATGTGCAGGGCATGGGCGTAGTCAAGGCGTTTGGGCTGGCGGAACGCACCGGAAAAGCAGTTGACGCCGCAATTGAGGAAAGCAAAGAGGCAAATATCGTGCTTGAAAAGGCGTTTTCCAAAATGACGGCGCTCTATCAGACGGTATTCAAGCTCGCACGGGCGGCTATTCTGGTTTTTGCGCCCTATCTTCTGGCAGGAGGAAGCATCACGCCGGAGAAGTGCCTGCTGCTTCTTGTGTCCAGCTTCATGATCTATGCCGCCGTGGAGGTGGCGGGCAGTATGTCCTCCATTGCCCGCGCGGTGGAGGCTTCCCTGGATCGGCTGGATAACATCATGGACATTCCATCCCTGGACGAAAACGGGGCTGATCTTGTGCCGGAAAATTTCAATATTGAAGTGAAGAACATGTCCTTTGGATATGGGGAAAAGGAGGTATTACATCAAATCAGCTTAAGCGTACCCCAGGGAAGCTCCTGCGCCATTGTTGGTCCCTCCGGCGCCGGAAAAACCACGCTGGTCGGTCTGATTGCCCGTTTCTGGGATGTGAAGGAAGGACAGATCACGCTCGGCGACCGGGATGTGCGGGAATATACCAGCGGCAGCCTTCTAAAGAATTTCGCCATCGTATTTCAGAATGTGTATCTCTTTGAGGACACCGTCGAGAACAATATCCGGTTTGGCAGGCCGGACGCGAGCGAGGATGAAATCATAGCGGTCGCAAAGAAAGCCTGCTGCCATGACTTTATCATGACGCTGCCCGATGGCTATCAGACAAAGATCGGCGAAGGCGGCTCCAGCCTCTCCGGTGGAGAAAAGCAGCGAATCTCCATTGCAAGGGCAATTCTGAAGGACGCACCCATCGTCATTTTGGATGAAGCCACAGCCAGCGTGGATCCCGAAAACGAGCAGGAGCTGCAAAAGGCCATCCGGGAGCTGACAAAAGGCAAAACGATCCTGATGATTGCCCACCGTCTGTCCACCGTGCGCACGGCAGATCAAATCATCGTGCTGGAGAACGGCAGGATCGTTCAATGCGGAAACCATAAGGAGCTGATGCGCGAAGACGGCCTGTACAGGCGCTTTGTGGGAATGCGCAGCCAGGCAATCGGCTGGACGCTGAAAGGAGGGAAAGCACATGGATAGAAGGTTAGACAAAAGATACTTGGCCGGAGCGGTATCTGCAATGGAAAAACAGTATGGTGCGGAAAAGACAGACTCGATCATAGAAGATGCATGGAGGCGTTATGCGGAAATCGTGGATGAAAACGCCGACGAGCCGAAAAAGATGTATATGCATACGCGGAAACGCATCTATCCTGCCATCGCCGCCTTTGACGCCATGACGGGCAACGGAATCTCCCGCGAGGAAGCGGCGGCTTTTCTGAATAGATATTATGAAAAGCGCGCAGCAGGCGTTGGTTCAAAAATCCGAGGGGCAATGAGGGTACCGGGTCTGTATAAGCTGGTTCCAAAGTTCTTTGCCAAAATGACAAAAAGCTCCTTTGGAGAGGACTGCGGTTTTCGGGCTAATTGGATACGAACGGAGCAAGAGGAAATGTGCTTCGATATGCTGGCCTGCCCCTATCAGGACACCTGTGTGAAATACGGCTGCCCGGAGATTGTAGCCGGCTTTTGCCGCGCGGATGACGAGGCCTACGGACATATGCACCCAAAGCTCAAATGGGGACGGACAAAGACGCTCGGACAGGGCGGAGACTGCTGTGATTTCAGACTGACAATAGAGTAATGACCCTATGAAAAGACTGATGAGATACAAGACCCTCCAATGCTTTCTTGCGGCGCTGGTTATGATTGCCTTCCTCGCTCCTTCTGCATATGCATCCGGTGCACCGGACACATATGAGGCAAGCGCAAACGCTGTTTCCGAAAAGTATATTGGCAAAACGGTTCCAGGCGCGTGTGTCGTAATTTCGGAGCATGACAATACGGTATTTGCGAAGGGGTATGGCTTTGCTGATTTAGAGAACAATACGGCCATGGATCCGGAGACCACGGTTTTTGAATGGGGTTCCATATCAAAGACCTTCGTGTGGGTCAGCGTGATGCAGCTTGTTGAGGATAGGAAAATCGATCTGGAAACGGATATCCGCACCTATCTACCGGACGGCTTTTTGAAAAATCTGCGATTCGCTGAGCCGGTTACTTTGATTCACCTGATGAACCATACGGCAGGATTTGAGGAAGAATTGCTGGATTTGCGCTATTACAGCGCGAGTGAGGAAATCCCCTTCAAAGAAGTACTATCTGCGCACCAGCCCAAGCAGGTCTATCCGCCGGGAACCGTCAGTGCCTATTCCAATTACGGCGCGGCACTTGCAGCGTTGATCGTGGAGGAAGCCAGCGGCCAAAGCTATAAGGATTATATCAAAGAACATATTCTTTTGCCTCTGGGTATGACGCATACCTCTGTCGGTCCCTTTTGGATGGATGTGGGCGGACTCCTTGATCACAAGGCGAAGGGTTATTCTTATACCGGAAAAGGATTTCGACGGGAGGATGAGATGCACCTCCGCATGTATCCTGCAGGAGCCATGAATGGCACAGCCGCAGACCTGCTTCTGTTTGCCGAGTGGCTGGCAAAAGCGCCAGGAGAGGAGATACGACTCTTCAAAAGCCCGGAAACAAAGGAGCGGTTGTTTAAAGAGACATGGTGTTCCTATGGGGCAAACGCCGGACTCTCTCATGGCTTCTGGCAGTATGCGAATCATCCCGGAATACTCGGGCATGAGGGTGGAACCTATGGCTTCAAGACGCAGTTTTGGGTGGAACCGGAAGCTGAACGTGCAATCCTAATCCTGACCAATGTGATGGAAACGGATTACTGCTCCGCCATCATGGAGGCGGTCATCGAGCAGGATGCGCGACCGCTGAAGCAGGAAGTAGGGTCACAGGACCTTTCTATGCTATATGGCGACTATCTTCCGGCACGATCCGCATGGTCACATGTAGGCAAGATACAGGCACGAATGCAAATAATCCAAATTTCAAAAGAAGGAGAAGAAAACCTCCGGCTGAAAATGCCTCTTGCCGATAAGGATTTACTGTACGAGCCTGTGGGAGAATATCAGTTCTACTGTGCCGAGGCGATACCGGAGGAAAGAAGCCTTGCCTTCTCTGTATCGGACGGTAGGGTGACGAGCATGACGTTCCGACTGGCTCATGACTATGTTCCCGCGGGACCTCTAAACGGCTTTGCCGGCAGCTTTCTGTCATTGGGAAGTTATATCCTGCTGACGGTTCTGTGGCTTGCCATTTTGATCGTATTGGGCTCAAAGATCGTTTGTAAACGCAGCTCTTTTCAATGGCAAAGGATTATACTTCCCATATGTGGGCTCATTCTTGGTGCGGCGGGGATTGCCGGAATGCTTCATTGGTTTTCTCTTTACACAATTATTTCGACGGAGTTGAACATAGTAGCAGGTATAGGAATTGCAGCGGCCATCTGCGGGATTTTCACGGAACTCAGCTATGTTGTAAAGAGAAAAAATAGAGCATCAGTACTTACGATTGTTTTATTTGCATTGCAAATTATAGCTGCGTGGATGCTCGGATTCTTAACAGTAGTATAAATTAACAGAAAACGGAGGAATGGATTTATGGACGAAAAGAAAAAGTGGACGGTTAAGGATGTTATTACAACGGTATTGCTCTCCGCGGTGCTGATCGTGATCCAGCTCGTCGTCAACATGGTCTGCATGGCCAACGACTTTGTCAGCATGGTGCTGTCGGTGGGGATCACCA
>OGGU01002039.1_pt1 | contig 10691 bp, 8 predicted proteins | sample 1571241 | NCBI WGS metagenome assembly OGGU01 (sample SAMEA2581934, study PRJEB24529) | metagenome | biome: Human gut stool | place: China | collected 2011
TCTTTGTCACTTCGACGGATTACACTACAACAAAGCAAATCACGAATACTCCGGGAAAAGAAGCCGCTGTGTCCTTTGCCCCGGATAACCGGACGCTGGTCTATGCCAGTGAAAGGACGGGTAACTGGCAACTTTACACCGCCAAAATAGCCCGTAAGGAAGAAGCCAATTTCCCTAATGCAACTCTTATCGAGGAAGAAGTCTTGCTTCCTTCAAAAACAGTGGAACGTGCTTATCCGCAATATTCTCCGGACGGTAAGGAGCTGGCTTTTATCGAAGACCGTAACCGCTTAATGGTACTTGACTTAAAGACGAAGAAAGTTCGTCAAGTGACGGACGGTTCTACATGGTATAATACCGGAGGCGGATTCGACTATGAATGGTCGCCGGACGGCAAATGGTTTACTCTTGAATTTATTGGCAATCGCCATGATCCTTATTCGGATATAGGTATTGTCAGCGCACAAGGCGGTACTATTACCAACTTGACTAACAGCGGATATATTAGCGGTTCTCCGCGTTGGGTACTGGACGGAAACGCTATTCTTTTCCAAACTGAACGTTACGGTATGCGTGCGCATGCTTCTTGGGGTTCACAACAGGATGTGATGTTGGTATTCTTGAATCAGGATGCTTATGACCGCTATCGCTTAAGCAAGGAAGACTTCGAACTGCTCAAAGAATTAGAAAAGGAACAGAAGAAAGCGAAAGACGGTGACAAGAAGAAAGATGTAAATAAGTCTAAAAAGGATGAAGCTGACGAGGACAAGTCATCCGAAGATAAAGCAGACAAGAAAGATATAGTAGTAGAGCTTAACGGCATTGAAGACCGTATCGTCCGTCTGACTCCCAACTCTTCCGATTTAGGCAGTGCCATACTCTCAAAAGACGGAGAGAATCTTTATTACTTCTCAGCTTTCGAAGGCGGCTATGACCTTTGGAAAATGAATCTTCGTGAAAAAGACACAAAACGTTTGCACAAACTCAATACCGGTTGGGCATCATTGATGTTGGATAAGAAAGGGGACATTTTCTTGTTGGGAAGCCGGATGATGCAGAAAATGGATGCGAAGTCGGATGCATTGAAATCAATCAGTTATCAGGCTGAAATGAAAATGGATTTGGCTGCCGAACGTGAAACGATGTTTGACCATGTGTACAAGCAACATCAAAAACGCTTCTACAATCTTACTATGCATGGGGTCGATTGGGATGCTATGACGGCTGCTTACCGCAAGTTCCTGCCTCATATTGACAACAACTACGACTTTGCGGAATTATTGAGCGAATGGTTGGGCGAACTGAATGTTTCGCATACAGGAGGACGTTATTCTCCGAGAGGCGGGGGAGATGTGACCTCTAATCTGGGCTTGTTGTTCGATTGGAATTACCAGGAAAAAGGAATGAAAATCGCTGAGGTAATCGAGAAAGGCCCGTTCGACCATTCCCGTACAAAAGTAAAAGCAGGCTGCATTATTGAAAAGATTAACGGTGAGGAACTGGCTCCGGATAAGGATATTACTGCTTTACTGAATAATAAAGCCGGAAAGAAAACCCTGGTTTCGTTGTATAATCCGCAGAATAAGGAGCGTTGGGAAGAAGTGGTAATGCCTATCACTAGCGGAAGACTCAACGGTTTGTTATATAAACGTTGGGTAAAACAACGTGCTGCCGATGTTGAGAAATGGTCGAACGGTCGGTTGGGGTATGTACATATCCAGTCCATGGGCGACGGAAGTTTCCGTACTGTTTACTCGGATATTTTGGGTAAATATAACAACTGTGACGGAATTGTGATTGATACCCGTTTCAATGGCGGCGGTCGTCTGCACGAAGATATCGAGATACTTTTCAGCGGTCAGAAATACTTTACGCAGGTAGTACGCGGACGCGAAGCCTGTGATATGCCGAGCCGTCGCTGGAATAAACCTTCTATCATGTTGCAGTGTGAAGCTAACTATTCCAATGCGCACGGTACGCCTTGGGTGTACAAACACCAGAAGATAGGCAAACTGGTCGGTATGCCTGTGCCGGGAACAATGACAAGCGTATCTTGGGAAACATTGCAAGACCCTTCACTGGTATTCGGTATTCCTATTATCGGTTATCGTCTGCCGGATGGAAGTTATCTGGAAAATAGCCAGTTAGAGCCTGATATTAAGGTTGCCAATAGCCCTGAAACGGTAGTGAAAGGGGAAGATCTGCAACTGAAAACGGCTGTTGACGAATTGCTTAAAGAGATAGACAGTCAGAATAGATAGTAAATAGAAGTAGGTTGATGCATATCCCCCGTTACGGAAGTGCATCAACCTACATGAATATATAATGAACTGGTTAGGACTTCTTTAGCCGATAATCTTTCTGATATCTTCTACAATCAGTTCATCTGTCAGATGATTGGCACGAAGTAACTCTTGTATGTCGTACCGGTCTACGAATTCTTTCTTCGCTCCATAATTAAGGACTTTCATATCACTGGCACCGTAATAACGGGCAATCTTTTCACCGAAACCACCGTCCAACACACCGTCTTCCAATGTAATCACTAGTTGGTGGTCGGCTTTCAGCTCTTCCATTAGCTCATTGTCAATGCCGGTGATATATCGGGGATTGATAAGCGTTGCATCAATACCTGCCTTTTCTTTCAGCAATGACAGCACCGACTGTCCTAATCCGAAGAACGAACCTAACGCAAGGATAGCTACTTTCGAACCGCGATGAGCGACTTTATAACGATTGAGAACGCTGTAATCGGATTCCACAGACTCGCCACAGCTAATCACATCTGTTGCGGGCACACGGATAGCCACCGGGTGTTCATTCTGACGGATACCCCATTCCAGCATGGCAAGATATTCCTCTTTACAGGTTGGCGCTAAATAGACCATATTCGGAATATTACTGATAAGCGGAATATCGAAGAAACAGAGATGAGTTACATCATTCATACCGGATAATGTTCCCCAAAATACCAAGAGGACTGCCGGATTATTATTGATGCAGAGGTCTTGCGATAGCTGGTCGTAAGATCGTTGGATAAATGTGCTATATACCCCATAAACAGGCTTTCCCCCATTAGCGGCAATACCGGAAGCAAGTGCCACTGCATGTTCTTCGGCAATACCGACATCAACAAACTGCTTGCCGGCTTCCTGACGACGGTCGGGAGTAAATCCGAGAACGGCAGGAGTGCCGGAAGTGATTGTTACCACCCGCTTGTCTTCTTTCATCTTTTTCAGCAGATATTGAGCGGTTACTTCGCTATAATCTTCCACAGTTTCGCCAAACTTGGATTCTCCGGTTTCTATATTGAACGGAGTACGCCAATGGTAAGTCTCTTTGTCCAGTTCTGCGCGTTCATACCCTTTGCCTTTCAGGGTATTAATATGTACTACTATCGGATGCTGAATATCTTTCACTTTAGAGAAAGCCTCAACCAATGCTTCCACATTATTGCCGTCGTTCACGTACATATAATCCAATCCCATAGCCTTGAAGAAATTACATTCGCACTGACCGTTGCTGTCACGCAAATCTTTCAGGTTCTTGTAAAGACCACCGTGATTCTCGGCAATAGACATTTGATTGTCGTTGACAATAATAATCATGTTTGTACCAAGCTCCGCCACATAGTCCAATCCTTCGAATGCTTCACCGCCACTTAAAGATCCGTCGCCTATCACGGCTATGATATTCTCATTACCGCCGGTCAGGTCGCGTCCTTTCGCCAATCCGCTAGCCAGACTGACGGAAGTGGAAGTGTGACCGATAACAAAAAAATCATGCTTACTTTCGTGTGGTTCGGAATAACCCGATACATTGTCATACTCTGCCGGATAGAGGAAAGCATCTTTCCGTCCGGTCAGCATCTTATGCACATAACTTTGATGCGATACATCAAAAACAATCTTGTCTTCCGGTGAATTGAATACATAATGTAAAGCAATAGTCGCTTCCACCATTCCGAAATTAGGCCCGAAATGCCCGCCGTGTTCACTCAATTTTTGCAGGAGTGATGCACGGATTTCATTACTTAAATCATTGAGCTCATTAAACGATAACTTTTTTACGTCTGCAGGAGAGTCAATATTTTCTAAATACATATCAATTTGTTTTTTTACGTTTATACCTGTTGTTTTTATCACACTGCAAAGATACTGCTGATTTTAGATTCGGTTTGTATATAGATTACGGATTATTTTACCTATATTACCGACCTTGGAAAATGAGACTGGTAATAAACATAAAAATAGTAGATAATAGACATTGGAGGGCAACATATATGAATAGTGATTATAAAGTGGGTGATTTAATTTATGATGCAAATATTTATGATGCAATGAATACCAATCTAGATGATTTGCATTTTTATAAGCGGTGGTTGCCGGAAAACAAGGATGCGCAGATACTTGAACTTTGTTGTGGTACAGGCAGACTTACTCTTCCCATTGCAAAGGAAGGATATGATATTACTGGAGTTGATTACACCCCTTCAATGCTTGCCCAGGCAAAGGTGAAAGCTTCCGAAGCAGGATTAGAAATAAGTTTTATCGAGGCAGATATCAGAATTTTGAATTTGCCGGAAAAATACGACCTTATCTTTATTCCGTTTAATTCGATTCATCATTTATATAAGAATGAAGATTTATTTAAGGTACTTAGTGTCGTTAAGAATCACCTCAAAGACGGCGGCTTATTTCTGTTTGATTGTTTTAATCCAAATATCCAATATATAGTTGAAGGTGAAAAAGAGCAGAAGGAAATTGCCGCATATACAACCGATGACGGTAGAGAAGTATTGATAAAGCAGACCATGCGATATGAAAATAAAACTCAGATAAACCGTATCGAATGGCATTATTTTATCAATGGTAAATTCAATTCTATCCAAAATTTGGATATGAGAATGTTTTTCCCTCAAGAGTTGGATTCATATTTGGAATGGAATGGTTTTCATATTATTCATAAGTATGGTGGATTTGAAGAAGAGGCATTTAATGATAATTCGGCAAAACAGATATTTGTTTGCCAGTGTTAGTCCGGATATTGAGGCTCTATTGAGTCTAGTTTCAATATTTTCTCTTTTATGTAAAAATCTGGTTTCTATATTCGTTAGGAGTACAGCCGACACGCTTCTTGAATAACCGGCAGAGGTGTTGCGGATACTGGAATCCTAATGCGTATGCTATTTGGCTCACTGTTTCTTCCGTATCGGCAATATGCTCCTTTGCAAGTTCAATAACCTTAGTCTGAATATGTTCTTGTGGGGTTTTTCCTGTTTCTTTTTTCACCATATCACCGAAGTAGTTGGAAGAAAGGCAGATTTTGTCGGCAAAGTACTTCACTGAAGGTAATCCGTTCTGCATCGGAAGCTGACTTTGGAAATATTCATCCAGCAGTTGCTCAAACCTCGTCAGAGCGTCCTTATTGACATTGCTCCGCGTGATAAACTGCCGTTCGTAAAAACGCATGCAGTAATTCAGCAACAACTCGATATTCATGGCAATTAGAACTTTGCTATGCTTGTCAATACCGTGTTCCAGTTCTATGCTGATTTTCTTCAGGCAGTCCATTACGATTTCTTTCTCTTGTTCTGACAGGTGCAACGCTTCATTCACAGCATACGAAAAGAAGGTATACTGTTTAATCTCCTTTCCAAGAGAAGTGCCGCGAATCAGGTCGGGATGAAAAATAATGCCGTAAACGGGAGGACTGACTTCATCTTCCGTAGTTTCGACACCTGCCGTCTGACCGGGACCGAAACATACAATAGTGCCTTCCTGATAATCATAATATTGTCGTCCATATTTAATGTCACAACTTTTGGTTTCTTTCAGGAAGAGTGCGTAAAGACCATAATTCATTTGGATATGGTTGACAGATTTAGTCGCTTTGGTCAGGTCAACGATACTGACCAGCGGGTGCAATGTCTCAAGTCCGTATAAGTTGTTATACTGGTCTACATTCTCTAATTTTATAACTTTCTCCATAGCTGTTATTAGTTGAACCGTAACAAAGATACACATAAAAAAAATATCTTCATAGAGGCCAAATAACGAATCTGTAATTGGGGTTATCATCTCCGTAATTTGTCTACAATCGCTTCACTTTATTCTCCCGACCTTTGTAACGTCGAATAGGACTCTATACCTCATGTGTGTATGGAATTAAATTAATAGAGAATATGGACAGAAAAAGTTTTTTGAAAAATTCGTTGGTCGCAACAGGAAGTTTGCTGTTGGGCGGTGCGGCTATCTACCGGTTTCTGAATGACAAAGAACCCGCTTCCACGGACGATAGAAAAAATACATCAGGGAGATATGAAAAAGATACTTGTCATAATGAGCGCAGGAACAAAACTCGGCAATACAGACCGGCTGACCGATGCATACATTAAAGGATTGGTAGAGCGCGGACATTCTGTGACGAAGGTTTATTTGGGCAGTATGCGGATAGAAGGGTGCAGGGGATGTGGAGTGTGTCAGCGTCTCGCTCATCAGTGCGCTGTCCGCGACGGTATGCAGGATATATATCCCTTGTTTGCTGAATGTGATACAGTAGTAATGGCTTCACCCCTTTACTTTTGGACAATCACAGCGCAGTTGAAATCATTCATAGACAGGCTTTATGCCATTTCAGTCGATGACAAGTATCCTCAAAAAGACTCGGTATTGCTGATGACAGCCGGTGACGATAATGATACGACCTTCGAGCAGCCGAAACGATATTTCCGTCTTCTCAACCAAGCGTTAGGCTGGAATGAAGTTGGGATATATTGTGCCGGTGGTTGTACCGGATGCGAGAAACTGGCACGGCAGATTGACAAAGAACATCTTGAAAACGCCTATAAACTGGGACTGGAATTATAAATTACATATAGTAACCATGGAACAAAAGAATAAATTAAAACTCAATTCGGGCGGTTTGCTCGTCTTTATCCTTACGGTCGGTGTGTTTGGCATTATAAACACCGAGATGGGGGTAGTGGGTATCCTGCCCTTGATTGCCGAAGCTTTTAATGTCTCCGTACCGCAGGCCGGCTGGACGGTAAGTGTTTTTGCATTGGTGGTAGCTGCTTCGGCTCCAGTCACTCCTTTGTTATTTTCAGGAATTAACCGGAAGAAAGTAATGCTGCTTGCACTGGGATTATTTACGCTAAGCAATATCATATCCATGCTTACCTCTAACTTTACCATATTGCTGATTGCCCGGATACTTCCCGCTTTCCTGCATCCGGTATATGTATCTATGGCTTTTACGGTAGCTGCTGCGTCTGTTAGCAAAGAACAGGCTCCCAAGGCTGTTTCTAAAGTCTTTATCGGTGTGTCCGCCGGCATGGTGCTGGGCGTTCCGGTGACCAGTTTCATTGCCAGTGAAGTTTCGTTCTCCATGGCGATGTTATTTTTCACAGTTGTGAATGCTTTGGTATTTGTGGCTACTATACTGTTTATCCCTTCCATGCCTGTAAAAGAAAAAGTATCTTACGGTGCGCAGCTCAGCGTATTGAAGAAAACGGAGATGTGGCATTCAATCATTGCCGTAACCTTGATTAACGGAGCCATGTTCGGATTCTTCAGCTATATGTCAGACTATCTGAAAACAGTGACGGAAGTTTCCTACAATGTAATCAGTGTCGTCTTGCTTGTATATGGACTGGCGAATATTGTAGGCAATGTGCTGGCGGGGAAACTGCTTTCGATAAATGCCAGACGCTCAATAATCATCATGCCTTTTGCACTGTTAGCTTCCTATATCTGCCTGTTCTTCGTCGGAGAATGGATAACAGCTATGGTAATAATCATCCTTATTTTAGGTGTATTGGCAGGTATCGCAAGTAATAATATGCAATACATGATAACAGATTCCGCACCCGAAGCTCCCGATTTTGCCAATGGAATGTTTTTGACTTCCGCTAATTTGGGAACGACGATTGGTACGGCTATATGCGGAGCTTTTATCACGGAAATGGGTACCCGCTATTCTGTTTTCGGCGCGTTTCTTTTCCTGATTGCAAGCATTGTGTTCGTTTATTTACGTGTTCGTATGCCTCATTCCCGCAAACAGGTTAAAATGGATATTTTAGCAGAATGATGAAAAAAACAGAATCTGTAATTCGGGTAATAATGTCAGTAAGTCATCTACATACAGTCTCTTTATTTCACCCTATTTTTGCAACGTAGAAAATAGATAATCAATTATTTAATTATTAAAACGCAAGAGATATGAAACGGATTTTATTATTAACAGCTGTATTTATTATGATGCTCGGAACTAATTTTTCTTCTGCACAGACAGATGCAGATAACTTTTATAAAAGTGATTTGGTAAGTGTGAAGAAAGTTTCTTTTTCCAACCAGTATAAAATGAAGGTAGCCGGAAATCTGTTTCTGCCTAAGAACATGAAAGAAGGAGACAGATACCCTGCAATCATTGTCGGACACCCTATGGGAGCAGTCAAGGAACAGAGTGCGAACCTTTACGCAACTAAAATGGCGGAGCGGGGTTTTGTCACACTCTCCATAGACCTTTCTTTTTGGGGTGGGAGCGAAGGTGAGCCGCGTAATGCCGTTCTGCCGGAAGTTTATGCGGAAGACTTTAGCGCTGCGGTAGATTTTCTCGGTACACGTCCGTTTGTCGACCGGAATCTAATTGGTGTAATCGGTATTTGCGGCAGTGGAAGTTTCGCTATCAGTGCGGCAAAAATAGATCCTCGTCTCAAAGCCATTGTAACAATCAGCATGTATAATATGGGTACTGCCAGTCGTAATGGATTGAAACATGCATTGACCCTGGAGCAGAGAAAACAAATTATGGCGGAAGCGGCAGAGCAGCGTTATGTTGAATTCCTAGGTGGAGAAACAAAATACACAGGTGGTACAGTGCATGAACTGACAGAAAAATCCAGTCCGATTGAACGGGAGGTTTATGAGTTCTACCGTACACAAAGAGGAGAATTCACACCAGAAGGAGCAACTCCTTTGACAACAACTCATCCAACCCTTTCAAGTAATGTGAAATTTATGAATTTCTATCCTTTCGCAGATATTGAAACGATTTCACCCCGTCCCATGCTTTTCATTGCCGGGGAGAATGCCCATTCGCGCGAATTCAGCGAGGATGCCTATCGACTGGCTGCCGAGCCTAAAGAACTGTATATAGTGCCCGGTGCAGGACACGTAGACCTTTACGACCGTGTAAGCCTTATACCATTCAGCAAACTGGAATCTTTCTTCAAGGAGTATCTGAAGAAATAAGTAGTTTTCTTGTGATAACAGGAAATGTAAATGTGACTTTTGAAATAACAGACTAAAAAATAAACTAATGGAACAAATAAGAAATCAAGAATACGGAGGCGAACGTCCTCTGTTCGCAACCCACGACCTTCAACTGGAAGATGTGACGATTCACGCTGGTGAATCCGCACTGAAAGAATGTAGTAACATCATAGCAATCAACTGTCGCTTTGAAGGAAAATATCCCTTTTGGCATACCAATGGATTTATAGTGAAGAACTGTCTCTTTACAGAAGGCGCCCGTGCCGCGCTGTGGTATTCCCAAAGTCTGCAAATGGCAGATACCTTGGTAGAAGCCCCGAAGATGTTTCGCGAAATGGACGGGATAAAACTCGAAAATGTACAGTTGCCCAACGCTTTGGAAACATTTTGGTATTGCCGTAATATAGATTTGAAGAACGTGCAGATAGACAAAGCTGATTATCTTTTTATACATAGCGAGAATATCAAGATACAGCACTACGCTCAAAATGGAAACTATTCATTCCAGTACTGTAAGAACGTGGAAATCCGTAATGCGGTTATCAACTCCAAAGATGCATTCTGGAATACGGAGAATGTAACTGTCTATGATTCCGAACTGAACGGAGAATATCTGGGCTGGCATTCTAAAAACTTGCGTCTGGTAAATTGCAGGATTTCGGGCACACAGCCACTTTGCTATGCACATGATCTGGTCATGGAAAATTGTACAATGGCGGAGGACGCTGACCTCGCTTTTGAACACAGCAGTGTGAAAGCAACGATTAAAAGCCCGATTCACAGCGTGAAGAATCCCCGCACGGGGAGCATTATTGCCGAAAGTTTCGGGACAATCATCCTGGACGAGAATCTCAAAGCACCGGGAAATTGTGAATTGAAACTTTGGGACGAACTGACTTGTTTTGATTGAAATATGAAGTACGACTTCGATGAAATAATTCCACGCCGAGGTACGAATTCCTATAAATGGGATTCTGCCAGAGATGCAGATATATTGCCGATGTGGGTAGCCGATATGGATTTCCGTACGGCTCCCCCTGTTGTGGAAGCGTTGAGGAAACGGGTGGAGCATGGTATCTTCGGATATGTCCGTGTACCGGATGCATACTACGCGGCGGTGACAAACTGGTTTGCAAGGCGACATGACTGGCAGATAGAAAAAGAATGGATTATTTATACCACGGGAGTAGTACCGGCATTGTCTGCTGTCATTAAGGCACTGACAGTCCCCGGAGATAAAGTAATGGTACAGACACCCGTATATAACTGCTTTTTTTCCTCTATCCGCAATAACGGATGCGGGATGATTGCCAATCCGCTGATTTATAGAAATGGAACCTATCAGATAGATTTTGCGGATTTGGAACAAAAAGCTGCCGACCCAAATGGCACACCCTTTTTTCGGACACAACTTTT
>OGGU01002046.1_pt1 | contig 10661 bp, 4 predicted proteins | sample 1571241 | NCBI WGS metagenome assembly OGGU01 (sample SAMEA2581934, study PRJEB24529) | metagenome | biome: Human gut stool | place: China | collected 2011
TCGATATTCCTTTGAGTTTGTCGTCTGAAAAAAATTATATCGTGGAGGTCGTTCTTCCCGGCGGTAGTACGTCGGCGAATATAGAGGACGGCCGGATAACTGCCGAAGGGGCTTCGCAGGCGCTTGCGACCGTGGTCTATTATGACGGGCTGGGTCGTCCCGAACAGACTGCCCGAGTGGGTTTCACGGCAACGGGCGCCGACCTGCTGTCCACAGTCGGTTACGACGAGGCCGGGAGAGAATATCGTCAAGGGCTTCCCACACCCGTATCGGGGAACAACGGCTGTTATGTGAATCCTTCTACATACGGGCAGACGGCTCAAAGTTATTATGGAGACACATATCTCTATCGGGAGACTTTGTACGAAAACTCACCGTTGAGCCGGACAGTCGGTGTGAAAAATCCCGGAGCTGTTTGGAACGCTCACCCGAAGACTGCTGCATATCGGTGCAATACGGCAGGAGAGGTCGTTCTTTTCCGAATTTCGTCCGATGGGGTACAACGAGTGGGGCGGTATACCTCGGGTGCTCTTTATGTTACTCGCGAAACCGACGAGGACGGAATTTGGCAAGAGAGTTTCACCGATAAATCGGGTCGAGTGGTTATGACCCGTCAGGGAAACGGTTATGACACTTACTACATTTATGACGACCACGGCAGGCTGTGCTACGTACTGCCCCCGATGGCGGTGGACGGAATGTATAATACCGGCAATTATCCCGACAGCCACACTCTTTTGCAACAGTATGCCTATCTCTATAAATACGACGACCGGGGGAACTGCATAGGGAAGCGTTTGCCCGGTTGTAAATCGATACAGATGATTTACGATAGGGCTAATCGGTTGGTCATGAGTCAGGACGGCAATCAACAGAGCGAAAGCCTCTGGACCATAACCAAATATGATGCCCTCTCCCGAGTGCTGTATACTTATGAGACGGATCCGTTGCAGAGTCCACCGGACTTGTATCGGTATTGCAGGGAAAGGAGGTTTGTCGAGGAACGTGCCGATAGTTATACTGCGTGGCCGGGTATGGGTTATACCCTCAGGATTCTGCTGCCTGCCGCCAATGATTACCGGTTGCTCACGGTCAATTATTACGACGACTATTCTTTTTTGTACATCGAGGGGACGGCAGCCTCGCAGCTTGCCTATCGGAGTAAGGAGGGATATGGTGCGGCTTATTCCTCGGCCAAAGGTTTGCTGACCGGGACGCAGGTGTTCGACTTGACGGACAGGAGCAAATATGCGATTACCGTTTATTATTACGATGAATATGGCAATCCCGTGCAGACACGCACTCGGCATGTATCGGGCGATTATGAAATGACTTATGCTCAATGCGACCTTTCGGGAAATATTCTTGAATCATACACGGAACATTTGGATTCCCGGGGGCGTTTATCGGTATCGGAGTCCGTAGAAAATACTTATGACCGCTCGGGACGCCTCACCCGCACCGATTATACGGTTAACGACTCTTTGTCTACCGATTGGAGATATGAATACGACGAGTTGGGACGGATATCCGGCAAAAGTATCGACGGAGGACTGACGCATGCTAAATATCGGTATAATTTGCAGGGTTGGATCACTCGGATAGAAGATGTCGATTTCGTACAGAATTTGTATTACGAAAGCCTTATGGAAAACTATGGGAAAGTTCGTTACAACGGAAATATATCGGCGATGAATTGGACATATCGCACCGATACCGACACGATTGTGAACGGCTATCGCTTCACTTATGATGCCCACGACCGGCTGGCTTCGGCCTATTCGGTGACGGGCAGTGATTTTTCCAGCGGCCGCTATCATGTCGAATATGAATATGACAAGCATGGTAATATGGTAAATTTGTATCGCGATGGGGGAAGGGGCGGAATGATAGACGAGATGAACTGGTCTTATGAAGGGAATAGGGTAGTAGAGATTACCGATATGGTGGGAGAACAGGGGCGATACGACATGAAAGAATATCGGGACTATAATCATAACGGACTCGATTATTTTTACGACTCCAACGGAAATATGACGGCCGACCTTGACCGGGATATTGTCGCCATACGATACAATTTGCTGAACCAGCCCGACACCGTGCAGTTCCGCAACGGGTCGGCTATCGTGAATTATTACACCGCCGACGGCAAGAGAACCGGCAGTAAATACCTCACACCACTGACAACAGTCGTTATCCCTGCGGGGCAGACCTTCGTCAGTACATCGGGGACTGCGGCCATGAGCAGTCATGTTACGGCACGTCGGGGTTCTTTGGAATATGCGGGAGCCGATTTCGAGAGCGATACCCTGATACGAATTCATAACGGCGACGGCTATTTGGATTGTTCGGAACAAGATTTCCGGTACTTCGTGCGGGATTATCAAGGGAATATCCGCACCGTCTACGGCAGTGCGGTAGCAAAACTAATACCAGTGGAACCTCCTTTTTCCTTGACGATCCGGGGGGCGATAGGCGGAGATAAACCACCTATTCGCCCAACCCCCATAGAGCATACCGTCACCTACCAACGGATGCAATACTATCCTTTCGGTCTTCCTTATGAAGCCCATTACCAGCCCGAAGAACAGCCGTACAAATACGGAGGAAAGGAGTTTATAGAGCTGCACGGCTATGACAGTTACGACTTCGATGCTCGTATGTATTATCCGGCTCTCTGCCGATTTATGACGATGGATCCTCTCTGCGAGAAATATTACTCCATCTCGCCCTATGCCTATTGTAATAATAATCCGGTGAATTATGTAGACCCGGACGGGAGAGAAGTACAAGTAGCCAAAGAGTATCAAGAGCAATTTAGAAATGACTTGCAAAATGTTTTTGGCGATAGAATAAATATGCTTTCTTTCAACGATAATGGGACATTACAACTTGACGGGAAAACAAAAGATTTTACCAAAGAAATGACAAAAGACCAAAAGGAAGCCTTCAAAGGATTAAATAAAGCAATGAATGACAAACAAGTTACGTCTGTGGTTTATGCTGATAATTACAATATAACAGTTAACGGTGAAGTAAAATCTGTCGATATAGTGAAAGAATACGGAGGAGGTTTGTATTCCAAAACAGATAATTTGATTATCATTGCTCCAAGTGTGAGAAGTGTGGATGTTACGTTAGACCAAATTCAAATTACCGCAGATGGGTTAGGCTTTCCAAGCCAAAATGTCCAACAAAATACTACTTCTACGTTGTTTCACGAAATAGGAGAACGGAACACTACCAATATTAATTTTAGAGGAGTTGTCATTGATTTTGAAAACTATGTAAGGAGAACAATCGGACTTCCTGTTCGTCCATATGATTTAAATCATAGTAAGACAATAAAAACTAATTATACAAAATGAATATGAAAGTATATATTTATTTGATATTGATTTGTTTAAATGTTTTTTGTAGACTAAATGCTCAAACAAGAATTGCAGGAAATGAGCAATACAATTCCTACGAGCTATGTATTTATGTTGATAACTTGTCTCAAAAATCGATTCCTGATATTTTTGTTAGCACGTACTACGATAAACTTAAAACGTCAGATTTTAAAATTTCGCAAGTAATTGATTCCATTCACAAAAGAAGAGAAGTACATGTCCGTACTAAAAAGGCGAAAGACGGTTTTCTCTTTGTGAATAAATATATTATGGATCATGTTACAAATTTAAATTGTGAATTGGGCAAAATGAAAGTGTTATATATATATAATAATAAGGAAGTAAAAACAAAGGAAGATGTAATGAGTGTTCTCCGATTAAGAAAAAAAAGTATTCAGATTTCAGAGATTACACAAGATGAGCAATCGGGGCTAATCACCGTATATGTTATTGATCAATAACATATACGGTGATATCAGGATACTCAAAAACAATAAATAAACTCATTTTTTAATAATTTCCGAAATCTCGAACAAGAAAAGTTGAACAAAGGAATATAGACGGTATTCTTAAAGAGGCTATAAAAGCATACGATAAATGGATACAAAACCCTAAAAACAAAGGAAAGGAATTTAAATATGAAATCAACACAAACCTCCCCAAGAATTAAATTTTTTTAAAGTCATTTGTTCAAACTTTTTTTAATTGATTTGATCTTGTTTCTGTTATTCAGATACTATCAACCAATGTGTGAACCCTGTTTAGATAATATAGACTGTCCCCCTTGTTTATCAAAAGAACAGTATTTTATAATATATTTTGGAATAGCAATAAATACGATTTTCGCAATTTTCTGGTTATTCAAAAGAATAAAAAGAAAAACTATCGAATGAGAGTTTTTCTGTCGGCACAATCTTTCTATTGGTATTCTATTTTTATTGTTTTTTGTTTTACGAAAAGTGGTAAATCGCAAATATGAAATCGCATTATTGTTGTTAGTTCAGTTTTGTATTTCGGTATTATTGTCACTTATTATTGAAAGTTCAAACGATATGAATTCCACATTCGGACGATTGCCTTATTTTGTAATAAAGGACAACAACGGACGTTTTGGTAAATTTCGTTCATTTATGACCAATAAAACTATATCTATTGATTTAAATATGGGCATACAATATTAGAAAACTATCTGAACAGTAAAATTAGACACCCCTTACAATTAAAAAATCAGATGAAAACCAGTTTCAAAGCAAGAAGATGATTATAGGAAAAGAGAAATGTCGTGTTATTACAGGACTAAAAAGGAAAACTGCGAAAGCGAATAATAGAGGAACAAGGATCGATCACCGAGGGCGAAGCGTCTTTGCGGAAGCCTGATATTAAAGGATAACATGTAGAAGTGTATAATCACAATTTAGTATAATTGAATATGAAAAATATTAGGATTATAATTGTGCTAGTCGTATTCCCATTTTTTTGTATAATCGGCCAAAATCAACAAAGTTTGCCGGAGGATAGACCCATTATTCCTCCATCTCCGAGGGCTGCCGCATTTCATATTTATGGAGATTATCCGGTTAATTATAATACAGGAATTGCTGATATATCCATACCATTGTATACTGTAAAGATGGAGGGAATAGAGATGCCGATAACATTGCGATACCATCATGCAGGTGTGAAATTTTATGAAACTCAGTTGTCGAATGTCGCTACGGGGTGGATTATAGATGTGGGAGGATTGGTGTCACGAACAATTATGGGGAAACCAGACAAGCGGGTTCCTATGTTTAACGTAGATTCTTTGGAGGCGGGCTATCTTACAGAAACAGATGAAGAGGATTTCAAAATATTACAACGATTGGCTTGCGGGCAGTTGGTGAATACGGTACTTGACTCGGAATATGATATTTTTTCCTATCGGTTTAATGATAACGTCGGGAAATTTGTTGTGGGTAGATTTGACGAAGTAATTAAATTCCCGCATAATTCGTTAAAAATAGAACCCGAGTGGGCCGGTCATCTTATTCAAAAGATCGATATTTATGACGATAAAGGAGTTCAATATAGATTTGGTAAATCCTTAGACGGGCAATCGAAGGCTGTGGAATATACGGGTAGCAATTTCGAGTCGAGTTGGCTTTTGACCGGAATAAAGCCGAGCCACGGAAAAGATAGTATTGTTTTTAAATACAGAGATGCATCGCGAAATGGGAGTTTTACGTATAAAATTTGGGTTCCCAATCATTTTGTGGAAATAAAAGATGGTCGTCAGGGAGATGAGATTATAGAAGATGTGCAGGGAACGCATACTTATTTTGGAGATAGTTATACTGGGTCTAGTATAGAATGTTTGGTATATAACGGATATAGAGAGTTATTGTATAATATAAAAACAATATCGGAGATTATTTTTCCATTGGGGAAAATTGTATTTAATTCGATAGATGGGGGCGAGCGAGTTTCGAGTATAGATATTTTCGATAATAGAAACGAGTTATTAAGAAGTGTTCGTTTCAACACAACCGCTTTTGACGAATCGGGGCGGTGGAATGCATTAAATTCTGTTGAGTTTTTAGATTCTCGACGAGTGTGCGATTCTCGATATTTGTTTGAATATAATGATGTACGATTTCCCCAAGTGGAACATACCAATGCATTGGATTATTGGGGATATTATAATGGTTGTAACGACAATACGTCTTTGATTCCTAATTTTTATTTGACATTTAAACGGAACCAAGTAAAAAATGGAGCATGGGGTGTGTTGGAAAAAGGTCTGTTATATAATTATGCCATCGGGTCCTGCGATAGAACTCCTTCTGAATATTTTGCCCAAGCATATATTTTAGAAAAAATAATTTATCCTACCGGTGGTTTTTCGGAGTTTGAATATCAGTTGAATCGTTATGGGGAAGATAATAAACCGGGAGGAGGATTACGGATTCATCGAATTATCAACGATGATGGAAAAGGAAATAAAACTAGCAGAAGTTATGAATATTCTCCGGGTGTATTGGAATTGATGCCCGATAGTGCAGAAAATTATATTCATGAGGCAGACGGCATTCTTTTTCAAATGAGGACAGAAAATCAAGGGTTTATTCGCTATCACGAATTTTCATTTAGAAAGAGATTCTATTCATCTGATATGAACGGAGCTTTAACTTTGGGAACAGGAAACCAAATCAGATATCCCGAGGTTATAGAATATATCGGTACGAACGAACAAAATATCGGTAGGAGTGTATATCGATTTGAAGAACACCGAAACTTGTATACTAGGTCTCGGCCTAATAATGATTTGACTTTTCCCCGGTTGCATACATGGAGAAGATGGAAATCGGGGAATTTGATAGAGACGTTGGTTCAAAGACAGGACGAAATAGGAAATTGGGTGTCAGAAAGGATAATAAGAAATGAATATGAATTATTAAGTCGCATCAAATTGAGAAATTTAAGCGTAACAAAAACAACGTTTTATCCACCGTCTTTTGTCCGTATAGGTTCTTTAAGTACAACCGATTTAGACGATTTAATTCTGACTCCTGATTTATTCGAGCGTTTGGATCTTATTTATGGACGTTTTGAACATTCGAGGAGTTTTCCGTTTTTCCTTCAAGATCGATATTTGATAGATACCTCTACTCCCGTTTTATCGGAAACGATAGACTCGTTGTGGACAGATAACGGTAATTTTGTAAAGAATGAAAGTTATGCGTATGATTCTATTTATTTAAAGCCGATTAGTATTGTTCAAACGACCAGTGATGGTGAAATGTTGGAGATAAAGAATGAATATGTCTTTTCCGATGCTTATAAAAATGAAGACCCATATAAGGGAATGATAAAAAATAACATAGTCTCTCCTATCATAGAACGGCAGGAATACAAGAAAAAATTCGAGAATGTATTGTTGTCCACTCAAAAGTTAAGTTATAAGCAATTTTATCCGAAAGTGTTTAAACCGAGTGAGTTTATGATATCGTTTGAGAGCAATCCATTTTATTTGAAGTCGAAATACAGTAGATACGATTCTCATGGAAATCCATTGTGTATAACGAGCGATGATTTAACTACCATTTACTTGTGGGGATATAGTTATCAATACCCGGTGGCGGAAATCAAGAATGCCTCTTGGGAGCAAGTAGAGAGCATCATAGGGGATGCCGAGGCTTTCGCTGCGGCTGAAATTCCAGACGAAATGTTGCTGGCCCGATTGCGTACGGAACTGCCGTCGGCACAAGTAACCGTTTATATGTATGAGCCGCTGGTGGGAATTACCTCTTCGACCGATCCTCGGGGGCATACGACTTATTATGAGTATGATGATGCGGGGCGATTGGTGCGTGTGAAAGAGGGAGAGAAAACTACGACATTGTATAAGTACCATTATCGGAATGAATAGAACGATGAAACGGATAAAGAGAAATGTTATGAATATACGTGTTTTATTATTTACAGCTGGTATTGCAGGTGTACAAGTTTTGTCGGCAATAGAATTGACTGCCGACAGCAACCGGCTGGAAGTCGGAGAGGCATTCGTCAAGATGCTGGTCGAGTACCAAGAACCGGGCAGGGCCGGAACGAAATGCCGGTGGGACTTCCGAGGAATGCAAATCCTTTCGGAGGAACTTCCCGTGGAATATTTTATTCCGGACAGTTCCCATATGGATATTCTTTGTGGTCGCGAGGGGCGTAACCGTTATTATTACCGACAAGGAAGGACAAGGAAGTGATAGCCTGTGGTGTGTGGGACATGAGAATGCGACTTTCTATATCGATTATGCTCGTCCCGAACTTTTGTTGCGTTATCCTTTCGCTTATGGCGATTCTCTGACGAGTCGTTTCGAAGGAGCAGGACGGTATGGTCAGCGTATTCCTCTTTTCGTCGGGGGAACGACGACTGTCACAGCCGATGCCGAAGGTGAATTGAGGTTACCGGGAGAGACTTTCGGAAACGCCCTGCGGGTACATACCGCCCGCCGATATGTGAGGATATGCAAAGACAGCTTGTCGGTGAGTGTGGATACGTATGCTTGGTTTGTGCCGCAGAATCGTTATCCGGTGTTCGAGAGCGAGACTTCCACGCTGCATGGTACACAGGCCGATACGATACTCTCGGCTGTATCGTTTTACTATCCGCCCGATTATCTGAGCGGAGAGAGTGACCGTAGTGCCGACGATGAATCGATTGAGGAGGAGATCCTACCGATCGAGAATGTTTTTACCGAGGCGGAATATCTGCCCAATCCGGTGGAGAGTGACTTGACAATAAAATATAAACTTACTCGTTCGGCTTCGGTGTGGTTCACTTTGCACAGTAGCGCGGGAATTTGTCTGAGACGGACACCGAGTCGTGAAGAAGATGAGGGAGAGTATTCTGTGCTGGTTCCTATGTCGGGGTTGATGCCGGGGGTGTACACATTGTATGTTCATGTGGACGATAAGGTACTTTCTGTAAATATTATCAAGGGGTAATTCGGGCGGCTGTCGTAAAAATGAGATACTATTTTTGTAAAAACTTTCGTCGAACCCGAAAAATGTATTATATTTGCCACCGTTTTTACGGGATCGACCCGAGGGAGTGATGCTCGAGTGGTTGAAGAGGCACGCCTGGAAAGCGTGTATACGTCAAAAGCGTATCGGGGGTTCGAATCGCAAAAAAGCCGTTGCAAAAAGCTTGCAACGGCTTTTTTGCAGACGGAATGGAAGTTTATTACGGCGGTGTAAAATGAATCGGTCGATAATTAGTGGGGCTTCTTTTTTTATATACCCTCCCCTTATTGTTTCTTCGGTATTTTTCTTATATTGTTTCGCAACATAGGGAAGAAAGATTAAAGGTATTCGATATCGCTTCTTGAAATCACCTAATTAATATCTTAACCCCTCCGTCACTGCGTGCCACCTCCCCTATATTTTGCATAGTAAAACACCCCGTAAGGCTACGGGACACGGCAGGGGAGGAGGGGAAATACTTTTAACGAATATCTTAACCCTTCAATATATACTTTTGGGGCGGTGGGAGCTTGAACATCTATTAAACTAAAATGGGCAGGGAGCTGTTCTTTTTGGATAGATGGGGATTTTAATGTCCCGGTTTGTATGGAATGGAAGATATTTGTGTATATTTGATTTTTCGAATATAGGATATGACTCGATGTGAGGAATAGGAATATCGGTTTTGTCTTGTTTCTATTTTTCCCTTGTCGGGTTTTGAGGTAGGAAATCGAATAAAGAAAATTAAATTTTGAAGATATGAGAACATTATTATTGTCTTTTGCAATCGTGGGATTATTGTGCGGTTGTTCGTCCAAGTCGGATTATGGTGAAGCTAGGGGAATTGTATGTGATGCTACCATGAATACGGTTACTATTGTCACCGACGACAATGACACGTTGTCGTTCAGTACGGTCGATACCGATAAAAGCGGGGTCGACGGATTGCTGCTGGGCGATACGGCCGAGATTACTTACCGGGGAAGGTATGAAAAGGGAATGGGGGCTTTGAAAATGGTGTCTTATCCGCAAAGAGCGTTACTCGGTGGCGACCGAGACGAGTATGGTTGCATAGGCTCTGCCGGATATGTGTGGAGTGAGGTGTTGCAGGATTGTATACGGGTGTTCGAGAAGGGTATCCGCACGGAGTCGGTTCGAGGGGATAACCGTTCGGTCTATATCGTCTTTTCTCCCGATTCGTCCCAAGTGGAATTGTTTTTCTCCGACAGGCAACCGAGTGAGATTTTGGAGCGGCGGCAGTGCGCTCATCACGGGCGGCTTCTACAGCGGCATGAAGACCTTCGGCAACGTGCTGTATTATGCCGTGCCGATCATCATGACCGGCCTTGGCGTCGGCTTCGGCTTCAAGGCAAGCATCTTCAACATCGGCGGTGCCGGTCAGTTCATCGTGGGCGCCTTCTGCGGCGTCTATACTGCCAGCATCTGGAATCTCCCCGGAGCACTCGGATGGATCGTTCCGCTGCTGGCCAGCATGATCGGCGGCGCCCTGTGGGCCCTGCTTCCCTGCCTGCTGCACGCCTATCGCCGCGTGAATATCGTCATTGCGACGATCATGATGAACTACATCGGCATGTATCTTGTGAACTATCTCATCAAGATCGCCCCGATCTATGACAATGTGAAGAACCAGACCCGCCCCGTGCCGGCGGCTCACCGCCTCCCGACGGCCGGCCTGGAGAAGATCTTCCCGGACAGCTCCGCGAATATCGGCATCTTCATCGTTATTGTTGTGGCCATCATTGTGTACAT
>OGGU01002050.1_pt1 | contig 10651 bp, 10 predicted proteins | sample 1571241 | NCBI WGS metagenome assembly OGGU01 (sample SAMEA2581934, study PRJEB24529) | metagenome | biome: Human gut stool | place: China | collected 2011
TGCTCTGCCCAGACCCAGCGCGAGATCGACCAGCGGGTCGTGGAGCTGGTAAAGGCCCAGCACGAAAAGGCCGTCAAGATCCTCACCGACAACCGTGCAAAGCTCGACGAGCTGGCGAAGTACCTTTATGAAAAGGAGACCATCACCGGCGACGAGTTCATGGCTATCCTTGAGGAAAAAGATTCCAGCGAAAATTAAAATAGGATCTCTGCAATAATCCAGCCGCCGTATCCGTATTCATTACAGATACGGCGGTTTTCTGATACGCCGTACCGCTGATAAAAGCATTTGGGATAAACCCCTCCGTCAGCGCACCAGCGCTGACGGAGAGGTTGAGTCCAGCAGCGGCTCACGGTCAGGCTCTCCTTTGTAGAAATTATCAGCCGCCTGCTTGTCACCCCGGTAACGCACCACCGAGAAGTTGGTTTCCACCATACCCGGTTTGATATTCGTCACTCTCAGCGGAGTATCCACCAAATCAATCCGAAGTCCGTCCGAAAGGGCCTTTACAGCAGCCTTAGTCGCACAGTACACACTTCCCCCGGGGTAAGCCGCATCACCTGCAATAGAACCGATATTGATCACATGCCCCCGCCCGCGCTCTATCATACCGGGAACCACAAGACGCGTCATCGTCAACAATCCCTTTATATTCGTGTCAATCATGATGTCCCACTCGTCCAGACTACCCTCGAACTCTTTATCCACTCCGATCACCAGTCCGGCATTGTTAATCAACAGATCAATCGTTTTCCAGTCCGCCGGCAAGTTTTCCAGTGCAGCCTTCACCTGTTCACGGTCACGTACATCACAAATAAGCGGCCTTGTCACTAGTTTAGGACACTCCATTTCCAACTCATATATCAGCTTCTCCAACTTTGAAGTATCACGGGCATTCAAAATCAAATTCCAACCTTCTTTGGCAAACTTACAGGCACAAGCTTTACCAATTCCGCTAGTTGCGCCAGTAATTAAAACAGTTTTTATTTCCATTATGTTTAAATTATAAATACTGAATGACAAAAGTACGCCTTAACTTCCATTGGTTAGTCTCCAAAGTCCGTTAAATAAGATTAAACCATAAAAGAAAAAAAGAAATATAAAACTATGCACTTTTTTTTAGTTTTACTGAACAACCTTAGAAGAAAAATGTTATATTTGTTGTATCATAATCATTTTAAACATTACAAATTATGAAAGGATTGAATGTATTAGCAGCTTTTCTGGGTGGTGCAGCCGTAGGCGCAGCCCTTGGTATTCTATTTGCTCCTGAAAAAGGAGAAGATACCCGTCACAAGATCGCCGAGATTCTTCGTAAAAAAGGGATTAAGCTCAACCGTAGTGAAATGGAAAATCTCGTGGACGAGATTGCAGCCGAAATGAAAGGAGAAATAGCAGAGTAAGTGAGTAACCAAGGATTTAAAACAGAGCGACCATGTTTGCAGACGATAAAAGTATTGAGAATTTTCAGCAGTTATTTTTCGAGTTCAAGAAATATTTAGAACTTCAAAAAGAATACACCAAATTAGAGTTAACGGAAAAACTGACTATCCTGTTTTCAACGTTAATCATGGTATTAGTACTTATCATCTTAGGCATGGTAGCCCTGTTTTACCTGCTTTTTGCTCTGGCTTATGTATTAGAACCATTGGTAGGCGGCCTCATGGCAAGTTTTGCCATTATAGCAGGCATCAACGTTCTGCTCATCGCTCTTGTTATTATTTTCCGCAAGCAACTCATCATATCTCCTATGGTGAACTTCCTTGCCAATTTATTTTTAACTGATTCAAATAAATAAATTATGAGTGCGCAAACACCACAGAAATTCACATTAGAAGAAATATCCCTACGCAAAAAGAAGCTTTTGAATGAGATACATGCCCAGAAAAAAGCAATGACAGCCACAACACGCGAGATATTTGCCCCCATTGCTCCGGCTAACAACAAGGCAGATGCTACCATGCGTTCATTCAATACGGGCATGGCTATATTCGACGGTGTGATGTTGGGGGTCAAAGTTATGAGGAAGGTGCGCACGTATTTCAGGAATTTAAGATAATTCGATCTTCTCATTAAGTAGAAGTATATACTTCAGTAACACATTTCAATGTGAGCGAGTACAGTAAGTACACTTTTTCAGGCCTTCCCCTACACACGCACACATGTTATAGTAATATAGAAAAAAACGAATAAAACGGCGGAAACTCATAACAACCGTTGTCTATTGCCCTTCAAACAAGTTATTCCGATTTTTTAGCTATTATAGAAAATAGATACTTGACATAAGTATTTTGGAAACTGAACTTTAAGTTACATTATTAGGTTCTTCTTCAAATTTAGTGGTAATTTGAAGAAGAACTCATTATTATATACATGCGTGTGTGTGTATGTGGAAAAGCCTGAAAAGGTGTATTTACTGTATTTATGTCTGCAAAATGAAGCGGCGTTATTTAACTGCTAAAGCATAGCTTTAGAGATTGTAAAGCTATGCTTTAGCAGTCATGAAGCACAGCTTTCTAAAATTCTTCCGAAATATGAGATATTATAAAAAAGGCTTCCAACCCGTGGAAGCCTTATGCTTGTCGAAGTAACAGCTTCATCTCAATGAAGCTGAAATATCCTTTTATACGTAAGTCTCCAGCAACTTCACGTTTGCACTTTCAGGAGTAATAGTAATATCCTGAGTGGTAGCGGGGAGCAAAATAGACTCTCCGGCATTTACTGTCAGTTCGTTGCCTTCATTGTCCACCATTTTGCATGAGCCTTCCATGCAAATAAAAATAACGAATGAATCGAGTTCCGAATAGTCACAACTGATTTCTTCGGTCATGTCATACAAAGAAGTGGTGAAATAAGGGCAGGCAACCAACTCTACCGGTTCATCCTTCAACGGTTCGTATTTGGTACGATAATCATCCAATACTTCGTAGTTGATAGCTTCACGGGCCAAATCGGTGTGGAGTTCACGTGTTTTGCCGTTCGCATCTTTACGGTTGAAGTCGTAGATACGGTAAGTGATGTCGGAAGTTTGCTGAATTTCAGCGATGAACGCCCCCGCACCAATGCTGTGTACACGTCCCGCAGGAAGGAAGAAAACATCTCCCGGATGAATCTCGTACTCTTGCAGCACATCGGTAATCGTATTGTTCAATACGCGTTCTTTATATTCTTTCGGAGTAATCTGTTCAGAAAATCCCGAACGCAATTTAGCTCCTTTGTCAGCATCTACCACATACCACATTTCTGTTTTACCCATTGAGTTGTGACGTTTTTTCGCAAGGTCATCGGCCGGGTGTACCTGAATGGACAAATCCTGCTTGGCATCAATAAACTTAATGAGTAATGGAAATTTGTTTCCGAAACGGGCATAATTCGCTTCACCTACCAGTTCCTCGCGATACCTTCTCACCATGTCGGCAAGGGTTAAACCTTTATCCGGGCCATTGGCCACTACGGATTCATTGTCCTCAACGCCGGAAATCTCCCAGCTTTCTCCTACTCCTTTCAAGTCTGAATTCAAATGCTTGAACGGAATAATTTTGTCGCCCCCCCAAAGCGTCTGCTTCAGAATTGGTTCGAATTTTAATGGATACATTTTTGTTTTTCTTGTTATAAACTTAGATTAAATTCGCTCGGATTGCATGAATCCGGGAGCAAACATACAAAAAATAGTTTAGTTTTAAGAAAAGGACGATAAAAATCTTTTTGAAAAAAAACATACCAAAAAGAATAGGAACATTAAAGTAATAACGCTAAACTTTCCTAAAGCACCTGCTATATTTAGTCCGAATAATTTGTGAGTAAGAAAGAATTTGCCTTTATTTGCAGGAAAATTTTAATAATACCAGACATGAATAACACATTCCCAACAGAAGGGAATCTATCAGGGCTCAGCCGGAAAGATTTTCAAAAGGATATAAATGATAAAAAAACAGATTTATTTATCCTTAAAAACAAAAAGGGAATGGAAGTGGCCGTAACGAATTACGGGTGCGCCATTCTTTCGATTATGGTACCGGACAAAAACGGTAAGTATGCTAATGTGATTCTCGGACACGACAGCATTGACCATGTAATCAACAGCCCGGAACCTTTCCTGAGTACAACTATCGGACGTTATGGCAACCGTATCGCCAAAGGAAAATTCACTTTGTTCGGCGAAGAACATGAACTCACCATCAACAACGGACCGAACTCCCTGCATGGAGGACCTACCGGTTTCCACGCCCGTGTATGGGACGCTATCCAGATTGATGAAAATACCGTGCAATTCAATTATGTTTCTGCCGACGGCGAAGAGGGATTCCCCGGTAATCTGGAAGTAGAAATGACCTACCGACTGGAAAATGAAGTGAATGCACTGACTATCGAATACCGCGCCACTACTGACAAAGCAACGGTTGTAAACCTCACTAACCACGGTTTCTTCAACCTCGCCGGCATCTCCAATCCGACTCCTACCGTCAACAACAACATCGTTACTATCAACGCTGATTTCTATACACCTATCGATGAAGTTTCTATCCCAACCGGAGAAATCGCCAAAGTGGAAGGAACTCCTATGGACTTCCGCACTCCGCATACCGTAGGCGAACGTATCGACGATAAATTCCAGCAATTGATATTCGGTGCCGGATACGACCACTGCTACGTATTGAACAAAACAGAAAGCGGTTCGCTCGACCTCGCCGCTACCTGCAAAGATCCTGAGAGCGGCCGTATCATGGAAGTATACACTACCGAAGCAGGCGTGCAACTTTATACAGGCAACTGGCTGAACGGATTCGAAGGCGCACACGGCGCTACATTCCCGGCAAGAAGCGCTATCTGTTTTGAAGCACAATGTTTCCCGGATACTCCGAACAAACCGCATTTCCCGTCGGCTACCTTGCTGCCGGGGGATGAATACCAACAGATCACTGTCTACAAGTTTACAGTAGAAGAATAAGATTTGAAAAATAACTAACCTAATTTTATAAACTAACATTTTTTTTGAACCATGACACAAGAAAAAAAGAACGGTAAAATCATTGCAATCATTACGATGATTTTCCTTTTCGGTATGATTTCATTTGTTACCAACCTCGCTGCTCCTATGGGTATCGTGTTGAAAAACCAGTTCGACGTATCGAACGCACTAGGTATGCTAGGAAACTTCGGAAACTTCATCGCGTATGCAGTAATGGGTATTCCGAGCGGCATCTTGTTGCAACGCGTTGGATATAAGAAGACTGCACTGATCGCAGTAGCTATCGGTTTTATCGGCGTAGGTATCCAGTTCCTGTCCGGTCATTCAAGCCCTGATATGGCTTTTGCCGTATATTTGATTGGTGCATTCGTAGCAGGTTTCTCTATGTGTTTGCTCAACACTGTAGTAAACCCGATGTTGAACAAATTGGGTGGTGAAGGTAACAAAGGTAACCAACTTATCCAGGTGGGTGGCTCTTTCAACTCTGTAATGGCTACCATTACTCCGATGTTCGTTGGTATCCTGATCGCCGGTTCTATCGAAAAAGCTACTATTTCCCAGATTTTCCCTGTAATGTATACAGCAATGGCCGTGTTTGCTTTCGCATTCTTCGTACTTTTATTTGTACGTATTCCGGAACCGAATGCTGCTACCACAACAGAACCGATCAGCACATTGATGAAAGGTGCTTTGAAGTTCCGCCACTTTGTATTAGGTGCTATCGCTATCTTTGTATACGTAGGTATTGAAGTAGGTGTACCGGGTACTCTGAACCTGTTCCTTACCGACCCTGTAGAAAAAGGCGGTGCCGGCATTGCTTCTACTATCTCCGGTTTCGTGGTAGGAACTTATTGGTTCCTGATGTTGGTCGGCCGTCTGGCAGGTGCTTCACTTGGCGCTAAAATCTCCAGTAAAGCGATGCTTACTTTTACATCTGCTCTGGGATTAATTTTAGTATTCCTTGCTATCTTCTCCTCCACAGGAACATTGGTTAACTTGCCCGTACTCCAACAAGGTGAGACAGGCGGTTTGTCATTCGGTTTTGCCGAAGTTCCTATCAACGCAATGTACCTGGTATTAGTCGGTTTCTGTACTTCTATCATGTGGGGTGGTATCTTCAACCTTGCTGTAGAAGGATTGGGCAAATATCTTGCTGCTGCTTCCGGTCTGTTTATGGTACTGGTTTGCGGTGGAGGTATCCTGCCTGTACTTCAGGGCTGGGTAGCTGATGTTGCCGGTTTCATGCCAAGTTACTGGGTAATCATTGCTGCTTTGGCATATTTGCTGTACTACGGTCTGGTAGGTTGCAAGAACGTAAATAAAGACATTCCAGTAGAATAAAAAATCTGAATTTAATTTATTCACCTTATAAAATTAAATTATCATGGATATAGAACACGTAAGAAGTCGCTTCATTAAACATTTCGATGGTACTACAGGATTTATATATGCCTCTCCGGGACGTATTAACCTGATTGGCGAACACACTGACTACAACGGCGGATTCGTATTTCCGGGTGCAGTAGACAAAGGTATGATTGCCGAAATCAAACCGAACGGTACTGATAAAGTAAGAGCTTATTCTATCGACTTGAAAGATTATGTAGAATTCGGTCTGAACGAAGAAGACGCTCCACGCGCAAGCTGGGCAAGATATATCTTCGGTGTATGCCGTGAAATGATTAAACGCGGCGTAGACGTAAAAGGATTCAATACTGCTTTCTCCGGTGATGTGCCTCTGGGTGCAGGTATGTCTTCTTCTGCTGCCTTGGAAAGTACGTATGCTTTTGCATTGAACGAACTGTTCGGTGAAAACAAGATTGATAAGTTCGAACTGGCTAAAGTGGGTCAGGCTACTGAACACAATTACTGTGGTGTGAACTGCGGTATCATGGACCAGTTTGCTTCCGTATTCGGTAAAGCAGGCAGCTTGATCCGTCTGGATTGCCGTTCACTGGAATATCAGTATTTCCCATTCCACCCGGAAGGCTATCGTCTGGTTTTAATGGATTCAGTTGTTAAACACGAACTGGCTTCTTCTGCTTACAACAAACGCCGCCAGAGCTGCGAAGCTGCTGTTGCCGCTATCCAGAAGAAACATCCGCACGTTGAATTCCTGCGCGACTGTACTATGGAAATGTTGGAAGAAGCTAAGGCTGACATCAGCGATGAAGATTATATGCGTGCAGAATACGTAATCGAAGAAATCCAACGCGTACTCGATGTTTGCGATGCTCTGGAAAAAGATGATTACGAAACTGTAGGTCAGAAGATGTACGAAACTCATCACGGCATGAGCAAGCTGTACGAAGTAAGCTGTGAAGAACTCGACTTCCTGAACGACTGCGCTAAAGAATACGTTGTAACCGGTTCACGCGTTATGGGTGGCGGATTCGGCGGTTGTACTATCAACCTTGTTAAAGACGAATTGTATGACAACTTCGTTGAAAAGACAAAAGAAGCATTCAAAGCTAAATTCGGCAGAAGCCCGAAAGTGTATGACGTGGTAATCGGTGACGGTTCACGCAGATTGGAATAAGAAATTATCCGATATAAATAATCAAGAAGGGCGGTTTCCATTACGGAAGCCGCCCTTTCTTTTCAATTAACAATTAAGACTTAAATCTATTATCTAACAAACCTTATCGTCATTTCTTTGTAAATTTATAAACAGCAAAAGTATTCGGTTCCTGCTCGGTTGTAAACACATGACCTTCAACAGACACCGCAGTTTCTTGAGGAGTGATGGCGAAAGGTTGTTCAAGCGTATTATCCTTATCCAAATCAAGTGAACGAAGCTTGATGCAGCGGCCATTCGATAATACGTCTTGTTTCTTCAATCCGGCAAAGTTCAAAGAGATTGACTGGGCAGTATTTGAAGTATTGGCAACCTTTACAATCAGTTCATTCTTGTCCTTATCGTATACGGCACTGGCAAAGAGCCCATTCTGCCCTTCGGCTCCTGTCACACTTTTCTTGTTCATGGTAAGCGGAAGCACATTAGTTCCTTTATTTTGAGCATACAGTTGCTGTACATAGTAGCTTACAGTACGCACGGAATTCAGGTTGTCAAACCAGATCATATCCGGGCGCCACTGCCAACCTTCCACATGGGCGAAAAGAGGAGCATAGGTAGCCATATGCACAATATCTGCGTTACGCTCCAATCCGGTCATAAAAGCGGCTTCAAGCAGAGCAGCATTGAAATGATTCCATTTCTTGCCCTTTCCGTGGCAGGCATATTCGCCGGCAAAGACTTTCGGCCCCTTACGGTCGTAATTATCATAACGCGCCCCCTGAGCCAGAAACCAGCTTTCGGGCCGATAAAAATGTTCGTCTACCAAATCGGCTTTCAGACGCTTCATTTCAGGCCATAGGTAATCAAAGTCTTTTCCTTCGGAATTCGGGCCGGAACTTCCTACAATCTTGATTTCCGGATGAACTTTGCGAATAGCTTTGATAAACGGTTCGAGGCGTTCGGGGTACTCTTCTCCCCACTGTTCGTTCCCAATACCGATAAATTCCAGATTGAAAGGCGCCGGATGTCCCATATCGGCACGTACTTTTCCCCAAGTTGTATTTATATCACCATTGGCAAATTCTATAAGGTCGAGCGCATCCTGAATATAACTATCCAAGTCGCAAACAGCGACATGAGCCTTCGGGTCACTATTCTGATATTGACAGGACAATCCGCAATTCAAAATAGGAAGCGGTGCCGCCCCCATTTCTTCGGACAACAGGAAGTATTCATAAAATCCCAATCCGTAGCTTTGGTAATAATCAGGGAAGAAACGGTGGGTAAACGTATATTGCCAGCGATTCTCATTCAAAGGACGATTCTCTACCGGACCTACCGACTTCTTCCAGTCATAACGGGTTGCCAAATCCGTCCCTTCCACAATACAACCGCCGGGGAAACGGAAGACTCCCGGATGAATATCTGCCAACGCTTGGGCCAGATCTTTACGAAGTCCGTTTTCATGCCCTTTCCAGGTATCTACCGGAAAAAGAGAAATGTGTTCCAAATCTACGGTTCCTTTAGAGGTAAGGAAAATGCGGAGCACTGCTTTAGGATTTGTGGCACCGGGTTTCAGAATTATCTGATATTTTTTCCATTCTTTTGAATCAATCGCAAGACTCTGTGTGGCAAAAGCCTGGTGCTCGCCCATTGATTTGGTATCGACCAATTCAATACGTAATGTTGCTTTCGTACCTCCCTGTGGCAATCGTGCCCAGACGGAGAAACGATACTCCTCTCCTTCTTTGACGCCGACACCGAAGAAACCTTCGTTGTCAAGTCCGGTATGTTTATGCCCATGTCCCGGGTCGGAAAGGCGTACATAATGAGGATTGCGTTCAAAAGGGCCGTCATCCTGCAATGTTACTTTTCCATAAGTCTTCCACCCCATTAGGTGTTGGGGGAACTCGAATGAACGGTTCTTGACCAATTCGGCATAAAGTCCGCCGTCAGCAGCATAATTAATATCCTCAAAAAAGAGCCCGTACATGGTAGGTTGGATTTCTGCTCCCAACTTTCGGGTTTGAATCACCATTTCATTGGTTTGCGCATGAAGTGCCATTCCGGCAGACAAGGCTAATACAGCCAAGATTTCTGTGTATCTTCTCATGGTTCTTAATAAAAAAAATTATATCTAGTTATGAATGCAAAGATAATCAGAATCCTAATTCACTCTTTGCCCGATCCCACCATTAACAGGCGTTTATCAGTCAAAAAGGACCAATTTCCATTCATTTACATGATTTCCCAGCTATGACACGTCATTTATAATACGAATTCATATAAAAAATACCTTTTATGCTGCACAACATACAAGAGTGTATTTGATACACCAAACAAAAGTGTTACTTTTACACCCAAAACAAGATAAGTATCTCATTTACATTAAAAATAAAACCATGAAAAAACATTTCTTACTTGCAGGAATTGCCGTGCTAATGCTAGTTGCGCGCAATAACAAACCGGCTTCCGAGCTGACTTCCCCGGAAAGCGGTATCACAGTGGAAGTATACACCAACGAACCGGGTATTCAGGTCTATACAGACAATTTCCTCCCGGGACAAACTTATAACAGTGAATGTATTTTCAAATTTTCCGTAGAGAAATAATATTAACTTATAAATCAGATTTATTGTGGAAGCATTAGATTGGCTAGTAATCGGAGTCTTTTTTCTGGCTCTTATCGGTATTATAGTTTGGGTAGTCAGACAAAAGCAGAATGACTCTGCAGATTATTTTTTGGGTGGACGCGACGCAACATGGCTCGCGATCGGTGCCTCTATTTTCGCATCAAACATCGGTTCGGAACACTTGATCGGTCTGGCCGGAGCCGGAGCCTCAAGTGGTATGGCTATGGCACACTGGGAAATTCAAGGTTGGATGATTTTGATTCTGGGGTGGGTATTCGTTCCTTTCTATACGCGCAGTATGGTGTATACAATGCCGGAGTTTCTAGAGAGACGATATAACCCGCAATCCCGTACCATTCTTTCCTTCATCTCATTAATTAGTTATGTATTGACAAAAGTAGCTGTAACAGTCTATGCCGGTGGTTTGGTATTCCAACAGGTATTCGGCATTGAAGAACTCTGGGGAATCGATTTCTTCTGGATTGCAGCTATCGGTCTGGTAGTGTTAACTGCACTTTATACGATCTTCGG